>Ga0208159_1000045_pt1 | contig 42797 bp, 39 predicted proteins | sample 9_EtaG_FD_184082 | JGI IMG/M metagenome (GOLD analysis project Ga0208159, IMG submission 184082) | Marine viral communities from the Subarctic Pacific Ocean - 9_ETSP_OMZ_AT15188 metaG (SPAdes) (version 2) | ecosystem: Environmental > Aquatic > Marine > Oceanic | place: Pacific Ocean | collected... | reverse complement strand
TCCATTACTCCAATTCTCATACCAATTTCTATAAAATGTATAGTAAAAAGTTGTACTTGTGTTGTTTTGTCTATAACCAGGAACTATTTGATGCCAATATTGTCCACCAGCTGAATCATCAGTTAAAGCAACAGTTCCATCAGCATTTGGTAAGTTAATTGCTTTATCTGATCCTAATCCACCAGATGTCCAAGCACCTTTTAATGTAATGTGATTACTACCTGCTCCAGTATCCTCATAAAGATTTATTTCACTACCACAGTTTCCAGAACCACAAGATCCACCATAAAGTTCTAACCGTCCTCTACCATTTGATAGATTTTCTAATTTAGCAAAATGTGCTGTATTATTTTTAAAATCTACATTACCACCATCAGCATTTAATTCTATTTCTCCTGCTGAATTTAGTGTTATATCATTAGATGCATCAGTTGAAATAATATCTACTGCACCATCTGCTGTAATAGCAAGATCTGCATTATGTGAAGCATTGTCAACGGTTGTTAAATTAGTTTGACCATTTGCTTTAACTTCTGTAGCAAAATAATTTCTTATGTCATTTACATCATATTGTACTGTAACAGATGAATTAGCTGCACCAGCATATGCAAAAATTTGAAATAAAAGATTCTCTCTTGATCTAAGTGTACCCCCCGCTAATTGTATAGCAGGTGCCCCAAGAAAAGTATACATTCCAGCAGCTTTATCTCCTGTACCTAAACCAGACCAAAAAAATTGTTGACCTCCTGCTATATTAGTTCCTGTTCCTGATTCACCACATTGGAAATATAAACGATCACCAGGTTGACCTGGAGCGTTTACAGGAGTAGTTACAGTTACAGGACTTGAAGTAGTGGATCCTATAGTAAGAACATTACTATTATATGTTAATGTAGATTCAATATCTAAAGTATCAACACCTCCATATGTTGCTACACCATTAGCTGTTGTACCATTTAATGTAACCTTTGTATCTGTATCTGTCCATGGCACATTAACCACCATTTGATCAGCAGAGTTTAATTGTACACCATATGTTCTGAATGCTGTAGCACTTACCGCTGCACCAGGTGCTACTTGTACTGTATTACTAAATAATTCAACACCTCCTCTTGCAGTTGCTGTAGCTTGTGGTAGAGTATATGTAGTGTCAGTCCACGGAACACTAACCCCCATTTGGTCAGCTGAATTGAGTTGAACTGGATATGTTCTACTAGCTGTACCTGTACCTCCTGTTTCATAACTTTGTGTTAAATCCGTATCAGAACCAAGTTCTACACCACCACGAACTGATGTAGTTGCAAGTGGTAAAGTATAAGCAGTATCAGTCCATGGTACATTTACTACTAATTGATTAGATGAATTTTTTTGTATCCCATAGGTTCTAAGAGCAGTTGTTGTTACTGTATTAGCTGCTGTTGTTTGTGTAGTATTATCTTCTAATTTTCCTAATCCTAACACTGAATCAGTCATCATAGAATAAGTAGTATCAGTATCTACCCACGGTACATTTACTACAGCTTGATCATTAGAATTAAACTGTATACCATAAGTTCTACTGGCAGTAGCAGTAACTGCATTTGCTGCTACACTTTGTTCTGTATCATCTTCTATTTTTAATAAACCTAAAACACTTGATGTAGCAGGTAAATATGTAGTATTAGTATCATCTTTCCATGTTATAACTCTACCATCCCAAGTCAATACTTGACCTGCTGTAGGTCTGGTGTCATTTATATTACTTACAAACAACACCTTCTCTACAGTTAAATCATTTAAAACTTGTACTGTTTTAAATCTTTCGGTATTTCTGCCTAAATACTCCACTTTAGAATTTATATTTTACCTCGCCATTTTGGATATATATTCCTTCTGGTTTTCTTATAACCTGTCCATTTAAATTATACATAATATCAGATCCAAAAGATCCTTTCATTATTTCTATAATTTGTGAATTACCACATGGCTCATTTGTATCGCAGTCTATATACTCAACTACGAAAAATTCTACATACTCTGTTTCTATTATTGTATCAAATACAGTAACTTCTACATATTCAATAACATCTACAAATAAAGTATCTAAAGCTCCTTCCATCCATAGTGTATCTGTAACATATATGTACTCAGGAACAAACACTTCTACTTCTAATGTATCTATAACTATCTGTGTTATATACTCTGTTTGTACAATAGTATCAAAAATAAAGTTATCTATGTATAATGTATCTGTTATAAATACTGGTACATCTACATATACTGTATCACATGGTTCTATAGGTGGTTGACAATTTATAGGTAAAGTTGGTACTGCGCCATTTTCATCTCCTGCATCCACACAATCTTCCCATCCATCATTTAACCAAGAGGTTTGTACACATCCTAATGGAGCATATTGTGTCCAGTTAGCTGGATCATCTCCACAATAATATCCATTTTGATCAGCACAGTTTAAACATAATTCCTGGAAATCGTAACCTTGTGCATTGACGAACGAGCCAATAAACACAAGTAATATATATATAATTCTTTTCATTCTTTAAAATATTAAATAGTTAAACCCAAATTTAACATCAAAGATTGGTTTACCCCAATACTTTTGATGGGTGCCTTCCACAAATATACCTAAATTTTTCGTAATTCTAGCACCCAGAACCATTCCAGCATCCCATTCAAGCATATCTTTACCATCCTCATAAACATAAGAATATTCATCTAAGCCATAATGATATGGCATTACATTAGTCCAAGCATGTAACCAAAACTTAGGTGTATGTTTATAGTAAGCTAAACCAAATACAACACTAAGCTCTTTTTGATCTCCTAGTTTTTCTAACTCTTGTTCATTAAATCTGGCAACCGCGTCCCCAAAAAAGTGGTGGTAGAATTCATCATTGGAGGTAGCGATCAATAATGAATCCCCACCACTGACGTCATACCAGTTTTGGTTGACGTAAAATCCTTGGACCCACTGTTCTGAAGCATAACCAAAATCCTCCGCTAGATCTTGGAATGTATTCTCTCCTGGAACCCAAAAATCATCTATTGGTGAAAATCCGTATACAGGATGTATACGCAAAACCCCACCTAATGTAAAATCCCAGTTTCCTTTAGTTACTCTATATCTTGTATCAAAGGAAGTATATTTTAAATCTATTCTTTGGTTATTTGTATATTGTACTTTAGTTACGCAGCTATTTCCCAAGTATCTAAGCCAGAAATTTTGCTCAGTAAACTTATCACCACGATTACGTATAAACGAATAATTAAAAAGATACTCCCAACCAACAGAATTACCAATAGTAACATTATCTGCAATATTGTCTTCAGTACCATAATACCATGTTTTAACTTTATATTCATAATCAAATCTTGCTATTTTTCTTAGCCCTATAGTTAAATTATAGTCATAGGGATTAACATCTGTTACTTCAGTATAACCTTTATCTACCGCTGTATAATCCTGATCTTCTATATAAGATGTACCTGTAGACATCGATGTATAAAAGGTGGAATACTTAAAAAAATTATTTTGTGCAGATAAAATATTTACACAAAATAATATTAAAATTATTATATTTTTCATTATTTATTTTCTTTACTTTTTTTTATTTTCATTAAATCTGCGCATTTTTCATACTCTTCCTCTTCTTCAAAGTACTGTATAAGCATTTCAAAATTTACGTCTTCTTCTTCTAATATATTATAAGGTAACATTACCTCATCTTCTTTATCTACAAGATCTTCAAATGTAGCTTTTTTTGTTACAATTAAATAAGCATAATTCATTGCTTCTGCTAATATTTCATGATCATATTTTTCTCTAGGCATAATCTACATATTTAATTGTAACTTCCTCTCCTGCTTCTAATGCAGCTGCAATAGCAGGATAAATTCTTGCATAATTTTTAGAAGAGCTTCCTATATAACCGTTCTTCTCGACTTGGTTGTTTTTCTGTGTGTCCCCCACAAGTAAACACCCACTCGTGTCCTCATCATCATTGCCACAATGAATGAGAATATACTTAAAATTAGGAACATCAATAACATGAAGCATGCCCCGATGAATATCAGGAAATCTTTTAGCATACCTCGGATGCGTTCCACCATGTGTTCTAAGTATAATTTTATACTCGCCAGCCGGGATTCTTGTCTCGTGCATGACTTTTTCGTTTTTTGCATCTCTATATTCATCTTCTAATGTATATGCTAAAAATTTTTTATTATCAGGATCCGTAACATCAAACAACACTCCCGATGTTGAGTCCGCTTCACTGCTTATTCTTATTACTTTTAATTTCATTTCTTTTTTTTATACTTCTTATTAATTTTTCCAAATAACCCTCAAAACTTTTTATTGACATACATTCTAAAGTCATCATTACTTCGCCTCTAAAACATAGAGCACTGCCATGTAAATCTAAAGTTTCTGCTCCGCCTATTTTGCGTACTAATACTTTTTTATTATCTTTTATAGTTTTAAAATTGTATTTATCTTTTAATATTTTTCTAGTTATTGCCATATCATTTATTTTTTTGATTTGCCAAAGTCAATGGCCATCTATTATCTGGACACGTTGAGGTGGACCATTTTGCTTTTACTTCTATATAACATCCACACTTTGAACATTTCGTATCTTTTCTAAAAGGACAAACTTCACATATTTTTAATCTAGTTTCATACTGAGTTTCTGAAACATTTTGCATACCACTTCTAACATATTCAGTTGCTGATTTAGCAAAATTAAACGCTCTTTTAGTTAAACTAGGCATCTTAGGTATTTGATTATTAGTAACCTGATTATGTTTATTTGCTCCTTCTTGTTGTGGTTTCTTTTTATTACATCCGCATCCCATAGTATATAATTTTAACGTTCATATAATCCTATATCACCGCCACCTCTGACGCGTGAATCAGTTTTAATTTCTTTTTTAATTTTATTCTCTAGTTTATCTAGACTTTCAACAATACTACCAACCTTTTCTAAATTAATAGCTACGTCTTTAGCATTGTATAAAGGTTTACCATTCTCTCCTTTTTCTAAAAAATCTATATTTTCAAAATAAGAAGTAAGCTTATCTACAGCTCCTTTGGCGGACTTCATTAACCTCATTGTATGAGTTTCTTGAAATTCTAAATACTTACCCATGGCCTCTTTAATATCTTCATCCTCTTTCCATTTAGGATCTTTCATAAAATCATTTAATACAACTTCCCTTCTTTTTGTATTAGGGTAAGCCATATAAGGGCTATTAAAATCACACATAAAAAATATATATGCTATTTCTTTATTAGCCTTTTCTTTAGACTTTGTTTTATCCCGCTTCCATATTTTATTAAATATTGGAATAGCTAATGATTCCGCATTTAATACTACTTGACCATCTCTTAGATCGAATAATGACGCCATACTCTTTTAATTGTATATATTACTAATCCTACTATAGGAATAATTGTTATTAAATTAGGATGGGATTCCCCACACAGTCCTAACATATGTTCTATAAATTCTATCATATCTGTCTATTTTTACGATCCATATAATCTTGAACTTTTTTACTTTTATTTAAAAGCCCTGGATTTCTTGATCCTTCTAAATTATTTGTTTGTTTTAAGTCTTTTATTTCTTTATCAGTCAAAAACCTAACAGGCTTCCCATACTCTTGTCCCCCTTTTAACTTAGGATCTAGTTTAGTATTTACAACTTCTTTAGAATAAGTAGTTATTTTTTTAGTATCCCAAGCAGCTATAAAAGAGCGCCCAGATGTATTACCATTAGGTTTCTTTAATTCTTTTCTTAAACTAGATACTATTCTATTAAAGTTCATTACTACTAATTTTATATTCTATATTATCTATTTCCTTTTGAGTTAGTTTTTCAGAATCTTCTATTCTTTTAGGAGCCTCTTCTAAATTCTTTTCATAGTAATCTATTTTAGCCTGCCATATACCTAACTTTGTTTGATCAGGTTCTGTTTTATTTGTTTCTATTACCTGACGCTGTTTATACTCACGTATTCCGTCTTCATACACTCTTCTTAAAACTGTTAATTTATCACTATAATTATTCTTCTGTCTCGCCATTTATTATATATAATCTTTTTGGTTTAACCTTAAAGACCCCAAAATGATGGAGTCTTATTTTTACACATTCATCTGTTTCCATACAATCTTTAACAAACTTAAACTCTGATCTAACTATACTTTCTATTACAAAAGGAGGTAAATCATATTCTTTAGCTAATTGTTTTATTATATCCTTCATACATTAGGTTAAGAATTCTTGGTTATACTCTAATGTTACTACACTTGCGGTAGTAGGCATCCATCCATCTAAACCACTACTAAAGTCACTAGTATAAGTAAACAATAAAACCCCTGATGCATTGTATACTCTCATAACAATATCTTTAACCCAAAATACTGCACCGACTGAAGGTTTATCAAAAGCAACAGGCCAATAAATTCTAAAAACACTACTATAAGAAGCACTAGCTATAGGAGTAGAATTTGGTGTAACCAGTTCAGTTAATGTATCTTGAGCAATCTGATCATTATTAGTCCCATATCCACCATAAACAACAGACGTTACAACTGGATCTCCCTCGCCATCCGTACCATCCCAATTACCTCCTGTTGTATTTTGTAAATATATTTTCATAGAGGTTTGATGATAATCTCCCGCAGTTTTTGTATAAGAAGTGGTTAGATTATTACTCATACCAGAAAGAGTAACACTAGACGGATTAGCAGTAAACGTACCTTTTAACCAACCAACATCTGGCACAACCTCTGCTATAGGTTCTGTTACAAAGTGTACTCCCATACCTATTCCTATACCTCCCATTACGCGTCATCTATTGTTACTGGTCCTAGTGAATATCCTATCATTATTCCACTATCTAATTCTATATCATTATAATTTCCATATAACATTGTACCCGCAGGTACAGTAATAGTACCAGGTAAATTACCATCACATCCCCATGGTAGGTTATCTCCTTGCCAGCATCCTGTTGTATCTATTACAGATTCTGATAATGCGTATAATGCATAGAATGGTCCTACGTGTCTTTTTGCAGGTTTAATGTATGTTACTACACCCTGACCAAACTCTTTCTTATCGTTTAAACGTACAGACTCATTTAATATACTAAATTCTGTTCTTGCCATTATTATTTTTTTATTTATTATTAACTCTAGTTGCGGGTGCTGGAATCGAACCAACCTAGACGGGCTAATGAAACCCGTGAGTAACCACTACTCTAACCCGCTATACTTTCATGTTTATTAATCTCCATATAATCAAACTCTGATTTAAATGGATCATTATGTGCATGATTACCTTGTTTTTGATCTTTACTAGGTGTACCTAATATAAATCCTATCTTATTATAATCCTTATCTCTAACTGTCCACATCCATCTATTTGTACCATCTTTTATTAAATTAGTATACTCCGCTTTAAATTTATTATCAGTAAATATTTTTAAAGCTTCACTTCTATCTACAAAAGAAGCAGCTTTAAATTCTGTATGAGTACATTGATAAAAATCTTTATCGTGATCTTTTTTTTGCTTGTCAGTTAATTTCTCCCAAGCCTCTCTTCTCTTTTTTCTTTTTTCATGTAAGCTTTCCATTAATCATATTTTTATATCTCTATTCCAAAATTAAATAACATTAGTCTTGCTTTTGGACATTTACAATCTTTTTCACACATTGATGAAAAACACATATAAAATTCCAGAATAGTTAATGTTCCAAATCTTAATGATATATCTATCTTATTCTTTTTATTTCCTTTTCTCCAACTATTTATAAAATTCATTTCGCTATAGTTTATTAGTTATTAGATTTCAAATATAATAAAATAAATTAAAAAAAATAATTTTCTATAATATTTTTTTCATGGTAAGTATTCGTAGATGCAGACCATTATTGAAAACTCCCCCCGGCCCCAACGCGCAATCAAACCCCCCGTGGGTCGAAAATAGATCTATCACCTTCACTAATATTAGATATGAAAGATACTAATCTTCCATCTAACGCTTTCACTACAGTTCGTGGTCCTTACACACGTAAGGCTGAGAATGGTGGTGGTGAGATCTTAGTTCTTGAGCAATCAAGTGAAGTAACCAATGTTGATACAACAACAGGTGAGATCACAGTTGCTAACAAGACTGAGTTCATCATGTACACTAAAGAGGTGCATGAGGCTATCATGAAGATCATGGCTGATAAGGGCTATGTGATCCTCAAGTAAGCGTTAGAGTAGCAAGCAACAGTCCAGCAAGACAATAGCTTGGGGAGTTCCTGCACACTCTCTTACTCAGTGCAGGCCCTTAGGGGTTTCATTGTGTTTTTTTTATTAGATCCATGACCTTCACTAAACTTTGGTAACTAATATCTAACTGATCATGAATGATAAAGAATTAACTTATGAAGATCTTATTGAAGAACTTTATGCTGATAAAGATAGCTATGAAACAGGCTTCTAATGTCTGTTTCTGGCTCAATCTAAAACTCTTTGGTTAGAGACGACTAATTAATTATACCCTCATATGAATGTAACATTTGATTAATTAGTCTTTTTTTTTATAGATCAAGGACCTTTACTAAAGTTGGGAATAAACATAACTACTAAAGAGAGAATACAGAGAATTATATTCCTGATTGTCTCATTAAAACAAATCTAACCAATAGAGTGAAAGCATAATTACGAAAGTAAATGTATTCTCTTACAGTAGTCTATGTATAGACCCACATTTTAATCAATTTAAACATAACCCTGATTACTATAGTATTAATATATATATAGCGAAAGTATAGTAATCTACAAAAACGACGAGCACAATGTTATAACCGTGCAACAGTCACTATGGAAGACTTAAAAAATAGAATCAATCAGTTCACAACTACTATGAATGTAGGAGAATGTGCACTATTGGCAGTTCAGCGAGTAAGAAATGTACACAAAGATGGTGTAGATACTGGACAGCCTCAATACCAAGGTAACTTTGGTGAAATAATGAATGTAAGCAACAATAATGGCAATAGTGCATTACAGCTATTAAATTTAGACGATAGTCGATTTAAACGTGGTGCAAGACGTGCGTGGGTACTGTCTACAGCTAAACAATTAACTGAAATTGCTAAAAACAGTGGTATTACATTAAAACAAGAGGATATTGACAAATTACAAATAGGTGAAGGCTTATTTGTAGGTGCAAAGAATGCTCATCTAAAAATGGGTGATAACCAACATAACTTTAAACTAGAAATCTTAGAAACATTTGAGATGGATAGTTATCAAGCTCAAGACCCTGAAAACAGGTGTAAAAGAGCTGGTAAAGATGGTCCTATCATTTATGGTGACAATAATGGCACTAAAGCAATGATATTTAGTAATGTTAAGGTTAATATGGAAACACTTAACACTAAAACAGGAGAAGTAATTGGAACTGTATCTCATACATTAATACCTGAGATGAAAGAAGTTGCTATGACTGTTGGAACAAATGCTACATCGGAGAAAGCATTTGATGACATTCTAAATACTAGACTATAATCTTGCTGGATGTATGATTGACAAGTAATGGACGCTATAGCTACCGTTCATTACTTGTTAGTTATATTTATAGCTAAAGTACTAACTATTAAAATATTTAAAAATGAAGAAATCATTGTATTTTTGTATGGAAACCTTTATAAAGATGGCTTTTATGATAGGAGCAGTCTTTATGTTCTTTGTATTACCTTATTTCATAATGCAAGGCAAATTATTTAACATTATAATGTTAGATCTAATAGCTTTACAGATATCTATGGGAATAGGTATTTGTTTTGCTTTAATAATAAATGAAATAAGAAAAGATTGTGGAAGAGGAGTGGGGATATTCTTCTCTACTAGCAGATATAAAGACTATTAATCATATTAGTGGGGCAGATGTATTAGTAATATTATGTCAGGATGTTTTTGGCTTCTAAACTCATAACTGTGTATATCAGCCTCTTTTTGTATCCTCATTAAACCCCACTAATATTTAAATAACTACATGAGCAGGTTAATATCTTAATTATTAACTACCCTGTTATACTTTGTGTGAATATGGATATCATGTCCTGTTCATGTAGTTTTATTAAAAAATAAAGAGAGTGAGTTAGTGAAAATGAAGCTGGGGGTAATAAGGCTAATCAACCTAGCTCTCTCTCTTATAATATAAACAATGACAAGTGTTGAGCCGTGAGGCTGCATTAGGTATGAAATTAAATCTTCATACACCACACACATGAGTGTACACGGGTCTTGTAAAGCACGTCACCAGATAGTGTGTTTATCCTATTTATCCGAATGGGTATTTATGATAGACATCACGTTGTTTGCTAATCTAATGATCGAGAAAAATTATATTGAATAAAACTTAGTTTGGATAACCCAGGCTATGATAGTTATCATGTAATTTACGGTACATTAGCGTGCGAACTCTGGACTGCTCTGATCTTGTCAGTGTTTATGTATGAGCCAGTGATATTATTAGATAATAAAGATAGGCCGGCCAGCTTATCGCGGGTATGTCACCTATAAGGATGACTAACACAATGTGTTAAACCCATTATTATTGAAAGTATCACTAGGCTTATACGCTTAAAGCAAATACTATTATCATTATGATAATGTATATATATTTAGATATGTCTATTCTCATTGAGTACAATATACATATCTAATGTTAAAGGAATGTTAAACTAATGTTAAATAATTATGAAAATAGATATAAATGAGGAAATTAATAAGAAATATGAATATCTTATGAATTTAAGCATGAATCCTAGTAAAAGGAAGACTGAAGTACCGTATGCTGTTCAGGTATTAGACGCTAAATTAGTAGAGTTAGAAGCTTTATTAAATAGTATTAAAGAAACAGCAAGTAAAGATGATATTAATGTAATAGAAACACGATCAACAAGTTTAAAAGCAGCCATTACATGCTTAATAATAGGAACAATATGACAGAAATAGCCATAATAAGTTTCCTTGCAGGGCTAGCGGTAGGCTTTTATTTATGTATATTAGTAAATAATTTTATAAATAAAAATTTAAATAAATGAGTGCATTTTATAATATAAATATCAATGGAAAGCGTGAACCAGATGAGTCTAGAGAAGACTATAAAGATCGCATGAAAGAAATAAAATGGAGAACAAAATTACATACAAAAGGAAGAATAGTGTGGGATAGTCATAGACTAGGAACATATATTAAAACTATTCATGGCCCTTTAAAGTAATAGATATACACATCAGCACCAAGTAAATGTTATAGATGACATTGTTGGAATATGTTTGATGAATACATTGAGAGAGTGTGCTAGTTACTCGAAACATGACTGTGTTTTTAGGTTCGACTCCTAGCATCTTAACATTTTTTACATGACAATCATAAATTAATCAGAAACTGTAGGCAATAGTTAATAATTTATAAAAGATTAAAATGATTGGAAAAATAATAATGGTTATAATGACCGCTGTAATGCTGTATACTGTTTGGCAGATGTTTACAGGTAATTTAAAGGATGAATAGTATCATGAGTTATATGAAATGGTGTTCTTTATTAGATCAAGAGGATCTAACAGAGATGAAAAAATTGCATAAAGAAGCAATAGATAATAACAATGATACTATTACATTCCAAAAAGTAGAATATAAAACAGATTATGTAGAATCCGTTATTAGTTATATTGAAGACTTTGGTCTTAATAATAATATAAATAATCATAAAGAAGCGGAGGATTTAATTTATTAAATAGTATAAACCAGCATGCGCATGGCGCAGAAGTAATAATAATGATATGAGTAAAATAATATTAATAACGGATCAACACCCGTTAGATAATGCATCTTTTTGTCCTTTTGAGTTAGGGACAATAGATGAGTGTGTTGAGTATATATCCAAACAAGAAGTCGTTGGGGTAGATACAGAAACTGATGGTAAAGACTTCACTCGTAAGAAAATAGTTATGTTTCAAATTGGAACAGCTGATGTTCAATATGTTATAGACACAAGAACTGTATCTATTGAACCATTACGAGCTTATCTAGAAGGATCTGCAACTAAAATATTTCATAATGTTAAATTTGATTATAAATTTATTAAATCAAACTATAACATAGAAGTAAATAATATATATGACACCATGTTGGCTGAATGTATATTACATTGTGGAAAAGATAAGTGGGGTTATAGCCTCAATAGTTTAACTCAAAGATATTTGGAGATATCACTTAACAAAGAGATTCGAAATAAATTCATTAGATTAGAAGGGAGACCTTTTACATCTGAGCAAATATGTTATGGCGCACAAGATGTCCAGTTTTTATTAAAAATAATGGATATACAGTTAAAAGAGATACAAAAGTTAGATTTGTATGCTCTACTGCTACTTGAAACCAAAGCATCTCTAGCATTTGCTGACATAGAATACAATGGACTATGTTTTGATCAAGAATCTTGGCTTGCTAACGCAGACAACAATGAGGGTTTGGTGCAAGAACTGGCTTTAAAATTAGACGATGAAATCATAGTTAACAATATGAAAGATTTCATTAATGATTATGTGCAGCTCAATATGTTTACACCAGCAGATGAACTGAGAAAAGTAAGCGTTAAGTGGTCCTCTCCTATCCAAGTAAAGAAAGTTATGAACTCTTATTTAAATATAAATTTAGATAAAGTTAATGCTTTTGAATTGTATAAATATAAAGATAAACCCTTGGTTACCAAGTATTTACAATATAAAGAGAAACAAAAAATCTCTAGTACATATGGTAAATCCTTTTTAAAGTACATAATGAAAGATGGTAAGGTTAGAACCAGCTTTTGGCAAGTACTAAATACTGGACGTGTGTCTAGTGGGTCTAAAGAGGATCGTAAGCCTAATATGCAAAACATTCCAGCCAGGAATGAGTTTCGGAATTGTTTTACTGCAAGAGAAGGATACAGTATTGTATCTGTTGATTACAGTGGACAGGAGTTAGCTATTATAGCTTATGGTTCTCAAGACCCAGTATGGATTAAATGTAGAAAGAATAATGAAGATCTACATTCAGTCTGTGCAGAGTTAGTATTTGGTGACAAATGGCATACTGGTGATAAGAAAGCTTTAAGAACTATGATTAAGACTATTAATTTTGGATTAGCTTATGGTATGAGTAAATTTAAACTATCTGATACATTAAATATTAGTGTAGATGAGGCTGATTTACTTATAAAAAAATACTTTAGCGCTTTTCCAAATATTAAAGCATTTTTAAATAAATTAGGAAAGTATGGTGTAGACTATGGACATATTAGGACATTTAAACCTTTTAGAAGGATTAGATGGTTTCCTGGATGGTATAAAGGTATAGCCTATGCTCCTCAAGACTTTAAAACTAAGGGTGCTATTGAGCGTGCTTCTAAAAATACTCCTATTCAAGGTACTGGTGCAGACATGATTAAACAATCTATGATTCTCATTAGAGAACATATTAAAAAGTTTAATTTACCATGTTATATAGTAACACAAGTACATGATGAAATAGGTGTAGAAGTAAGAGATGATTTTGCTGAAGAATGGGCTAAATTACAATGTAAGCTAATGAAAGAAGCGGGAGCAATGATCATTAAAGGCTTTGATATGACAGTAGATTATACAATAACTAAAAAATGGAGTAAATAATGAATAATATATCTAAATCAAAAGATAAAATTCAAAGACAAGGTCTAAATAAATGGTGGAGTAAGCCGTGGCATGGCAGGGGGACCCTACAATATGCTACCGGAACCGGTAAAACACGTTGTGGTGTGCTGGCCGCAGCTTACATCGCCAAATTAACTGATATGGAAGCTAGGATATTAATATTAACTCCTACTGAAACTATTAGAGATAGATCATGGAAAGATGAATTTTATAAATGGGGACAGGGAGATGTCTTCGAACAATGTGTTAAATGTGTATGCATACAAACTGCATATAAATGGGTGGGACATACATTCAATTTAATAATAGCTGATGAGGTTCATAATTATATGAGCCCAAAGTTTGTTAATTTTTTTGTTAACAATAGATATCAGAAAATACTAGGACTTACCGCTTATGTAGATAAGATAAAATTACGTATTTTATCAGGTATATGTCCTGTTATTCACAGTGTTACAACTAACGAAGCACAAGATCTTGGATTGATTAGTCCTTTCAAGATATATAATGTGCCAATTAAGTTAACAACTTCTGAATTATCTGAATATACAAAAGCAGATAGAACTTTTAACTCTTTATTTCCTTATTTTAATAAAGATTTAAAAACTATGTTTGCATGTATGAATCCATCCAAATATGACACATTTTTAAGAGGTAAAGGAGAAATATTAGATAATACTAATTCTTCTTATCCTTATATGTGTAATGCTGCAATGGCTAAACGTAAAAGCATATTATATAATGCTAGCGCTAAGTTAGATGCAGTTAATTTAATATCAAATATGAATCTTGAGAGAAAAGCTATTATATTTTCTCAGACTATTGAATTTGCTGACAAAGTCACAGATGAATTAGATAATTGTGTAAGTTTTCATAGTAAAGTTTCTAAAAAGAAACGAACTGAAAACTTAGATTTATTGAAGAGCGGGAATTCAATAACACGAATATCTACAGCTAAGGCTTTGAACGAAGGTATGAATGTACCTGATATTTCTATGGCTATTATAGCCAGTGGAACAAGCAAAACAAAAGATATGATACAGCGAATAGGCCGTACTGTTCGTTGGGAAGATGGCAAGCAGGCTCTGATCTATCGTATCTATGTTGAAAATAGTCAAGAGGAGAAGTGGATAGCTTCCTCTCAAGAGGATTATAATGTTGAACTTTTAAATATTAATGAATATGAAAACAATTCTTGAAGTCAAGGATCACCTTCGTAAACATTATGAGTCTGGAACTAACTGTCCCGCTTGTGGACAGTTGGTTAAGGCTTATAAACGGAAGTTGAATTCTAATATGTGTAGAGCATTAGCAATAATATACTCTAGAACACAAAGTACAGGCATATATATGCACGTACAAAATGAATTTACTCTCTTAGGATTAAGAGCTACTGCTATGGACTATACCTATTTAGAAAAATGGAAGTTTATAGAGTCTAATCCTGATAAAAATGGTCATTGGAGAGTAACCGATAAAGGTAAAGCATTTATAGAAGATACTATAGTTGTACCAGCTTATTGCTTGGTATATGCAGGTAATGTCTATGAATGGTCTACCGATACAGTAAATATGACCGAAGCTCTTACAACACGTTTCAAGTTAGAAGATGTGTTAGATTTAAAAAAATTAATACTCGATAAAGATGGCTAAAATATGGGATGAAGGTATCAATGGTGTACCCTATGAAGCAATAGAAGACTATTATGAATACAAAGGAAGATTACTTAAAAAGAAAGTGTATCTCATTGGTAGTCAGATCATTACAGGTTATAAAAAAGTAAAAAAACCTGTTAAAAAAGTTGTCTATAAACTATAAATTAATTATCTTTATCATTCAAAAATTTCCCGATATGAATATAGAAATCAATGTTCTTGGATTGATCAAGAACAAACTAACTGCGTCTCAATATGTAATGTTAAATTTACTATTTGAAAACAATGTTGATTTATTCGTGAAATATGTAAATCTTTATGGTTTTGCTAAAAAGGAAGTTCAAGGGTTAGTGGATCAAGGATATATATTATCTTGCGATCCACAAAATCCTTTAACTTGCATAACTCTTGCAAGAGATAAGGTGAGAAAATTATTAGGAGTAGAAGAATCTTATTTTACTGAACTATTTGCTGCGTATCCTGTTAAAGTATACAATGGTAGATCAGTAAGAGTATTAAGACCTTCTAGTATATCTGCTAAAAGTGCTATTGTATGTAAACAAAAATATGATAGGATTGTAAAAGGTAATCCTTTAACTCATACTTATATTCTTGCTTGTTTAAAGAAAGAAGTTGAATTAAGAACGCGTGGTGGTAATATGCCATATATGCACGCTTTAGAAACTTATTTAAATAAAAATGCTTGGGATGCTTATGCTAGTTTTCTTGAGGCTGAAGTTAATACATCTACTAGCGGTGACACTAAATACGGAGAAGATTTAATATGACACAAATAAATAAACCAAGATTGCAATATACAAGTATAAAGAAAGCAGCATTTGATGCTGTACAGTATATTGATGACAGAAGAAAAGGATTAATTAAATCCTTAAGAACTCCATGGGCTAAATATAATCATGTTAGCATGGATGGAATAGAGTGGAACACTATACATACTATAGCGGGTATGTCTGGTAGTGGTAAAACTGCTATTATAAATCAATTAGAAACAGAATTATTTCAATTAAATACAGAAGAAAAGTTTGCAGTATTATCATTTAATTTCGAGATGCTAGCTCGTCAATTAGTGAGTCGTAAATTTTCAAGCGCACTAAATACAACGACAAGAAAACTACACAGTGGTATAGAAGGTTACACTTTATCAGATGCTGCTTATTATAAAGTATTATCAACAAGTAAAGAAATAACACAATATCCTATTTGGTATGTAGAAATGCCAGGTAATGTAGAACTAATTAAAAATACTATAGAACATTTCGCGACCCAAGAAGAAAATAAAGATAGAGGTGTAGTTGTTATGCTAGATCATACTATTCTTGTTAGAGGTAGGGCTGGTGAAATGGAACGTATTGTTTTAGTTGAACTTATGGTTATGGCTAATGCACTAAAGAAGAAATATAAAATAGCATTTGTATTTTTATCTCAATTAAACAGAGAGATAGAACATGCAGATCGTGCAACTGAACCCTCTCAACAATTTCCTAAAAAGAAAGATTTGTTTGGTGGTGATTCAGTTTATATGTTTTCAGATTTAGTTATGGTATCTATGAATCCTGAGCAATTAGGATTAGAAACTTATGGACCTAAATCATGGAATACTGCTGGTGCATTGTTTTGGCACTTTCTAAAAGTTAGAGAAGGTCAGCCTTGTATAGCGCGTATGAAAAATGAATTGATGTATAATCGTGTAGTCGATTATAATAATGAAAATGTTAATTATAAAATTAAATCAAATGACTAAACTGTGGAATAAACAAACATATCATACTAGCACTGCTGGAGATGTGGAAGTAAACTATCATAATGGAAAAGATTATGATAATTGTGTAAAAGAACTAGAAAAATTAGCTAAAAATATTGAGGATGCTAAAAGACCCGGCTATACTCAAGCTAATGGTGATGTATTGGCAAATTTTAGAAAAGCTGCAGAGTTAAGCGGAACAACTCCTATGCAAGCTTGGGGTGTTTATTTTTATAAACATGTTGCTGCTATTATGTCTTATGCTAAGGATCCTGAGATCCCGCAAGCAGAAAGTATTGATGGTAGATTTGCTGATGCAATGAATTATTTAAAATTAGGGTTTTATATATTAAAAGAAGAAAAATAATATGGCAAATTTAGTAATTATATGTGGAAAGTCTGGATCCGGCAAGTCCACCTCTAGTAGAAATTTGGATCCTAAAACCACTTTTTATATAAATAGTGATCAAAAAGCGTTACCTTTTAAAGGATGGAAGAAGAATTATTCTAAAGAAAATAAGAATTATTCTAAAATCTCTTCTTTGGTTGAAGTATGTAATGTATTGAAAGCTATACCTGAAAAAGCTCCTCACATTAAAACTGTTGTTATCGATACTATTAATCGTATGATGACAGATAAAGTAATGGGAGAAAGACACATTAAAGGTTTTGAAAAGTGGACTCAATTATCTGGTGGTATATACGATGTATTTACTATCATAAATCAAATATTACCTGACGATACTGATGTATTTGTATTAGCACACTCTGAAGAGGGTTATAATGATATGGGTGCTCAATATAAAAAGGTAATGACAGCTGGAAAACAATTAGATCGTATTGTTTTAGAGTCTATGTCAAGCGTTGTTTTATTTACTGAAGTTAAAGCTGATGGTAAAGGAAAGAACGAATATATGTTTCAGACACAATCTGATGGTGTTTCAACTGCGAAATCACCTGAAGGTATGTTTGAAGACTATTTAATTCCTAACTGTTTACGTTCTATTAAAACAGAAATGGAAAAGTACTATAATGAATAATTAATCGATTAAAATTAAATTTATGTATCAAATTAATCAGACTGTAAAGTCAGAGGGATCGTCTACCTCAGTATTCCCGTTAGGTATAACGGAAAATGCAGAAATGACGGGTGTTAGTGTTGACACGGCAAGTAATGGTAATGCTTTTCTAAAGTTTACCTTTAAATCAGAAGAAGGTTCTTCATTGAATCATTTTGAATGGCCAATAGACACAAATAACGAAGGTTGGGAAAAGAAATTACAATCTCAAATGAAGAGAGTAAAGCACATCCTAACTAAATTTATGGAAGAAGATAAGATAGTTATTAATGCAGATTCTTTTGACAGTTTTGCTAAGACAGTTATTACTTTATTAGGTAATAGTTATGTTGGTAAAAAGTTAAGAGTTAAAACTGTATATAGTTACAATAACTATGTATCTATTCCTAAATATGTTCCTTTTGTTGAAACTATGGATATAAATCCAACTAAGTTAAATATAACTAGTTTCGATAAAATGGAAAAGGATGAAGCTGATAATCCAGCTACATTAACTTCTACTGCATCGAATGGTGCAGCAGAGCCTGCAGAATCTGGTTTACCGTTTTAGGTAATATGATTTGAAGATAAAGGGAGGAGTTCCTCGCGGTAATAGAGTGATTTTTTTAAATTGTTCAGCTCTTAGCGATAAAGGTGATACAGCGGTGTATTTATCTCCTCCCTTTTTTCTTTTGGAATAATTTAATATTTTTAAGATATGTATAAAATTAATATTCAATTAACCAAAGAGGCTATTCTAAATAAACTTAGTGCATATCAAATTTTTAGTTATTATATAGGAAGAGATTTTAAATCCGGTATAGTAATAAATAGTCCTTTTCGTCAAGATGATAAGCCCAGCTTTTCATTGTTTGTAGATAAAAGAGGTACTATTAGATATAAAGATTTTGGTACGGGTGAATCTGGTGATTGTTTTAATTTTATACAAAAGAAATTTTCTATAAATTTTTATGACGCGCTGATTCAAATAAACAAAGATTTTAATTTAGAGTTAATGTATAGCCAATATGGTTATAAAACCAAAGAGTATTCAGGTTATCAAACTGATATTAAGCAATTAAATTTTACCCCTAAGAAATCAATAACTGTTAAAACACAAAAGTTTACTTTTGTAGATAAACATTATTGGAGTCAATATGGTATTGATGAGAATTTACTTAAATTATATAATGTATTTTCTTGTAAATGTGTATTCGTAGGTGACAATACAGTCGCTACTTATGTAAATAATAATCCTATTTATGGTTATTTATTTTATAAAGACAATGAATATACATGGAAGATTTATCGTCCATTATCTTTAACAGGATATAAATGGATGAGCAATACTAATAGAACTATTTTTCAAGGATGGGATCAATTACCTAGTAAAGGTAATATGTTAATTATCACTAAAGCATTAAAAGATGTTATGGTGTTAAGAACATTAGGCTACATAAGTGTAGCTTTACAAAATGAAATTGCGAATATTAAAGATACTGTTACTCGTGAATTATATGAGAGATTCAATGATATTTATATATTAAATGACTTTGATTATACTGGCGTAAGAGGCGCTAATAAGTTAAAGAAAATATATGGGTTCAAACCTATATTTTTACAAACTTTTAAAACAAGATCAAATGGATTTAAAGATATATCTGATTATAGAAAATCTCATACAAGTGAAGAAACTAAATGTTTAATAAATAAATTAATAGACGCATGGAAATTAAAAGAGAAAAAAGCGTAGAAAAGATTATTGGTGAAATGAAAACCAATAAATTTAAGATCGGTGAAGATTCTATGGGAATCATAATCGATTCTTTAATTAATTTATATTCTGACCCTATAGGTTCTATAGTAAGGGAAGTAACATCTAATTGTTATGATGCACACAGAGAGAAACGTCTTAAGAGAGAAGGTATTATACCTAGTACTCATGAAGATGATTCTAAACACTGGCATCCTGACAATAAATGTCCTCAAATAGAATTTCAAGAAGAGAATATATTATTAGGTATTGGTAATGCAATGATATTTAGAGATTTTGGTATTGGATTAAGTCAATCAAGAGTAGAAACTATCTACACTATGTTTGGTAATTCAACTAAAAGAGATAACAATCTACAAATTGGTGGATTTGGTATTGGTGCTAAATCTCCATTTTCATATACTAATACATTTTATATTATAGCAAATCATAATGGTGTTAAACACTCTTATATGCTATATAAAGGTAATGATGCATTTCATATGGATATGATAAAAGCAACGCCTACAGAGGATTTAAACTCTACTGAAGTCATTATCCCTATACAAGAGGATAAAGACCTTAGAACGTTTAAAAAGTCTATAGAACAGCAATTATTATATTTTGATGGTTTACAATACATAAATGTAGATGAAGGTCTAGGAGCTCATATAGATTCTATTAAAATAGATTATGAAGATGATGATTTAATAGTAGCTTTAGGGCTAGAGAATACTCAAATTGATAAAAATTTACATTGTGTAGTAGGAAGAGTAAGATACCCATTAGATTTTAATCAATTAGATGGTATAAACGAAGATCGTGCTCCTGCTGCTCTTAAATTTGGTATTGGTGAAATTGATTTGGTTCCATCAAGAGAGAATATTCGATATACTGATAGAACTAAAGAAGCTATTAAAGCTAAATTTAAAGCTGTTAGGGAAAGTTGTATATTAGAATGTAATAAAGAGCTAAATAATGCTACTGATTTCTTGCATTGGATTAAAATGGCTACTTCTGTTAAGAAAAATACAAGAAGTTATTATGGACACAACTGGACTAGTACATTTGAGGTAAGATCTCATCTTGCTGAATTAACTCAAAAAGATGTTAAGATGGAATTTCTTGGTTCTTTAAGTGTAAATCCTTTACAAGACAAAGCTATAGATAAATTATTTATGGGTTTTACTATTGCTACTGTTAGTAAGGAACAACATCATAGTTATTCTGGTGGTTTTAAAGTATCTAAAAAAGCAACTGATTGGGAAGATTTCTTAAAATATGATGTTTATTATCAAGAACAAGTATATGAAAAGAAAGAAGATGGTTCTGATAAGCCTACTAAAACATTTAGGAAGCCTAAAGATATTACTATTCTTAATCATATAGCTGAAACTTCTACTGGTAAATATATTCAATTAAGAAGGAATAGATGTGACCAAAAAGTAATTGATTCTGAAAGAGATTATGATTTATGGAATTCTAAATTAGAAGTAAGAGATCCTGAAGTTATAATATCTGATTTTAATATTATGTGTAAGCTACTTGATGGTTGTAAACATAAGTTTAAAATGTATGATGATGTTATTGTAACTAATGAAGATGAATTAGAGGCTATGGGTGAGTTTGAAACAGATCAAGAAAGAAGGAAAAGATTAGGTAAATTATTTTGTAGAAGATATTATCAAGATAATAGTAATAATCCTAAATTTTGTAATATAGAAACCGATGGTGAAATCATGGGTAATTACAAAGATAAGGGTGGTATTATTATTTATGGTAATTCTAAAGATAATGATTTACTTAAAGCTGTTGGACAGATATGTAAACAAGGTGAAGATGCTTATAATCAATATTCAGTAGATTATGCAAGTCATACATTTTCTTTTGAAGCTGATGAAAATAAGCGTCAAAAGTATTATAAGCATGACGGTGTAGTTATACTGAAAGTTGCTAATAGTATCAAGGATGAATTAAGTGAATTTATTAATGTTAATCAATTATTTGAAATGGGACATCATATTGTAAAAAGATGGTATACTGCTCATCTAATTAAGGAGAGAGTTGAAGATATTAATATGTTTCAAGTCTTTAAAACTCTTAATGAAGATCTCTTTTATAAGTGGAAAAAATTGCATAAATTGCATACTAATTACTATAATCAATTTAGAGCTTTGGGTTACACTGAAAAACAAGCTTTACTCGATATGTGTAAAAAGTATGATTGTAAAGACCATAAAGCATTAGAAATCTTAGATGAATTAGAAGAGTATGCCAAAGACCTGGAAATTATTCAAAACCTTAGACAAGTTGAAACAAAAAATGATCAAAACAATATTAGAAATAAAGAATTGTTTTTATCATTAAGAACTTATCTAAAAAGTAAGAATAAGAAGACGGTTAAGTTTAAAAAATTAAATAAAGTAAAAAATGAAAAATAGTTATTTAGTCTGTAAAGTTGATAAAGACCACGTTCAGGTCATTATCGATGGACTACCAAAAAGTATTTCTAGAAGCTTCTCTGAAGCTGATAAAATTATTAAATTAGCTGAAAATTATAATAAATCTAGAGACACTGATGAACGAAATGCCTTATTGGCAAAAGTTCAGGAATTGCTAACTCCTGGACATCGAATTCAAAATCAAACTGATGGGAGATTTGAATTTGATGGTGGTAGGAAAATGTATCTTAAAGGTACAACAGATCCTATACCAAACTTTTTAGCAAAGAAATTAATGAAGTGGATGGAGGATGGAATTCCTTTAGAAGGTTTAATTAATTTCTGGAAGCATCTGTTATTAAATCCGGATAAAAGCGTTAGAAAACAATTATATAGTTTTCTAGAGCATAATGGCCATCCAATAACAGACAAAGGGTATTTTCTTGCTTACAAAGCCTGTAAAGTTAAATCTAAGTACGATAAAACGACTGGGGAAGAAGTTGTTCAGTTCGAGTACAATGAAGACACTGGTGAAAGAGAAAAGAAATATACTCAATCATTAACTTTCGCACCTTATCATAGTGGCGCTCATGGAATGGTAATTAAAGTAGGTCAGCCTATTACAATGCCAAGAGAGGAGTGTGACTCTAATCCAGATCAAACATGTTCTGCTGGCCTTCACGTGGGGTCTATGGAATATGTTCATGATTTTGGATATGAAGATGGTGTAATATTAGAAGTATTAGTAAGTCCTCGTAATGTGGTGGCAGTGCCGTCAGATTACAATAACACTAAAATGAGATGCTGTGAATATTTTCCTATCGCTATTAGTAATGGTGAGAACGAGAATGTATATTTGGAATCTGATTATAGTGAATTCAATGCTCAATCTATGAAAAAAGATTTGAAAGCATATGAGGAAGCTAAAAGGAAGCAAATAAATGATCTAGAAGCCGAATTGGCTCAAAATGATCGTTTAGCTGCTGAAATTTCTAAATAAGTTAATCAAGGAGGGGGTCCTAACGGGCTCCCTATTCCTTAAAATAAAAAAATATGGATAAAGTACTAATAACAATTCCAAAATTTATTACACATATTGCTAAAACAAATACTAAGTATATAAAAATAAATGGTCAGAAATTATTTACAGGAATGAATTACCATCTTCGAGCGCTTGTCGTAAGAAGAATGCATACTTATATCTCCCAATATATTCCACCGGTATTAGAATTAGAAGACATTTTACCTATGAAGGTAAAGTTATATGTCTATACTACTATAAACCATGGTGATGTTAGAATGTTTAAAGGGGAATTAAGATGGAGAGCTCCTAAACCTGGATATGAACCTAAATGGGATGTAGATAATTTATGGATATGGATTAAATGTTTTCAAGACACTCTTGTAGAAATGGGGATGATTGAAGATGATAACTGTAAATTAATACCAAATTCTGGTGAAATTGAGTTTATACCTGTAGAAGATTTTGAAGATCGTAAATTAATTTTTGAATTAAGTAAATATAAAAAAGATGAATGAAGATCATGTTAGTCACTCCTCGTTGAGTGCGTTAAGTGTTAGCCCTAGATATTTTATGAAATATAAGGCTAGAGAATTGCATAAAGACAGTAAAGCTTTTGATTTAGGGTCTGCAATTCATTGTTATGTTTTAGAACATAAAGAATTTAATGATAGATATGTAGTATCTCATTCTAATCCTGTAGGAGGAATGATGGGCGTATTTATTGAATCATATGTAGAAGCAGAAGCTGTTATGATTAATGAGAATATGCCAAAACAACTAAAACTAGACGGTTATCAAACACTGCACGAATTGTGCTATGATAAATCCGGATTTAAAACGGCTTTAGAAACCGTGTTAAAGAAGTTTAATTCTGACGAGAATCAAGCTTATTACAAATTTCTAAAAGAAAATTCGGGTAAAACTGTATTATCTCAAGACGATATGGAGGTTATAAAAAATTGTTATGACAAACTTATTGAACACCAGATGACACATCCGCTATTGTTTCCTGAAGAGGACAAAGATGGAAAACCTGAATTTGAAATTTCTTGGATTTACAAAGATGTTAATGTAAAATCCATTATTGATAATTTAATACTTGATGTAGAAAATAAGAAAGTTTATATCGTAGACTTGAAAACAAGTTCCAAATCTGTATATAATTTTGAGAGAAGTTATTTCTCTTATAATTATTATAGACAAATGGCTATTTACAGACTAGCAGTACATAGCTATTTGGAAAAACTTGGGATTGACAAAAAAGAATACGATATTCTTTCTTATATTGTAGTGGTGCAGACCACTGGGCTACATGAATGTGTTGTTTACAAGCCAGCTTTAGCAGATTTATCTGTTGGTACAGATGAATTTGATGAATTAGTCGCAAGATATAAATGGCATGTAAATAAAAACCTTTGGGATTTCCCAATGGAGTATTATAAAAATGATGGAATTGTTAACCTAAAATTATCGGATGAAAATATCTCAAGAATTAAGGAGAATTGCTGATAAAGTTAAACCAACCAAAACTGTAGATTTTATATTTCCATTAACTGGATATGATAAGGTAGATCTAGCTCCCTATTTAGTAAATGCTTATCTTGGTGATAAGGATATGTTAGATTGGGATCTAGAATCTCCTGATGTTTTTGTGTTAATGAAATATTATGGTAATCGTCATTTTATGCGTTTAGAAAAGGATATAGAGAATAATAAATATTTTAAAACTTCATATAATTTATGGGGTGGTAAATATATAATGTTTGTTTTTACTATATCTCCTTCTTTTAAACCGGATTATGATAAGTTTATAGATGGTAAATATTCACAACTTTCCGATCCCGCTAAAATTCGTATTATGAGACATCGCGCTCCCAATAGCCCAATGCCCTTGATCCTGGATAAGGATAACTCGTTAAAGATATACTGGGAAGATAGACTTGGTGTATCTTTATCAGAAAATGATGAAGTTTGGCCTATTGTAAGTAGAAGTGATGAATTCTTTGATAGAAGTGAATTTAAGAATTTGATGGACATAGTAGATATTCCTGGTTTATACTAGGATATCTACTCCCCATCTTTAGGCCCCATGATGTATCGTATCATTGTGTTTTTTTTAGCTGCACGGCTGCTCTTTATTTTTTCAAAATTATCTTGCATTTTTTTTATATCTGCACATAACTCATATTCTTCTGTTGACTCAAAATAATCTAATAATACATTAAATACATTTTCTTCATTATAATCACTTAGTAGCCAAAATAGATTATCAGGAAATATACTAAAATCATAATTACTTGTAAGAAGTCTATATGTATTGATCATAGAAGATCTTCTTATAGCTTCCTTTTCTTCGTCAGAAAACTCCTCTTCATATAACTCATCGAATTCTCTCATTAGTTTAAATGAAACCAGCTTAACTTATCCTTTGCTTTTGCAAATACCTGTGTTAATGGAACAGTTTTATATAATTTTGACCAAATTTTAGGATCTCCTTTATCCCACATTCCGGTTTTTCTTTTATATCTCTCTATATCCTGACCCATTACTATAGATCCTGTATCAGTAAGTAATTGGCCTACTAAATTTACTAATACTTCTAAAGATGTTATACTAGCTGCAGGAGACTTTAATACATTAAATGTTTCAGGTAACCATGAGAAGAATAATAATTCTTGTTTCATTCTATGTACAGTATATAAAGATTGATAATATACATATCCTTTTTCATCTTCATCTTCTCCAGTCCTTATAAGACCCGATAGCGCTAATAAAACAAAGAAACCTGCTACCTCGCCTATAGAACGTTTTACATTTTGCTGTTGCCAAGTATCTAATTCATTCCATTTTTCTTTTATAGTATACATTTTAAGTTTTGCTATATCCCATTTTAATTGGTTTATAAAACGTAATGTAGTAATGTAATTACCTTCTACATATGATTGTAATCTTTCATTCCATTCGGGTCCTTTAAATTCAGATTTTTTATCATACCATAATTTCTCCATACCTTCAAATCTTCTTTGGAATCCAGATGGCATCCATTTACGTAACTGCATGACCCATCTACCCGCTGCATATTGTTGTATAGCATTTCTATCTTTTTGATTGTATATACCATGTAATCTTTGATAAGCGCCTTGCACCCTTTCTTTAAATATAGCTCTATCAGTTTCAGTAAATTGTTCAGCAACTTCATCATTAAGTATCAACTTACCATTAACTACTTTATGTGCATCCCATAGATTAATTGTTTTACCATCGGCTAATTTAAACGTTTTCTCCAAAGCCATAGCCATAAATAATTGACTTTGTAGCATATGCTCCCCCATAGTCATCATAAAGAAAAATGCACCTGTATGCAAACCACGCATAGCCATTGATTTATGCTTAATTCTATTTCCAAATTCATCAAAATGTTGTAATACATTATAGTATTCATTCATTAATCCTACTTTAGAAGTAGGAACTCTACCTACAGTATCTTTTAATATACCAGATAATTGTCCCCAATAATACGTTTTAGCTTTAATAAAATTCTTTCTACCAAAATACTGACCCGCATAGGCTTCTATACTATTCATTAAATTACCAAATCCTACGTTTACAAAACCAGCATGTGGATTTAATGCTAATACTCTTAAACTATTATACGACAAGAAACCATCCATTACCTTATCCATAGTAACTTTTTTCCCTGCTATAGTCATTACATCCGAACTCTTTTTCTTTCTTTCCCCGTAAACAACCATATTTAAATAATCAACCAATCTATTATAAGCTAAAGATTGAACCCCCTCTGTAGTAACTTGAGCATCTGTCACATTATCTATAACAGGCATACCAGCCTTAAGTTTAGTTACCTTTCTTGTTCTAAGTAATTCCTTTGTTAATTCTAATTCCGCTATGATCTCATTCATTTGCTGATTATTTACAGCCATAGTATAGTACATAGATAATGCACTAGATAAATCATAAGAAACGTCTTCAGGATTTAACATCCCTTCTTCTGTTCCTATTTTTTCACTGTAGTGAATAGGTACATAATGCATAGCATCTCCTTTTTCATCTACGTTTTCTTTATATTCTATCTCATCCTCTAGAACAGTAAATTTTTGTAATGCAGCTTCTTTTATTGCATTCCATCCTCCTTTTAATCCAACAAAGCCTGATGTTTCCATAAACTTCTCTTGTGGTGTTTTTCTTAATCCAGGTAACATTAATCCTCTTCTCGCAAATCCCGGTAATATACTTTGCGCATATTTGTAATTTTCAAGGAAAAAGTCATAGAATTCTCTTACAGGATGTGTTTCTGGTAATTTCATTAGTTGAAGATATTTAGGATCTTCTACAAACTGATTATTTTCATAGAATTCATTCCAAAGTCTGCTTGTAATAGCTTCTCCAGCTTCTTTTTTAGCTTTAATAAATTCATATTTCTTTTGTCTAAATGCATATGATTGTGGTCCTACTATATGTCCTGTAGGTTTTCCTTCATGCATTTCTAATATAGGTTCAAATAACTCAACATAATTAGTAACACTAGCCCCCTGCTCCGCTCTATGATTTTCAAAAGCTTGTAATATGTCTAACATACCCTTTTCTTTTCCTTGGCCGTATTCTAAATTATATTTAGCCTCTTGAACTATATTTCTTTTTATAGCAACATGTTTATCGATCATTGCTAATTCTGTCATCGAAGAATCTGCTAATGCGTTTAACCATCTCGCTAAATAATTAATATCTCTACTAGCTTTAATAAGCTCTGCTTCCATCTTCTGCTTAGTCATTCCCGGCTTAGTACTATATTTTGTTAAAAAGTCCGCAATAATAGGTCTTCCTAATGCTTTATATAATTCTTCTACCTGTTGTCTCTTTAATACTGCAGGTGCTACATATGTATTAATTAAATTCTCATAACCTGTTTTTCCTAATGAAGGTGCCAACAGGGTCATCTCATCTAATATTTCATATGCTGATACATAGTTTCTAATTTCTGCTAGATTTCTAGCTGTAACTGCATCATCTTTTTGTAATTGTAATAATCTTTTATGCGCATCATTTATTTCTTTTAATGCTCTTTTTACAAATAATACAATACCTTCTTTTTCACTTACCTCTTCTAATTGTTTAGACAATTCTTTCATAGTATCTAAATAATTAGGATTTCCAGACTTTTTATATTTATCTATTTTCTTTTTTATAACGTTTTTAGCCTGTTGTAATACTCTAACTGTAGCATCTTTCTCTTTTAATTCTTCCGCAACTCCTGTAGATTCCGGATTAAGTTTCTTAAGAACATTTGATATGATTGTATTATCAATAGGTTTTAAATTATTTAGTTTATTTAATACCGGTGATGTTGCACTAGGAAATGCAATAGAACTATAATTAATATTACCTGTTTCCGGAGTTATATTAACACCCACTTCTAATGGTTGTACTTTAATACCATCTACCTTTATGCCTTTCTTTTCTAGTATATATTTATATAGCGAAAGCTGTAATCTATACTGATTTAATATAGTATTTGGTACACCTGATAATGCATATTTAAAGTTAGGTAATTTTTTTTCTAATTCTACTAATTTTCCAAGTACTTTACTTTTAAAGTCGTGTAAGTATATTTTACCGGTGCTTGTTTGTTCTATAACATCTATTGTTCCCGCTAAAAGATTATTCATATCAGCGATCTTAACTTCAGCATATAACTTACTACCTTTATTCATTTTATCTTGAACCCAAGTTCTTAATAATGATAAAGAAGATTTAATAGCTTTTTTACTTTTTGGATCTATATTAACAGAATCCATTACTTGCTCATTGGTTTTACCATTTATAATAGCTTCCATTACTTTATGCACTTCAGTACCTCCTTCTTGTAAAAAACGCCATAGATTTAATACTCTTTCTGCAGAATTAAATATATCTCCTTTATTTCGATTTGCTTTAGCAACTTTAACTGCCATTTCCTCTTCGGCAAATGCATTAGTAAAGTAGTCTTGTACAGCTGTTACTCTTGTTAATTGTATACCATCTTTAGTATAAAAATTATTTTCCCCCATCGGTTCTGTAATTCTATTACTATCTGCTAATAATTCTGTTATATAATCAGATTGATTCCAGGATGCTCTTCGTTGTAATAATGCTTTACCCTTATCTCCTAATTCTTTTAATTGTGCGGAAGTAAAATCGAATACACTTAAAGTTTTACCTACTTTATTTAATACTCCCTCACCTAATTTTCCTGCGCCATCCATTATACCCCCTATACTATAATATTTTTGTATAGTATTAGTTCGTAATAAATTAACATCTAATCCTAAAGAACTTCCATTTAAAACTTGTCGTGCTTTTTGGCCAAAAACATCTCTAATATGTCTATTTAGCTCTGTATTTGCAGATTCTCCTGTAAAAATAGACTTAATTCTGTCCCATAACTTCTTTAATATACCTAAAAGACCCCTATATTCCTTTACAAATGTAGTTTCTGCACCAATACTAAAGCCTTTTCCTTGATAATATTCAGAAACAATATACTTTCCTAAGATTTTACCTGCTGTTTCTTTCCTAAACTCTTCAGGTGTATTATAAACTTCAGCATAATCTCTTAATACTTCACCATGTAGATTAGTTTCAGCTGCTAATTCCATTAAACGCTTAACAATAGCTTTATCTTTTAGCATTTCTATAAAAAAGTGAGCAGTTTCTTCTGGTACAGTGTATCTATCTCTTTTGTTTGATAGGTGTATTACTTTATGCATTATGTCTGCTATACCTAAAGCATCTTTTCCGGTTTTAGTTTTTAATACATTATAACTTTTTTGATTAATGTTAAATTCCTTTTTTAACCATGTTAATAATCTATTTTCTAGATCTTGTATTTTTGTTTCTAATACCTTTTCAGCTGCAAGTTGTGGCATACCCAATAAATCATCTATAGATTCAGTAGCTTCTGTGCTATTAGGAGGTAAATTCTCTAGTTGTTGAGATACATTTTGTTTATGTTTAGTAGTATTTATAGGATGTATACTTTCAATTAAAGCATCTTTACTAGCCATTTCAACAAACTTATAACGTTCTCCTAATGGTTGTATTTCCTGATAAATAGCTCCCACTTCTCTTACGCTATGTAATTGAAATAATCTCCATTTATTTTCATATGTTTTAAAATATTCTACATATGCTTTTGTTCCTGGGCTATCTTTTAATAAAATATCACCGGCAGCCTCTTTATGAATAAAATAATGATTTTTACTTAAACCTAGATCCTTTACCATATCATTATGAACTAACGTTGATTTATCAACCGTTATTAATAATCCTGGATCTTTATAAGCATTTCTTATTATTTGTCTAGCTGCATTGTCGTCAAAGTAATTAGAATAATCCATTGTTCTAACCTCTTTTCTAAAGAAATTACTTAATGAATCTCTATTTTCTGATTTATTAGACCAATATGAATTAGGTATTAAGTCTACAAATGTATTAGGACCTGTTGAGATAAAACCAGATGTAATAATAGAATAAAGAACTAAAGCTTCAGCCATTCTTCTTACTTCTACATCTTTAGTTACAGTAGGGTCTAGTAACTGCTCCCATCTGTCTGTTATTGCAGATTTTTGAGATGCATCTAATTTGCTAGCATTATTAAAAGCTAATAATTTTATGAATCTATTCTTACCTGTATTTTCTCTATGCGCAAATAACATACCAAAGAACTTATCATTAAACATGTTCTTTCTAGATCTAAGATTTAAAAATCTAGATACTGTTGATTCTGATAATGTAAATAATCTCTTTTTAATTACAGACATATCAGATTTATTTTCTGTGTAAAATAATTCACCTAAAGGAGATGTAGGTTGAGTAAAGACATAGTATAAAGCTAAACTATTTATAGTTTCTATTAACTCTTGTGACAATACGCCATCTTGTTGTCCTGTATATTTAGCTATACTTCTTTTTAATTCTAAAAAACCTTCTTTATTAAAAGGAATAAAGTAACTAGTAACATTAATGGCCTCATCTATACCAAACTTTATAAATGCTTCTGTTCTTTTTGGCATCTTACCTATATTTATATAAGATGACGTGCTATTTAAATGACCCTCAGCGTTTTTAAAAGCCTCTAAATAGCTTAATCTACTAAAATTCTTTAAGCCTTCAGGATTTAAGAGCATATTAAGCTTAGAAATATCTCTAGCAATATCCAAATAGTTAAAGAAATCTGCTAATAATTGAGCTTGTTGCACTTTATTAGTTCTTTCCCCTCCTTTAGTATGCTTTAAAGATGTTTTTAATGATGATGTACTCGGTGTAAAGAATCTATCTTCACCAAATAATTTTTTAGCCTCTAAAAATTCTTGTTTAACCCCCCATTCTTCCGCTACACGTTCTGCTAACTTAATATCAGATACATTATCTGTATTTGTAGCCTTACTTTTTTGATATTCTTTTATCATAGGCTGATTTATGAAATCAAGAGAAGCTCTTCCTGGCACACCAACTCTATTTAATAGCATTTTTACACCGTGATTATAAACTGTAACTCCTGCGGGACCTATTCTTTGATTTTTAGCATTATCAATAGATTCATTTTGATCATCTTTTATGTGATCTGATATATAATTACCATCAAAATCATAAATATTACTTAAGCTTGTGTGCTCTTGTCCCTTTTTTGAATTAAAATAAACTGCTACATTATTTAATGTAACATCCATATCCTGGGCCAATGCATGAGATGTAGAATTCATTGAGAATAAACCAATCAACATGGCAGCATCCTTATTTATTTTTTCTAAATACATATCTGCAGCTGGAGTAAATACATCAAAATCAGATATATCTTCTGTAATACCGGCTTCTCTATAATCTTTTATAGCCTCTTTATATGTGTTAGAATCTAAAGGTGTTAATATTTCTTTTACAGAATGTTTAGAAGATAATATACTATGAGATATATCAAACAAAGCTTGATTAACAGCCTGGTCAGATAATCCTTCAAAAGATTTTTTAGTTCTATACTGTCCTAATTTAAATGCAGTTTCTCTTTTCTTATCTTTTGTTAGTTCTGGGAACATGATATACATTTTATCTATATCAAAATCCGAGCCCATAATAGTTGTTATTTCTGCGGGTAGTTGTATAATAGACCCCATATTTTTAGGTAAAATCTTAACTACTTTTAAAGCTAACATAGAATTCTTACCTTGTGTTGGTATACGATACCCCACTAGTTCTAATAAACTTTGATCTACTTCTGATAGATTATCTCCAACCTTTAATCCTAGTTTATGTACTAAATCATAAGGTAATGCAACCTCTGCGTATACACCCTTGTTACCATTAGCTTTTATTTGAAGCTCGTTAGTAAGTGACCATCCAAAGTCTGCTATTTGTACTGCAGACATACCTTTAGCTTTTTGTTTTAATATATTATTTTTAAATAGTGATAATAATATATTCTCAAATCTTTTAGAAAAAGTAGGAAATGCCATAGGTGTCACATAACCATAAGCATCAACATCATCTATTAATTCTTGTATATCTAGAGCTAAAAAGTAATTATCAGGTAACTCTCTTTCTTGTAGCATTTGATATACTTCATTCTTAACTTTCTTTAAGAACTTTAATTGCGCAATACCAAACTCTTTATTAGATATTTCACCTCTGTTTTCTAAAATATCCATGAATGCTTTATAGCCTATCTTACGTGAAAGTTTATTAGAAGATCTTTCTATTTTTTCATACCATAAATCATTATATAATGTTTTAACTTCTTCTCCTAATAATCTGTCTCCATTATTTAACACATAGCTAGCATCGTTTTCTATATTAGAAGGTAATAACTTAGCAAATTGTGACCCGAATAATGGATCTTTAGCTTTAGTTGTGATAATTTGTGGTGCGCCCAAGTATTTAGTATCAAGTACTTCTACATTTACATTATTTAAATCTTGTAAATTAGATATACCTGATATACCTACCTTAACCCCACTTTCAAAATTAATCATGTCTATAGATTGCATACCTTTATACTTACCTGTAGCCTCCATACGCTGTCTCAAGTCATCTAAGGTGGTTATATCATTTTCTGCAAAGATTTCAGTATAACCCCTCATTAATGGTATTGTTGAATGTTTAATCTGCTTAAACACTATGGTTTCATTACCATGACCATCATCTTCTAACACTTCACCAAAGAAATATGTTTTTAAAGGGTCCAATAAAAGTTCCTGTTCAGCCTTTCCTCCCATTAGCCCTTTTCTCCAGTATGTTTGATATGCAGATTCATGTTCTTTAGACCATTTACCTTGAGATTCCATTTGTCTTTTATGGAATTCTAATGTAGTATATCCTTGCGCATCTGTTTTTAATACTTCTGTATAAGCAGACGCTATTTCTTTAGCTACCTTAGCTTCTACTCCCGCATTCTTTAATATTTTTTCAAACCTTTGTACAGTTTCTGGGCTTCTTTTAATTATATCCCTTACTACTGCATGTGTAAATTTAGGTTTAGCTCCATAATCATGCTCCTCATTATAAGTAAGGTTCATTTTAGGAGTTACAGACTGATACTGTCTTTTACCAGCATCGATCATAGGATTACCTTGTTTATCTGTTTTATAGAAAGCTAGATCTGGACCAAATATAGTATTTATATAAGGCTTCATTACAATATCATTTACAGCAAACTCAACTATAGCTAATGTAATATCCTTTCCAATACTTTTACCTGAAATAGCCTGCATTGGTAAATTAATATTATGTATTTCTTTTCCAACTTTAACTACTGCTTTAGCCTCAACAAAAGCATCTATTGTTTTTCTTATTTGTTTAGATACATAACTTCTTAAATAGCCATCTAACATACTACTTAATTTATTATATACTTCTATATTTGAATTATTAGTTGTAGATATAGCTTGTAATCTATTTGTTTCTTTATTAAATAGTTCAGTTTCATTAAGATCTCTAAAGAACATAAAACGTAAACCATTACCTTGATTGTCTCCAGGTTCATTTTTATAATGTAGATTTTTTACTTGATGTTTTAAATCCATATCTATATCAAATAACTGTCGTTCTATCTTTGATATACGTGCATACTCACCTAGCGCTAAAGGCCTCATAAGTTCTACAGCAGTTTCTACAAACCCTTCAATACCTAATTTAGTAGATTTCCACATTCCTAAACCTTTATTCTTTGGATGTATTTTAGGTAAGGTTAAGAATTTAAATTGACCTTTATCAGATTTAGTACCTGTACTGAATTCTGCAAATCTATTTCCACTATTATTAAACATAGAAAATCTAGATAAAGCAGATAAGTTTTCAGTCATTCTATCATAAGCAGTTGCTCTACCAAAAGTTCCCTTTTCTTTTATAACATCAAAAGTACTTAATTGAAAGTTATTTCTTACATCAGGATGTTTTAGTATCATGTCTAATATAATATGAGATACATTTGAATTTGGTTTATAGAATACATCTTTAAAGTATCTACCTACAGTTTGTTTATAAGTTTCCGCAGATCTTAAAGCTAATGTTCGTTCTGAATCATATGTATTTAAATTAATAGAATATATACTTTTTCTATTACCCCCTATAAAAGAAGATAAATAAGAATCTATTTTATATTGAGAAACAAATTTAGAAAGTTTACCTAAAGCTCCCATTTCCATATTATTAGCCATATAAGGACTTATACCTCTTACTAGATTTTTAAATACATACTGAAAAGAATTAGATCCATACATATATTTGTGAAGACTTTCAACAGTAATAGAATCATCATTAAATAAATCACTTTTCATATTTTGAGGTAATGTTATTCCTAAGCTTTTTAAGACTTTCATCATAGGAACCATATATTCTTTTTTACCTTCAGATTGTTTTGATTTATTATTTATATTTCTATATTTATTATGAATATTTACTAAATCGTTTTCAATAATTTCTTGAAATTCTTTAGCTACTTTAGTATCTATTGTATCATTTTCTCCATTAACCTCTTTAAATATAGGTGAAGTAGATTTACCACTCATCCAATCATTAATGATTTGTCGTTCTAATCCATTACGATTTGTATACATAACCTTAACAGTTCCATTATTGTCAATGACTAGTGTTTTAAATGCTATGTTTTGTTTATTAAAATGTGTAATAAACTTATTTTGCCATGCGGGGCCAGCTTCTGTGTATTTTTGTAGTACTTGTGGTACTAATTCATGCTGTAATGTTTTTAACTTCTCTAAGACTTTACCTTCTGGGGAATTAGATAAGTTTAAAGCAAGATAGTTATACACATCATCAAATGGCACAAATCTATATTTTCCTAATATTTTTCCTTTCTCTTTTGACTGTATAAAACTTAGTCCTATTTTAACATCTTTGGATAATGTGTCTTTAACAGGCCTAAAATAATAATTTATACCATGTATTCTTTCTTGTGCTTGAGGTTCGGTTTCCTGTACTATATCATTAACCTCATTAGCATCAAGATCATCTGTTATTTCCTGTCCTCTATACGTAGTATATTTTACACCAAATAAAGGCTGTAAATTTTGTATAGCAAGCTTCTTAAAGCCTGGAGAAGTTAAATTATGTAAAGCATCTGTTCTAATTCCCCATAAAGAGTCCTCAGTTATTCTAATATAATTTTCTCCTATACTTTTTACTCTATCACTTATACCTGGAGTTTCTAATATCTTTTTACCTATAGCTTTATATTGTTTTCTTAAGGTATCATAAAATATATCTAACTGCTTTTGATCTTTAAGATAAGACTCAAAAGATACATTATCTTCTTTTGCTTTAACTTGGAGCGCAGAATATAAGTCGTGGTTTATGTTACCTACGACTTCCTCAACAAACTCTTGTGGCATAGGTTGTCCATCTTTATTATACATCTGTCTAAGCTGTTCATTTTCTACATTAGATAACTTAGCTAGCTCTGCTTGTGTATAATTTTTATATTTTGTATCTCTTATATTTCTAAATGTTCTTTCTATACTTCCAACAGCGCCCATAAATTTTCTAATTGCGTACCATAATTCTTTAAAGAATTTTTTGATAGCACCTTTAAAAGATGGATCTTTTTCATTTAACATAAACTCCATGAAGTTTTTTGCCAACTCTGTTTCTAATTGTTCTTGAGATAAATTTTTATTATTTATAATACTAAGAGAATGTCCATAGACCATTGAAGCCTCCATCAATATTGACGTTTTCTCTTCTTCAGATAAATGTATGTCAAATACTCTTCTAAATGCTTCCCAGTATGCCGTACCTTGCTTACCTTCTTTTGCTAATGTAACTAATCCATTTTTATAAAAACCCCAAGCATTTCTTCCTTTAGATACCCTTATCCACTTCATTCTTTCTAACACATTCAATCCTTCTTTTCCAAACTTTTCTGTAAACCATGTTACCTCTTCTTCAGTAAGCATATTATAAGAAGGTGGGTTAACAACATCAACCTCTCTTAGTTTAATACCAGGTAGATCTAGATCATCTAGATTATCTATATCATTTTTAGTCTTAGGTTTCTTCTTATTATTCTCGATTAGATCATCTATAGACATAGTAGCCTCTTCTTCTATAGCTGTTACAACTTCTTCATCTAATTGAGGTTCAGTAAATTCTTTTATTTCTTGCTTAGTTAATTCAGCTTTTTGAAAAGGTAAACTTACTTTAGTAGTGTCATCTAATACTTCTGTATATATAATAGAATGATGAAACTTAGCAGCAGTTCCTCCCGGAATATCTGTGGTTAAAACCCTTATATCAGGATCCGATAGATACTCTAAGTAGTTTGTATATTCTAAATTATTTATTGGGCTCATATAAGGTTCATTAACATTTAATTCATGTCCCTGTACATTATATTTTTTTGTTTTTAAATGCTCAATAAATACACTTCGATTATCAACTAAATTTTGTGAAGAAAAATCTGTACTATTTCTTAATATTTTCTGGACTGTATCTCCCCCCTTTCTTTGTACTTTACCTTCAGATTGAATTAATCCTGACTGATCATATAAAATATATTTATAAGGTTTTCCTGTTATAAATTTTTCAAAGTTACTTATCTGATCGCTTCCTTCTGGATGTATTTGAAGGCCAATCATTTTTCCTGCATATGGAAATTTAATTCTATAATTATCCATAGCAAGCTGAGTATCTTCTTCAAGTTTACCATAAACTTGTACAATTTTATTTACCTGTGCTCTTCTATCCTCTTCTGATAATTTATTATCTAAAATAATCTCTAATACTTTAGCAGCTGAATTATTATCTAAATTAGAAGTTTCTAATCTTATAGGTATTATTCTACCGCTAGCTGACTTCATTGCTGCATATACAGTTCCATTCTCTACATATTGAGAATTAGAAACAGATACAGTTGAATTAGGTATACGAACAGTTCCATCCATACCATAACCTAGTACAACATCTGAACCTAATACTTCTATAGATTGCTTAAGAGATATACCTCTCTTTTTTAGATTAGTAACAAAACCATCAGTTTTCCCTGCAATTTTAGCTTTAATATCCATAGGTCTATTACCCTTTAAAGCTTCTGCTATATTTTTTCTTAATAATAAATTCTGTTTAAAAGAAGCTGTACCACCTCTCATAATTGAAATAACAGTTTCTGGATTAGCTGCTAATCTTACAGTAATTACTACATCATTAGCATCTTTGCTTTTATAATACTGCCAATTAGGTTCTACTCTTAATATAACATCTGTACCAACCCCTGTTTCAGGACTATTTGCTATATCAAAATCAATAATATCTGCTTGATTAGTTGATCCTGGATATACAACCATAACAGCATTCTCTTGTTTTTTAGTTTTGGGATTAATAACTGTATACCTAACTTGTTTTTCTTTGTTTACTATAATACGATTACCCTCCCTCATGACCTGATTATTCATGTTTTTTCTAGGCTCATTATACCATACAGACGTTACAGTTCCTGAACCAGGAGATTGTTTGTCAAGATTGTCTAACTGTGTTGGGGATAGAAAAGATTCAGGTATAATTCTATATGCAGCGCCATTAGATCTGGAAAACATTGGTACACTATTACCATTTATATCTACTGCTTGTACCCATAAAGGAGCTGCTTTAGTACCTAAATTAACACCTATATATTGAGGAGTCCATGCTTGGGGGTATGCTTTATCTAATTCTATCTTATTTCTATTAGTAGCTGTAGGATTAGTAACTAACTTTGCTCTAGGCGCTTTTATTTTACCCGGTACCTGTTGATTAACTGAAGAGTCTATAAGATCTACAGTTTTTTCAGGATTAGATTTACTCTCTTTTAATAAATTATCTATACTTTCAGATGTCTCTTCTTTTAAATTATCTTCATTCTTCTGCTTTTCTTCTTCTATAATTTTTTCAGCATTTTGTTTATCTGTTTGTAGAGCATCATTATTTATATCATCTATTATCTCTTTCTTCTCTTTTTCAGTTACTTTTGCACGATCTACATTAACTATGGCGCTAGAAGATTGTGCCGAAGCTGTTATTTTTTCTTCTTTTTTGGCTGGGTTGTCTTCCCTTCCCTCAACTTCTTGAGAAACGCTGGCTGCTTGACCGGGGGTACCGCTAAGAGCTTCTTTTGAAGTTTCTGTGGGAGTAACATTATAAGTTGTTGTAGATTCATTAAATTCTTTTTTTATGTTATTTATTTCTTTTTCTATCTTATTACTTAAGATTGCATGAGCTAAATGTTTTAAAGACTTACCTTCTTTAGTACTGCCTTTAACTTTTTTACCTGTCTCTTCATTATACACTACAAGTTCATAACCTGTTGGTGTTTTTTCCATTATCGCATAATGAATAGTATCTCCCAAATCTAAGGAATTTTCTGCATTATTCAAAGATGCAAACTTAGCTATTTTTACAGCTTCTAGAGTTTCTATAACTCTAGCTATGTCTAATACAATACCTGGAGTAGTTATTGTAATATCATGTCCTATCCATCTAGTTAGTGTAACAGCTGTAGGTATACCCTCTGAATTATACTTAATAGCATCAGTTGGATTTTCTTTAAGATTACTATAATAAGATCCTTTTATATTAAAAGTTCTACCATCTTCTTCTACAGTAATAGGTACTGTTGTACTATTCTTTAGTACAATCATATCTAAATTAAATAGTATATCAGGATCTTTTGTTATGGCTGTTTTATGTTGATTCTCATCTTCAAAAAATAATGTACCACTATCTTGATATATTACTCCTATACGATTATTCCACATTACTTGGTGGTTTGGCACAAAATTATCAAATATCTGATCCCATCTCCAATTTAAAGATTCTGGTATACCATATTTATAACGTGCTATAAATTTAGATAAATTATCAGCCCAATTATAATCTCTTCTTTTAGCATTTTGTTGTTTTAATGATAGAGGATTTCCTTTACCATCTTTTTGTATGCCCTCAACTCCCCAAATCTCATTTAATAAACGCATAACGTTATTAATAACCTTCTCAGAATCTTTTATTTCTCTACCCTCTTGAACAGCTTCATTGATTTCTTGGCTTGCTTTTCTTAAATTATCTATAGATGCTTGTAACTCTAATTGATCTTTTCTTGTTCTCCAATTTGCAATAAGAGGCTTAGATAAGCTTTGTACATCTTTATTATCTTGATATTCATCCAAGAATATATCTATTTGATCTTGTGTAGTAGCTGGATTAGACAATAAATCCATTAAATCCTGTACAGTAGCATCAGTTTGTGCTGCTCTAGCGTTCTTTTTTGTAATAGAATTCCAACTTCTTTCAATATCTGCACGGTCTTGTTTATCCATCGCAAGCTTTTTCTTAAGCTCCTTATCACTTAATAATGCATCTTCTATTTTGTCTGATTTTTTCTGTTTTACAGTAAATTCAAAATTACCACTCAGTATTTGATTTAATTGTTTCCAAGCTGCTAATCTATTTGCTTTATATATTTGCTTTTGATTCGCTAATTGTACTACATCATTTCTATTAGTCTGTTGTAAATACTCTTGCTCTTCTTTAAATTTATCTTCAGTATAAGTTTCTTTAGAATTTTTTTCTAGATCTGCACCTTCTTGAGTTAGAAGTTTTAATTCAGCTGTATAATTATCTTTCCACTGTTTAAAATTAGCAATAGTAGAATCATTTTGAGCTTTCTCCTCTTTAGTTATATTAGGAGTAGCATTATCATTCTCTAGGTTTTCAATAATAGTTTCTACTTTTTCTAGAGTCTGCTTCAAACTAGTTATATTAGTTTGTATAGTTCTACGTCTTTTAGTGTTTACACCTATTTTAGCTTTTTCTTCAGCTATTTTAGTATTTTCTTGAGACTCATTTATTCTATTATCAATATCTTCCATTAGCTCAGAATACATATCCATAGCCATCTCTAATTCTGTAACAGCTCTTGCTGCTCCAGCACCATATTCATTACCAAATATTCTATTACTATAGTTTCTATAGCGTTTTTCAGCCTGTTTAATGTCTTCAATTACTGCTCTTTTAGTACTATCTAGGTCATCTTTACTAACACCATTATCTAAAAGAAGTTGATCAAAATTTTCATCATTAATTTGCTCTAATAATAAATCTACATTACCAGCTTGGGATGCATTTAATCCTAAATTTACTGCTAGTAATTTATTTTGTAGCTTAACACCTTCTACATCTCCCTTTTCATGAGCTTCATTTCTTTTATTTAAAGCATTTATTATAAACTCCTGTCTTTTACCAATCTCTTCAATCTGTCTTTGTTGTCGTGCTTTATTAGTTTTTCTATTTACTAAACCCCCAAGCATAGTAAATCCACCACCACCCATAGCTCCAAATAATGTAGAAGCCCAATACGATCCTTCTTGTGAATATGCAGTCTTTCTGTTTTCAGGTCCTAAAAACATACTCGGCCAAAGAGAAAAATCCGGTCGTCCCATTCCTTTACTATACCAATCAGGATTACTAGGACCCACATTACCAGCCATAACATCCCCATGTCTAATACCTTCTTGCATAGAGATCCAGTTTATCTGTTCTTCTATACCTTCAGAATAAGCCCAAGCTCCCCATTTAGTTGGTGTCTTACCATAGTTTTGCCATATTCTACCCAATCTAGTTCTTGGTAACTTAGGGTTTTTAAGCATAGCATTTTGTGCTTGTCTTACTTTATTACTATGACCCATTAAAACAGAACCTCTTGTACCTTTTGCTAATCTACCTAGATGTCCAAATACTAATCCATATTGAAGTATATCAAACGCTGCATTAGCCCAGTTCATATTAAAAGATTTATGAGCAGCATGCCCAGCAATATATTTTGCAGCCTCTTCTCTTATATATGGATCAGTTAACTTAAAGTCCGGGTTTTCCTCTAAAAACTTTTTACCATCTGCACTCTCTAAAAAATTTTCCCAAGCAGTATCATCTGTCAAAAACTCTAAATTTTTATCATATGATGTTACAAATGTTTCACCTGCTTCTCTGTAGTTTTCCATATACCTCATACTCATACCCCCTAATGTCATCTTTCCTAAAGCCTGACCTCTCTTTCCACCAAGTCTAGTAGTTTTAGCTAGTACATTACCCAGCTGATATCTTAAACTTTTCGTTCCTAACTTACTAGCTTTACCTGAGACTCTCATTAACCTTCCCCCCATAGACATAGCTCTTCCAGCAAAACCTGCAAGTCTTACTGTTCCTGCTGCGGGTATAAGTAAAGATAATGTAGATACTAATGATACTGCATTAGAAGCCCACCATGCGGGGTCACTAGTATCCCAACCTTTTCCAGGATTTGCTAAAAATATAGGTGTAACATCTTTTGACCAATCTATCCAACCTTTACCGAATTTAGTTATATAATTTTCATAATCATTTTCTGCATTACCAGCAGCTAGATCTAATAGTGCGCCTATTCCCCAAATAGTACCACCCCCAATTTCTGCTACAGATTGATTAACCCATCCTAACAATCTATCACCATGTGATTGTCTTGCATTTCTCATAGAATCAATCTGACTTCTATCATGTACAGGCCAATCAACTCTCTTCATATCGTAAGGGTCATCTGGATTAACCGGGTTACTAAAATAAGACTCATCTCTAGCAGGATCCATATATGTATAATCCACTAAATCCTTAATAGAATTAGCTCCTTTAATAGGTGTAGGCTTCTGCTCTGAAGGTTTCATAGGTAAATTAGTAACCGGATTCAGCTTTAAAGGTTCTGTTGAGCTATTGTCCAGCAGATTTTGTAATGAATTATTATCGCTCATATTATCTTACGTATTTATAAGTTCCATATTTATTTCCTGGCATAAGTGGGTCTCT
>Ga0208159_1000044_pt1 | contig 42902 bp, 71 predicted proteins | sample 9_EtaG_FD_184082 | JGI IMG/M metagenome (GOLD analysis project Ga0208159, IMG submission 184082) | Marine viral communities from the Subarctic Pacific Ocean - 9_ETSP_OMZ_AT15188 metaG (SPAdes) (version 2) | ecosystem: Environmental > Aquatic > Marine > Oceanic | place: Pacific Ocean | collected... | reverse complement strand
TCAATTAGATAATAGGTTACAAAACCTAGAAATAAAAAAGACTAAGCACACTATCAAGCAAGAGGAAAGAATCAAAAAGATTCTTGATAGTAGAAGTCCTGTAATTGCATACAATCATAAATTAATGGTCTTTCAGAAGTTTGCAAATAAAAGTATTGCGAAGAATAAAGGATTTAAAGCCAATACAATATTTGGATATTAAAAAAAAAGCCAGTCATAAGGAAAACTGGCTACTAAATAAAAAGGCTTAAAAAAAATGAAATATTGCAACTAAAATTGCTATTTCATTTTAACATAAGTCTACAAATTTTCATAATTTAACTTGAAATCTGCAAGTCTTTTCACACTTGCCGAATCCATACATAAGCCACCACCTTTAAGTTTTATCACTTTCAGATTTTTTGGAAATGTCGGCAAAACTTTGGTTGGACTCGTGCAACTTGCTAGATTTATCATCGTTCCCAGCAATAAAATCAACTGGATCTTTTTGAGCTTCATCGGCTTTTTTCCTGTTTATCAAATTTAATATGGCATTAATAAGCCTTGATAATGTTTCTGCAATACCCATTATTTGCCCACCTTTGGATTTCCCTTAATATCTCTAGAATTATCGCTAGAATGGTTGTAGTTGGCACTAAGTAAGTTAATAACAACCATTACAAAGTTGGGAATTTTTTCTGTAATCTTTGGTGGTAAGTTTGCAATGATATGACTAAGGAAATAGGCAATCATGCAAGCAGTTGCAAAGTAATATTCTAAATTATTCATTGTACTCTCCTAGTAAAGTTTTAATGTTTCATTAATACGGTTTTTAATCCAACCATAAATAAATGCCCTATCTTTAGGACGTTTTTCTGCTAATTCTGCGTAATAAGTGGTTTGGAATCCATCTATTAATTTAAGCAAAGTTTTAGCTGAATTTCTTTTATCCATATAATCTTGCAAAGAGTTAATTGTTTTACTTCCGATAACACCATCTACAGTTAGTTTGCTTTCTGTTAATAAATTTAAAGACCTTTGAAGTATGGATATTATTCTGCGTGGGCTAATATTGATTCCAGCATCAAATAATTTGGCAGTAATAGGAAAGCTTACGTTAACCATTTTATCGCCCATAATTTCGTCCCAATAATCGTCCTCATATATTTTAAAAGCTATATCATATGGCAAATCTTTCATATCACCTTTATAACCATGTCTCCTTGCTGTATATTCTGTTATGCCATATTTTGTTTGACCACCTGAATCACTAGGGTTATCTGAATAACCTCCCTCAATACCCATTGAATGATTTATGATTTTTTTCTTTTGAACTATAGTTAAGTCACTCATTTTGCCACCTTTTTGATTATTTGTTTTATAATTATACATTCATTATAAAATATTACAAAATATTACAAAAAACAGCTTTACAAATGCCTAAATTGTATATACATTATTTGTATATACAAAATAACATTTAGGATAAAAAAATGAGAGAACAATATTTACTGCAAATGATTGATAACGAGGGTCTTTATATTGAACATCAATTAATTGACACAATTCCAGAAATCTTTAACTTTGCACAATACATAATCCAAAATCAGGTTGAGAAAAAAATAATTGGGTTTCAACTGCTAAAATATGTAGATGATGTGGAAATTGTGCTTGGTTTCTTTAATCAACATGGCGAATATGTAAAAGAAAATAAAAAAGTTGGTTCATTTAAAGAAAGATTTGTAAAAGTTAGGCATGACGTTTTCGAAAAAATGGTAGCTGGGAGATTTTAAAATGCAATTAATTAATAAGGGTGCTATGGAAGTTTTAGAGGATTTGGAGCTTAAATTGGATTATGGGGACGATCACTTGGTTGATGAAACTCATATAGATGCTTTAAGGTTCGCAATAAGAGAATTAAAAAAGTGTAATGTTTCTAATGGTTGGCACAATTACAGAACAGGTGAAAAAATTTATCTCCATTCAGTTGAATATGACAAGCTATCTGACTTGGATTATATGTCAAAGGTTACATATATCCACCACAACGAAAAAGGCTCTCAAGTTTTAACAAAAGTTAAATATAAATTTGTCGAATATTTACAAAAAAATGGTTTTTATGAAATAGATTATTAAAAATAGCTTGCATTATTGTGTATACAAATATATATTAGATTGTATACACAAAAGCAAACAAAAAAAAAGGAACTAAAAAAATGACAATTATTGTAAAAATGCATCACCAAAATGGCGAAACTGAAACAGGAACACAATTCTTTACTTTCGAAGAATATAACCATTTTGAAGCTGAAACGCTAAAAGATATTGATAAATTAATTGAGACAGGTGCTTTCAATTATGAGTTCAAAGAAGAAGATGGACGATTGAAAAAAGCTATATTTACTCCAAAAGTGTTTGAGAATGAGCCTAAATTTACTTATCAATTTATCTACACGATTGCCTACTCTGATAGCGAAAAGATTATAGACCGTAGTCGAAAGGAAGAAAAAGATAAACATTTTCGTGGCACACTTTATGAGAAAAATGGTTCTTTTTATAAGTACACATTAACAGGTTCAGGTAAACCTCATTTTATTGAGGGATATGACAGAAATGGCAAAAACCTGATTGAGAAACACGAACTAAACGACATTATAAACATTTTTAATGTTAGATATAAAGAAGTGCATGAAAAAGATGACCAAGTTTTATTAAAAACTTTACATGGTGAAATGGATAGAACTTATTGTTACAGATTATCAAGACAAAATTTCCCTATCTTGATGAAAGCAAAAGACAGATATGGAGATGATTTATTTGGTTATCATGATGTGGACGATGTGCTGGACTCATTTTATGACTCTTATGAAAAATTACAATCAAACCTTGAAGCAATCGAAAAAGAAGCTAAACAAATTGCCGAATATAATAAAAAATTCTTATAAATAAAAGCCCTTTGGGGCTTTCTCTTGGAGATAAAAAAATGAATTATAAAAAGAATGGCGAAAGGCTACCCATAAAAGTTGGAGATGTGTTTGTAAGTTATGACAACTCTGAAAATATTAGAACTATGCTCATTTTAGAAATTAAGGAAATAAAGCCAAAAAATTACATTGAGCATGTATTTTATTCTTTAAGCAGAAAGGAAGATTTGTGTGGCATGGCTTCAGATGATATTGAATCCAATGGGTATCAAAATTCTATGAAATTCATGAAAAATTTTTATGAGTTTGGTTGGCAATTTGCTGGAAACAAAATAACTGGCGAAAAGAAAAGATGTATACATATACAAGGATATTAAAATGAATATAAATGATTTACCTTTTAAGCAATACGATGTTTGGAAACGACCACACGCAACAATGATTTATAAATTGGAAATTGATTTAATAAAAAATAATTTTGTAACTTACACAATTACAGCAAATCTAGTTGAGACTAATATGGAATATAAAGAAACAAAGTTAGAGCCATTAGAAAAGTTTATAGATATTTTCAATGAAAAAATACAAAAGGAAGACAATTGGATATTAGTTCAAAGGAAATTATAACCTAAAGCCCATTTAGGGCTTACTCAACCACACACAAAAAAAAGGACGTACATCATGACAAATTCAGAAAGTTTTAATAAAGTAATGACTAATTTAAGAATAATGGCATGTAATGATTTATCTGATACACACTACTTGAATTGGGTTAAAAAAATTTATCCTAATATGGCTTATAATAAATTACTTGTTGAATGTGAAAAAGATGGATTCTATAAAGAACAAAAAGCTCTTTATAATGTATTACAAAAAATTACAAAATATTAAAAAAAAATATAAAAAGTAGTTGCAATTTGTATATACAAATTATATATTAGTTACATCGAAACGAAATATAAAAAAGGCTTACAAAATGGAACAATTAATTACTTTTATTACTGGCGATAACTTTCATGGTGCTGATGAATTTTACACTAACCACCTAACAATCACTAATGTAACAAGTTACGAAGAAGATGAATTTGTAAACTTCCACGTAATCACTCAAAAAACTTCAACTGGCGAAGTGCTTGGCAAATATAACATGGCAATGACTGATAGAGAATTAAATGCTTTCCTTAAAGAAAGACGCATGGAATTTTTATCTAATCCTTTCCAAGAATATGAAATTCAACAACAGGGCAAATAATTGCCCTTTTTTTTAATCAACTGGAGAAAATTAAAAATGAGTTTAGCAAGTTATGTAAATAAAAAAGTGCGTGGCATGGGTATTAATGGGTTATATGTTGTGCGTGAAGTATTAGACGTTAATCCTAAAAATAATACATCTAGGCTTTTCCTGTGTGACCTAGAAAGCGATAAAGTTTTCAAGATAAACTACAAAGATTTATCCTCTTGTTACCGAATTGAAGAATAACCCATAATTAAAAGGCTTAAAAAATGAATATTATTTTAGAGTTACACAGCTTAGTTGATTTGTTTGATAAGAAAGAAGAAAGAACGAAAGAAAGATTAATAAAAGAGCATGGTGTTTTAGGTGCTTGTATTGATGATTTAGATACTTTTATGGTTTCAAATAAATTAAACCGAAGTAGAGCCATTAGGAACATGTTTTACTCTTGGAGAGAATTAGAGGGCATTAAGTTGCAGAGAGCGACTTATCAATGGGTTTTGGAAGAATTTAACTCTTACATTCAATGCGACATATACAAAATAAATGATAATTGGTTGGAGAATTAAACAATGAATATTATTTTAGATTTGTTTAAGTTAGCAGATATATTTGATAAGGATAAAAAATATTTAATGGATATAGGTGATCCATTGAAAATGACGCATATTAGCGAATTACAAACGATGCAAAGCAAAGCATTGGTGGCAATGTTTCATCATTGGAGAGACACGGAATCCCATGATTGTAGCGAGGAAACTTATTACAAAATTCGTGATCAATTTAATTCTCAAATTTCAGGCGAATACAAGATTACTGCAGAATGGGGGGAAAAATTATGCAAGTTAAGTGATTTTGTGGATATTGAAGAAAAATGCCTAGAAGAAGTTAAGAAAGAGGATTTTGCAGAGTTTATAACAGGCTACGACCCTGAACATATAAATATAATTAGTGATGAAGCAAGAACAAAAGCAGATGAATTTTTTAAGAATAAAACAAAACCATCTGAAAATTTTAAAAAGAAAACATTAATTGGGAAAGATTTTTATCATTTTAATGGTTTTGCAGAAAGTAAAAAGAAAAATAAGGATAAACAAAAATGAGTTATCACTATTTTGAATTCGATTTGTATCTTGAAAGGCATTATAAAGATGTAATTCGAGCAGTTGGTAAATATGAAATAAAAAGAACAATACCACACACAAAAGAAATGGATATAAGGCAAGCTGTTTGGAGATTGCAAGATGAAGCAATCAGGCAAAAATTTGACGTAATTATTATAAAAAATATTTATTATGTGAAAGGCACAAAAAAGATAGGGAAAATAAATTACAATGTTCCCTCAATAAAAAACAGAGATTTAGAGGGCAAGATTTCTATATCTGAAAGTGATCATTATATTTTCAACCATGATGGCACAACTTGTATTGACCCAAGATTATTAAAAGAAATATGGCGAGGGGTTTGAAAAATGGATAATTTAACTAAATTAATATGGCTATTTATAATCATATCGTACTTAGTAACGTTTGTAGGGGTACTTGTGTGGCTGTTTCAATAAAAACTTGGCAAGAACTTTTAAACCATTGGAATTACAGGGAAGATGTTGAATTTACAAAAGGCATCTTGTGTATCTTAATAAAAAAAATAAGTAATGATACTATTATTTATGACCCTGATGAAAAATATAGACCGTTTTTATTAAGTGAATGTAAAAGATTATTTGATGAAATGATAGTTAAAAAGAATAAAGAATTGAGACTCTAAAAAAGTCTCTTTTTTTTTGGAAAAATAGTTGACATGTAAATGGCTAACATGTAAATTTGTATATACAAATAAGAAAAAAGGAAATCAAAATGAGCTTACAAAAAATCGACCACGACAACGTTTATCAATATGATTATGAAATGGATTTTGAGGGTAACATCGAGTTATTATTAGTTACAAGAGAAGAAGATAACGAAGTTATCACAATTTGGGATAAGAACGACAGCCCTATGCCTTGGCATCGTGAAATAAAAGAATACCATGTAATCATGTTATTGGATTTAATTGCCGATGAAATGGATCAACTTTGCTAAAATTTATCACAATTGCTGTTTTGGGTTATAATTTAACCTGATACAGCAACGGAAGGAAAAATTGAAATGAAAGACGATGACTCTCTAAACGCACAAATTGAAGCAAAAGTTAATAGGCTGATGATAGATAGGCTTAGAGAAGATTTGCAAAAGCTAACCAATAACACTGACATTTTAGTTAAAACGGTTAGCGACCTTGTAACCACAATCAAGGTTCAAGACGAAAAAAATAAATTCAATGAAGAAAGCCAGCAAAACATGAATGAAAGCATATCCAGCAGATTAGAAGTGCTAGAAAAATATGTTGAAATGGCAAGATTAGAAGACGCTAGAAATTTTTTGATGCACCAATGGCTATCAAAGAATTGGATAAAAATAGCGTTAGTAATGGGTTCAATTATTGGTGTAGAGGGTATTCAGCACCTAAACATTTTTTAAAAGCAATACGACAAGGGAAAGTATAAAATGCAAGTTATAAGAAACCAAGAGACAGAAACTCTAAAAAATGAATCAATCATAGCTCTAAACAACTACAAGAACTTCAAAAAAATCTTTGGTTCTTCTCAACAATTAGATGAATGTACGAGGTTAGTAGTTGCGTTTCACGAGGGTGAATTTGATGACTTTGATGTCATTGAAAGAAAAATGGCTAACATCTATCGCATGGAATCATCCATCAAAAAAATAGCAAGACAAACAAAAGAATCTGACCCAAAACATTTTTACAATCAAGAAAGAGCTAAAATGCTTGACTCCATAATTACTAACTTGGAGCAAATGGCATAATTATGATTTTTTTTATTGGACTATCTGAAATGGAAACAAAGGTCATGGTTAGACTATCAAAAGGAGATAGTCACGAAACAATTTCCAAAAAATTTAACATTGATTTAGACAAAGTTTTTTATTACGAAAGAAAGGCATTAGATAAATTACAATTAAAAAATAAAATAACGAACACTGAAAGAAAAATCAGGGAAATTCTAAAAATTACTTTTGTTATTACTTTATGCATATTACCGCAAAAAAGAGCAAGGAATAACACAAGAGGTAGAAGACCACACGAATACATTAGAGTCTCTAGAAGTTCAAGACGAGAGATTGAGGTTTAAAGGAGTAAAAATTATGGGGTTTTGTATGCTATATCGTAAACCTAAAAATTATGTAAAAAATGGAAAGACTTATAAATCAGATGAAAACAAGCATAGCGTATCCATTACATCTGATAAAAACATAAAATATATAGTCACATATAATAAAAATATTGGTGACAAATTTGAATTTATTATAAAAATAGTTGATTATAATAAAAAGGAAATAAAACAATTTAAAAACGAAAAGTTTTTTAACATAGAGAAAGAGTCATCATTTTATGTGGATGATGATGAAATATGTATGATAATGCTTGTTAAAACAGAAAGAGGAAATGTTAGAATTGGGATAGACGCTCCTTATTCTTGGAAAATATTAAGAACTGAATTAAAAAATTATTAATTAAATTTTAAAACAATGGACGGTATCTTGTAAATTATAGGAGATACCTTATGTCACAAAACAAAAACCCTATCAATTTACCAGCCAAAACATGGGTTAATTTATATGCCGATCATTTCGCTGGTACACCTACACAATTTGTAGCTCAAGTTATATTCTCTAGAGAGCCTGTAAAGTTCGCCGACACAACAAACGAACCAACAACAAACGACCCTTTTAATTTATGCTTAAAACATGATTACATAAAAAATGATGAAGGAGATACTGGAGCTTGGGCTTATAGTGATTCTGGGGCAATCATTATAGTTAGAGAGGTATAAGTTATGGGATTTACTAGAATACACCCTTTGGGTGGTGCTGGTGGCTCAAACGTATCAGGCACAAACGACCTAACAGACATGAATACTGAAAATTCAGCTCATGGAGAAATACTTGTTTACAATTCAACTATTGGAGCATGGGAAAACGTTTCAAGGTCAGTTGAGGGAAATGCGAATATCGGTTATTTTGGTTTATTAACTGATTTTTATAATGGTGGCTCAACTACAGATACGGTAATTCAAAGTAACGACGTTAATGAATGGGTGGATGTTAATTTTGTTACAACCACAAATAATGGCTTATTTGATTATAGACCAGAAACAATGGTTAACGCAGTTGCCGATCCATATGATGACGCTACAGGATTATTTAGCTTGGAGGGATTAACGATTAGATCATTTGGTACATTTCGTGCGTCTTTCACTTATCTACCTCTTGTAGATGAGGGTGAAATTGATGTGAGACTATGTTTCCAAAGGCACTCAGGAACAACACCTGACACAGATTTTTATATTGAACAAAATACTATGATTATGAATAAAGGCACTAATATAGAATATCCTGCTGAACCCACATTAACATTTTTTATTGGAGATACAATTGATACCAATGGTGTGGGTGATGCTGGAAAGTGTAAATTTCAGATTAGAAGTAATGTAGCAGGAACAGTTAAAATGAGAGCCTTAACATGGTACTTAACGGAGTAATCTAAAGATGACTATTAAAATATATTCAGATACAAATAAGGGTGTTATTTTCTTTGATGAAACAACGGTAGAACCTAAAACGATAGGAACAATTGACGCAATAGCACACCCAACAAATTCAGATGCTATTATCATTCGTAGGACTGATAGAGTTGAATCGGATGGGGTTACATTCAGGACTTTATTTTCAGAATTGCATTATGATGAGGTTTGTGACGTCAATTTTAATAATCTTGCTAGTAATGGTGTTGATAGACAAGGTGTTATTGATTACATCAATGAGCAAGCAACCGATTATCAGGAAATTACACCTATATATCTAAATACAGATGTATCAGCCGATTTTAGGCTTGACCCAACAAGCACAACAATATTAGAGGGAACAGGGCATGTTTATCCTGTAAATTCATTAACTGCATTACAAGAAAATGGAATGATTAAAATCAATTCTTCAATTGGTGGTGCTACTCACTTTGCTGGATTAGACCATAGGTTAGTAACTATTGCTGGCGTTCCTCAAACTGGCGGCTTATCCGATGTAGTTAATAAGCTTAATGAATTATTCACAGTAGGAGCATTTGAGTGCGTTATCATAGGCGACCCATACGCAACAATGGTAGCTGATGTTGGCGGGGAAAATACAACCTGTACAACCGTTGGATTGATTGACCCAAGTGGACCTGATATTTATGCTGGTACAGGCTCAAGCAATAACGGTCAAGGCTTATCAACTGCAGAAACAATTGACCAAGCTGGGGAATATTTTACTTTTGACATTCGTGTGCCAAGCACCATGACGTTTGGATTAATCGACATAAACGACACAACAGGAATAGGAAACAACACATTATTTTTAAATAACTCTGGTGGCAGAGGAGATGGATTAAAATTTGCTCATTCTTTTCATGTAGGCAATAAAGGCCCATGGACATATGCTGGGGAGTTAACAGCAAATATTGATACAGGTTGGAGTGGCGTTAATGCATTTGTAACAAGTCAAAATGGTATAGATTTCGCAAATCAAGACCCAGTAAAACTAAGGGTGGGTATAAATGCAAATGCATATCTGCACCTTGATTATTGGGATTCCTATAATAGCGAATGGCATACAATCACAAGGTCTAATTCTGTTTCGATAGAAGGCGATACATACAAATTAGGGATTAAGATACACGACAACAAGGGAAGAATATTTAGTTTACCAAAAATTCATCTATTAGACCCAGTTGCTCCCACAATGTATTATAGATATATACAATCACCTGATGGTCGTTATACATTCCCATTATTTAGCTCAACTGATGAAGCTATCTACTATGATGGTACATTATCAAGTGGAACAGGGACGTTTACAGAATATACATTTGATGATGACCCAAGTGGCAAAACTTGGTATTTACCTACAACTGGAAGTAATTTAGAAACAAATGTTCCAAGCATTTATAATCCTATGCTTAGTTCAACTGATCCAATTTATACAGAAATTTCATCACTCACAAATGCTGATTTAGCTCCACCATTGTTTATAGGTTCAAATTACATTAGGCAAGAGGGTGACGTAATGAATATCCAAATAAACCCTACTGGAATGCTATCTTATTCAACAAGCCTATCTATTTACCCAACAGGTTCAGGTTTGGTGTGGGACGGTGTTAGCTTGCTTTATGGTACTTTATCTGATGTTAATGAAACAACGACATACACGGTAGTTGTAACAAGAGGTAATTCTTACGGAAGTAGAACAGGACAATTCACAATACAAGTTCAGGACGTTCCAGTAGTTCAACCATTGCTTACCAGTTGGAATAAAGCTTTAGCGTTTGATGGTTACAATGATTTTTGTATTGGTAACGCTGGAAGTGCTATAGGCTCACCAATTCGCAGGGCTACACCTGCAACACAATCAGCAACAGGGAAAACAGCTCAAATTGGTCAGCCTTGGATGGTTACAATAGCATACACACAAACTGGCGCATCAAATGACGCTCAAGCATTGTGGAGACAAGGAGACGACTCAACAGGAACAAACACAGGGCAATTTTATTTGAGATTATCAGATGATCGTAAATTACGCTTTAGAGTAGGAACAAACTTTAACAGGTTAGATTGGACGTCAGCAGATAGCTTTAATGATTCTGATTTGCATATGATTACAGTCGTTTATCGTGGTGGGCAAACAGGTGTAGCAAGTGGTTTTGTTAATAATTATTATAATGAATTTATGTTTTACAAGACTAATCCAGTTACAGGAATTACAACACAATTAGCAGGTTCTTGGCTCAATGTTAATTATGGCTACAATGGCACAATTGGAGGAAAATTTTTCATAGGTGCTAGAAACTCAGGGACTTCCCAATATAATTTATCTGGTCAAGTTTGGGCTTGTTGTTGCACTACATTGTTAGTGAATGACGATATACCCACGACTGATGAAATAGGTATGTTTGCAAGAGATCCAATGAGGTGGTTGCAAGATTACAAAGATGGGCAACCGTGGAGAGTTCCTAATTTAACAAGTGGTTCACAAAGTAACTTTGATATGAACTCACACACAAACAGTCAACAAGGTGGTTATGGAACAAAAGTATGGTTAATGGGTGAGGGTGTCAATGATGTTTATGACAAAATTAAGTCTCAAAACTCAAACCAAACTAATGGGGGATTCCTTAACATGAAGAACATGACTTCTAGCGACATTATAGACGTTATGCAAATTGGTCTGACAAACTAATGCTCGGTGCATTTAATAAAATTACAATGGATGGTAATTATTTGATAACTTTAGTAAATGAAAGAGTGACTGCTAAGACAAAAGTATGCACAAATATAGTGAGAGTTTTCCGTTATCCCCAAAACGGTTACAAAGTTTATTATACTTTCAGAACTAAAAATAAAATGGTTTATGTCCCATTTGTATCAGGAACAGATAATTTAGTTGATGCAATTGCTAAGGCAATGAAATAGGGTTATTTATGGAAAAACAAACTCAAACTTTACCTACATTTAAAAACTTATTCTTTAAAATTTTTTGTGTATCTGCATTGGTGGCAATAGGTTTAATTACTGGCACTAAATTATTTACAATTATTTTTTAGAAAAAATGGGTGCGTTTGGACAGTTTTATAATGTGGTTTATAATATAAGCACAAACTTGTTACAAAGGCACTCATTAAATGAAACACTATCAAACAGTCATTAAAAAAGTAACTGATTTAATTCCTTATATTAACAACTCAAGAATACACGATGAAAGACAAGTTAATCAGATAGCTTCATCAATCAAAGAATTTGGTTTTACGAATCCAATTTTAATCGGTGAAGATGATAGCATTGTCGCTGGTCATGGTCGTTTGCAAGCTTGCGAAGTCTTAAAAATAAAAGAGGTTCCCTGTATTGTATTAGATGGTTTGACTGATGCACAAAAGAAAGCTTTGGTTATTGCAGATAATAAAATAGCATTAAATTCTGAATGGGATTACGAAATGCTACAAAACGAAATAAATCATCTGAAAGAGTTGGATTATGACTTGGATATTTTAGGATTTGATGACCCTGAAAACGTGCTAGGAATCACTGACAACGATGAACCGATATTAGATGAACAAACATATCAAGAGAAATTATCCGTTATTATAGATTGTGATAGTGAAGCCGAACAAGAAAGATTATATAACAAGCTTACAAAGGAAGGTTATAAATGCCAAATACAAAGTTTATAGTTAATCACAAGGTAGCTGAATCATTTAGAATTAACAAAGTAAAGGGAATGTTTGACTGCCAATTTAATGAAGTTAAGAAAGAGTATGATGTAAATATACCGATTGAGGATATGAATTGGAATGTTGGCTTGATTGTTGGTGCAAGTGGTACAGGTAAAACGACAATAGCCAAAAATGCCTTTAAAGGTTATAAATTATTTAAAGGTTATGAGTGGAATGGTGCATCAATACTAGATGACTTTGCAGAAGAATTTACACCAAAGCAAATTACAGAAGTTTTGAGTAAAGTAGGATTTTCAAGTCCACCTGATTGGCTGAAACCTTTTAATATTCTTTCTAATGGACAAAAAATGAGAGTGGAATTAGCAAGATTAATATTAGAAGAAAAAGAGCCATTTTTATATGATGAATTTACTTCATTTGTGGATAGACAGGTTGCATGTGTAGGTAGTTCAGCTATTCAAAAATTTGTAAGAAAGAACAATAAGCAATTTATTGCTATATCTTGTCATTATGACATAAAGGAATGGTTAGAGCCTGATTGGATTTATGATGTTAATGAAATGAAGTTTTTAGATACTAGGGGGTCACTTAGGCGACCTGAAATCAAAATTGACATTAGAGAGGGAAAGCAAGAGGAATGGCAATTATTTAAACACTATCATTATCTAAATGCTAGTCATAATCGTAGTGCTAAAAAATATGTAGCTGAATGGAATGGTAGACCAGTTGCATGGTGTAGCCTTTTACATTTTCCACACCCTAAAGTTAAGAATATGAAAAGGATTCACAGGATAGTTGTATTACCTGATTTTCAAGGCATTGGAGTAGGATATAAATTAAATTGTGAAATTGCCAAGATGTATAAAGATGATGGATTTAGGATTACCTTAGTGACTTCTAGTCCTAGTTTGATTAATGGCATGGTTGCAAAGAAAGAATGGATTATGACTCAAAAGCCGATAAGACAACCACCCTCAAAAACAGGTGTATTAAGGAAATCCCTAAGTAGTGCAAGATTAACAGCAAGCTTTGAATATGTGGGAAAATGATTGATAAATATATAGTTGGTAATCAGTTTAATTCTAAAAAAATTACAAAAATGGTATAATTGATTACATAACTTATGCAGACCGATAGGATTTTATATGAAAAGTCAAGCAAAAAAACCAAGAAATACAACAAAAACTGCAACAAAAAAGGAAACTAAGACACCTATCAAGAAAATAAACAGGCAACCTAGAAAAGTATTTGATAAAAAATTTATTGATGAAGCGATACTGAGATTACCTGATTTATTCTCTCAAGGTCAAACGTTGGAGGAAGTTTGCGTCCATTTAAAAGTAAGCCCAAGAAAGTTTTATTATCTACTTGAGGAATTTCCTGAACTTGCTGAAGCTTATGAATATGCCAAAGTACACGCACAAGCATGGTGGGCTAATGTAGGTCGTTTAGGTGCTACAGGTAAAATAGATGGTTTTAATGCTACATGTTGGAAGTTTAACATGCAAAACAGATTGGGCTGGACTGATAAATCTGAACAAAAGCAAGAGATTAATATTAGCGATGTTACTCCTTGGGACTCTATAGAAGATGTCACAGAAGAATAAGATTTGTAATTTAAACCCACAAAAGGTTTTCCAAAAGGCTTATTATTTAAAAGCCAAAGATATATTAGCAAAAAGGACTTTCTTTAGGCAAGAGTATTCCTATTTTGTTGATTATGGTGGTCGAGGTGGAGGAAAGACAAAAGATAAAATCAAATCGGTTTTATATGAAGCGTCTATACGTCCATGTAGGGTTTTGTGTTGTCGTGAATTTCAAGGCTCAATTAAAGAATCAATCAAAGAAGAAATTGAAACAGTTATCAAAGACGAGGGGTTGGAAAACTTTTTTACTTCACTGATTGACGAGATAAGAGGTATAAACGGTAGCAAGTTCATATTTAAAGGGCTTAAAAATAACATTAACAATTTAAAATCAATTGCAAACGTAGATATTGTGCTGGTTGAGGAAGCAGAAAATATAACTAAAAATTCTTGGGAAAAGTTTTTACCGTCAATTAGACCATTATCAGGCAGAAAAATTGTAGTCGTTATATTTAACCCAGCGAATGAACTAGATGACACCTATCAGAGATTTATTGTGAATACTCCACCAGAAACATTATTAACTCATGTAAATTATTGGGATAATAAATACTTTCCTAAACATTTAGATGTATTAAGGGAACATGATGAAAGAGTATTGCCAGCCGATCAATATAAGCATATTTGGGAGGGTGTTCCGTTAGGTTCAGGCGATAACGTCATTATTAAATTGCAATGGATTAAAGCTTGTCGTTTTGCAAGTAAACACGCTAATTTTAAACGCTTAACAGGGCAAAGGGTTGTAGGTTATGACCCAGCAGGACAAGGTAAAGACTTCCACGCTGTATGTATCAAAGAGGGAAACTCTATAATCAGCTTACATGAATGGGTTAGAAGTGATGACCTCAAGCAAGCAACAATAAAAGCGTTAGAACTTGCAGATGATGTTGATATATTTAGATATGATAGCTGTGGTGGCTTTGGTGATGGTGTGAGCGTATTTGTCGAAGAACATAAGCAATCATTCACTGATGTAATTCCTTTCGATGCTGGCTCACCAGTGGTTAATGCTGATGATGTTGTTATGGGAGATAAATTAACAAATAAAGATGTTTACACAAACGCAAAAGCTCAAGCTCATGGAGTAACAGCAAGCTTAATGTATAATACTTTTAGAGCTATCGAAAATGGGGACGATGTTCCAGCACATGATATGATTAGCTTAGATATAGATGATGACGATTTATTTAATAAAGTAGCAAGAGAATTATCTAGCCCTATTTGGGTCAAGTCTCAAACAACAAGCAAAAAGCAAGTTGAATCTAAAGACGCAATGAAAAAGCGAACAGGACAGCCCTCACCTAACTTGGCTGATTCTTTACATATGACTAATGCACCTTATGAGGAAGTCATTGACATTTATGAAGCGATAAGACGCAAAAGAGCTGGAGGTTTAAAGTGAGTCAAGATGATAAATATGCTGAATTGTTAAAGAACGCAACAGAACAGCATAACTACAGGCAGATGTATAGTGCAATCAATAACAAGTTTACTAGGAACAAAGAAAGATTAATTACATCAATGGATAACGCTTACAAGCTACCTGATGTTGAACAAGTAACACACAATGGCAAGAAGATTGCTATGGACGATTGTTATTTTGGTTATCAAGGTGGAGTAGACCAAAGATATTTTAATCAATTAACAAGTGGACAAGTCAAATACTTTTGGGGACAAGGTTTCATAGGCTACCAACAGTGTGCGATTCTTTCTCAGAATGATTTGATTAGTCGAGCATGCTCCAAAAAAGGAAAGACAGCTGTTAGTGCTGGTTACTCTTTGCAAATTGAAAACAATGGGACAGCAGACCAAGAGCCATTAATCAATAAAATAGAATTATTTGATAACGAGAATACAACGTTTAAAAAGTTAAAAGCTATTGATTATTGGAAAGAGGTTAATGGTGTAGCACATGTATTCTTTGACGTAGGTTCGCCTAATGATGTTGATTATTCTCAACCAATGGACTTGAAGAACATTAAACCTAATTCTTATTGTGGATTTAGAAGAATTGATCCAAAGTGGATAAATCCTTGTTTAGAAGATGATGCATTAAATGATCCATTGTCTAAAGAATATGGAGAGCCAACCTATTACGACATAGGTGGGAATGCAGTTAGAAAAATCCATAAGTCTTGGATTGTTAAGCTCATAACAATTGAGGTTAGTGATGACCAAAAACTACAATATAAATATGGTGGTGTTCCTTTAACTCAAAAGATTTGGAAAAAGGCATACGCAACCGAAAAAGGAACAGACGAATCAACAGAGTTATTGCACTCAAAAAGAATGTTGGTAAAAAATACAGATATTGCCAAAGTTATAGCAGACCCTAGTGGCTTCATTGAAGCAGAGGAATTTAGAGCCGAAGTAATGGCTAACTTTGCTATGAATTTAATTGATCGCAAGGACTCAATAAGCCAATTAGAGACTAATTTAACAGGTGTAACAGATATTCCATTATTGTCAGCTCAAATGGTTGCATCTAGTGCTGGTATTCCTTTTCCGTTGTTTATGTCAGATACACCAAAAGGTTTTAACTCAACAGGTGCTATGGAATTAAAGCAATACATTGGAGAATGCACCAATATTCAAGTTGAGCTATCAGAAGTATTAAACAAGCATTACAAGCTATTAGCTAAAAGTATGTTTAACAATGATTCAATGTTAATTACTCATGAATGGAATAGCGTAGATTTTGCAACAGATACAGAGAAAGTAAATAACAAGAAAACGGTAGCAGAAACTCAACAAATTTATGCAAATATAGGAGCATTACCTGAAGAATCAGTGACCGAATATTTACAAAATGAACACAATGGATTAAACATAGATACAGGCATGTTAGATGAAAGGACAGACAAGCAGATTAACGACTTAGGAGATAATGACTATGAGTGATATACCTGATATTTTTAATGCGGATTTATCAACAGGTTTAATAAGCGTGGATACTGATGCAGTCCAAGAAAAAGTTATTGAAGCATGGAAAGAAGCATCGTCAGGAGAATTAAATTACAACCCTGAAACTAAGCAAGGGAAAATCATAGCATTAATGGCTGATTTTGTAAAAACCGTATCAATGAATAATGCAAATATAGCAAATCAATTTAACAGTAATTATGCAACAGGCACATTCTTAGATGATGCTGGTTCATGGTTTGATGTTACGAGAACAGGAAAAACATTCTCAAAAGTCACATTAAAATTTCAAGGTGTTATAGGAACATTAATACCAGTAAAACAAAACGTTCAAGACCCAGTTAAATTAATAAATTGGGAAACAGATGAACAAGTTATTATTGGTACAGATGGTTTTGTTACGGTTGATGCTACATGTACGTTAAGTGGACCTGAAGCCGCTACATCAAATTCATTGACTAAATTAGTAAATGCTCCATTAGGTGTTGAGACTGTAACGAATCCAAGCATGGCTAGCGTTGGTCAAGATGTTGAAAGTGATCTAGCGTTTGGAAGAAAGAGAAGAGCCGAACTAGGAAAGCAAGGAACAGCAACGGTAGTAGCTATTGAGTCAGCTATTGAAGCAGTCGAGGGAGTAACAAGTAAAATGGTTTACTCTAATCCTGAAAGCACAAGCATAACTGTCAAAGGTGTAACCGTAGAGCCAAAAAGTATTTATTGCACCGTTTCAGGTGGCACAGATGAAAGCGTGGCATTGGCTATAAAGGAATCTAGTGAAATAGGTGCGTCATACAATAAGGACTCAACTAGCATAGATATTTTGGTAACTGACGAGAAATCAACTTCAAAACAGCAACAATTAATTTCCTTTCATAGACCAACAGATGATAGAGATATTGCCATTCGTGTCAAGATAACGGTTGATATTGGAGACGTGAATACATCCAAAGAAGATATGAAAAAAATCATAATGAATTGGTCAGAAAATAAATACAATACAACTGGATTCGCTATAGGTCGTGACGTTCATTATGGAGATATAACAACAGCAGTTAACAACGCAATTGAGGGAATTTCAGTTGCTCAAACAGAATTAGCTAAAGTTGGGGAGGTTTCCACTGGTGTGCCTTATCCATTGGAAGTACAAAACATAACCATTAACGGAAATGAAGAACCCAGCTTAACGACTGACAATATTGTAGTGGAGCTAACTTAATGAATATAAAAAACATTGACACGCTCTATGATTATTTAAAGGTACTTGATTGGCAGGATAGCAAAGCTATTAACTTTCAAACTCTTTTATCTTGTTATGGAAAAGTGTTGGATATGGCTCATAAAGACTTTTGGGAATACTTTGAGGAAAAAATATATAACCTAAAAAGCCTTGATGAGTTTGGTGCTAAAGTTTGGAGCATAAATTTGGGTATTCCTTTATTTGGCACAAACACACCAAGTCCACCTGATTACCCAGCATTTGGTTTTGGGACTGAAAGCAAGAATTTCAACAATGGCAACTTTGCAACTCAAACAAATAGCCCATACAAACTGACATTAAAAGAAAAAATACAGCTATTGCAATTGCGTTATGTGCAACTCCATTCAAGAGGAAATAACTTCCAATTTAACCGTTTTTTGGATGTTATTTTTGGTGATGGTACAATATACGTTATAGATAATATGGATATGACAGCAGATGTGGTTGTGAATGGCTATGTTTCATTGGCAATGTTAGACGCAATACAACAGCTAGATGTAATGCCTAGACCGTCAGCGGTTGAATATAGATACATGCAAGGCGAACACTTTTCATTTGGATTTAGTCCAGATTCAGGTAGTTTTAATTATAGTAATTTTGTTAAAGATGGAGATACTTTATAATGGCTAGAAGAGTTAAAAGAATAGCGGAATCAGGAGATAAAGCACCTGTTCCTTTTACTAGCGGTGATGGTACTGTAAATATAGCAGAGGGTTATCCTCAAAGGTATCAAAAAGTCCCAGCAGAAGGAGGTCTAAATCCTGATAGGTCTAATTGGAATGATATATTGAATTTATTATCCACGCCTATATCAGATGGTCAACAGCATACTTACCCAGTATTTTTCACAAGTGCAGAAAATAACAATGAGCCAATGAATTACAGCAAAGGTGCTATTGTTAAATATTCACCAAACAAAGATGAAGATGGAGAATATATTGACCCCAAATTATATAAATCAATAATTGATGATAATAATGATACACCTGTAACAACCGATGGGTTTAATTCTTGGTCAGAATGTTCATATGATGGTTCTTGGGTTAGTGGGGGGATATACGTTGTAGGTAGCACCGTTATAGGTTCGAACGGTAATAATTATCAAGCATTACAAGCTAGTAACGGAGGGTCATCTCAAGACCCGACATCAACAACAGGTTATTGGCAAAACATAACACCAGTAACAACAGGACTTGCCAATAGAGTGGTTATGCTTGATAACAACAAAGTTATACACGCTAAAAATACACCAATAACAGTTCCTTATGTAGCTTGGCAACCTGATAAAGATGATTATCAATTTGGGGATATTGTAACAAAGGTTATTTTAGATCCATCATTTTATACTGGAAGGGCTAATTGTTCTTATGTTTGTATTTCTTCGGATGATATAAAGGGAGTCGATCCTGAGCAAGAGTTTCAAAACAAAATTTTAGGTAATCAGGATTTATCTTTTGATATAAGAAATTCTGCTAAATGGAGACCCATTAATAGATTGGTGATTGATTTTTACGATTCGGTTGGGACAACAGGTACGCCTAGAGTATATAGAACCAAACTATTTAGAGCAGATGGAACAATTAAACATGTTTTCAATAGTCCTTTTTTGCAAGTCGCGTATTCAGGAGATGATCCAAGTGAAGTCATTTACAGTAGACTTTATATGCATATGGCTATTGACGGGGGTACAACAGTTTTAGGGTTAAACCCTAAAACAACTGCTCCTGAAATGTCGTATGCGTTTCAAAGAACTGTAGTAGGTGATTTTTATCAAGGTTTTGTCCCTATTTCTTATTCAATATGGGTTGAACCTCCTAAAACAGCTGGAAAGCCTGAAACAAACGGTTCGTATTTCTACGTTGCATTACAAGGCCAAAAAGCTGGTATAGGTGGTTCTGTTAATCTTGATGGATATTTATATGCTGATTATATGCCTAATATTATCTAATTAAAGGAGTTTTTATGTCAGACACTTATAAGCCCACACAATCAATGGCGAATAATGCCAAGAGAGCTAAAAAGATGCGTGACGCACAAACGCCTAGCAACAAAGGAATGACATCAACAGGATTAGCAAGAATGAATCAATTAATGCGTAGAGAGCCATTAACCTTATCTACCGTAAAAAGAATGTACAGCTTTTTTAGCAGGCATGAAGTCGATAAGTCTTCTAAGTCATGGAAAGAAGGAAATTCTAAAGCAGAGCAGGCATGGCTGGGCTGGGGTGGTGATGCTGGTTTTCGTTGGTCAAGAGGTATTGTTAATCGTGAAAAGAAAAAAGATTCAGCTAGTGATACTAAGGAAACGACAACTAATAAAACTAATAAGAAGAAAGAAAGTAAATACACTATTCAATTAGATAGTGGTGACATTGTTGGCAAAAGAGTGCCAAAGCCAACAACAATATCAAAGAATTATGTATCCACTTTAGAAAAGTTAGTCAAAAAAATGACTGATGACACTGATAAACAGCTTAAAAAGTTAATCAGCAGTCAGCAAGCTAAAGATTATGATAAATTGTTACAGAAAAACACAGCTCAAGATGCTAAGAGTTATGTTTCTTTACAACAAGCAGTCCTAAACGCTTTAATTACTAAATGGACTAATGCTTTTAAATCTTTAAGTAAGCCTATCAGCCAAAGATTTATTAACAAGGTCAATAATAAATCAAAACAGTCTTTTATGTATGTAACAGATAAAATGCCATTTGACTCAAAGAAAGCAACTTTGAGAACTCCTGCAAATTTAAAGGAAAGTATTAAGGGTGCTGTAAATGAGAATGTGGACTTAATCAAAACATTGCCAACAGAATATTTGGTTAAATTAAAAGCTGATTTAAATAGGGCTATAGCTGGAGAAAGTGCTAATTATGCGGACATACAAGAGAGCATTGAAAAAAGTTTTATTAAAAGAACAGGGCAAGTTAAACGCAGAGCTAGGAACATAGCAAGAGACCAAACTAACAAGGCTTATTCTTCTTTTAATAGGACAAGATTCAGAAATGCCAAATGTTCTAAATTTGTATGGCAACATAACGGTGGAGCAAAAGAGCCAAGGCCATTACACAAAGATGTTTTAAATGGTCAAGCGTTCTCATATGATGACCCACCTGTTATAGACGAGAAAACAGGATTAAGAGGATTGCCAGCAGAAGATTATAATTGTGGGTGTACTGAAAGGCCTGTTTTTCCAGTGTAAATGTAAAAAATTAGCATTTTTTTATTTTATGGTATAATAATAATCAATAACTTATTTTATGGTGATGTATGAATAAGATAACAGACAAAAACGGATATAAGACCTACAAAGATGTAGCGATATCCAAAATAGGTGTTTACCCTTATAGTGGCAGGCAATTACCTGACGCTGACCCTAACAAAATTTATATGGTGTACACGCCTGAAAGTTCTTTAAATAATCCCAAGACAATAGCATCTGCTAATAATGTCCCGATTATTGAAGACCACACAATGTTAGGAAAAGCTTTTGACAACAATAATTCAAAAGCGGATGGTGTAACGTCAGGAAATACCTATTACAAAAGACCTCATTTATATAATGACTTTAAAATATTTAATCAACAATTGATAGACACAGTTGATGTTAAAGGTAAAAAACAAGTTTCAATGGGTTACACATTGAAATATAGGAAAGAGCAAGGAACATACAATGGGCAATCATATGATTATGTTCAAGATGATATTGAATTTAATCATGGTGCTATTGTTCATGCTGGGCGTAAAGGCAATAGTGTTTCATTAGATGCTATTTCAAAAGATGTAATTTATGGTGATGTTTATACAATAGAGGATAATACCGAAATGAAGACAGATGATGTAAAGCAAAACGGAGACAAGCAAATTAGCTTGGATAACGTTAACGATAACTTAAATAATCTAACTGAAACAGTTAATAAATTATCAGAAACTATGGTAGGTCTAAATGAGCAACTACACAAAATCAAAGAAGAAGCCCAAAACACAGCCAATGTCAAACAAGAAAAAGCCGAAGAAGAAATAGTGTCCGAAGATGAAATGGATATAGCTATTGATTCAGAAGAAATTAGAGGACAAATTGAAAAAGACGCTTTAGAATCTTTTAAAGTAGGTCAAGAGTTAAAAAATAAATTAGGTGCTTTTATTCCTAATTTTGTCGAGGATAGTGCTGATGCAAACACACAAGAAGAAGTTTCTAAAAAAGCTTGTCAAGTGTTAGAGCTAGCATGTGATAGCGATCATTTAACTTTCATTAACGGTTATATTGCTGGACGTTCTCAAGTTAAAGAAGCTAAGCAAAATAAAATAGTTAACAAGTCTACTGGAATGGATGCCAAAACAAACGCAGATTTAAGTAAATTTATTTAAGGGGTAAATGTTATGCAAAAGAAAGTAGAAACCGATATGCCTTTAGGTGTTGTAGGTGAGAGATTTCAAGCTGGTGGTTATGGTGATACAAAGTTCCTGACTAGTTCATCTGCTACAATTGGTACAGTAGTTACACAAGACCCAAGCCAAGAAAATGGTTGTGTTGTAGGTGGAACAGGACCATTTCTAGGAATTATAGGTTTACCTAAATCTTATCCAATGAATAACGATTATGAAGTGGAATTCACTTTACCGACTCAAGCACTAAAAAACGGTCAAGAAGTTAATTACTACTCCACTGGCACTGTTCAGGTTAAGGCAAGTACACCAGTAGATATTAAAGTCGTTGCTAAAGTATTTTATGATAATACAACAGGAATACTAGGACAAGGTTCAAGCGTTCCAGCAGGTAGCACAGAAATTCCAGCAAGATTTATCCATAGAAGTGGTGACGCTGGAACAGTAGTTGTGGTTGATTTATTAGAGGGCTTTTGTGAGCCAGCATCTAGCTAATTTTAGGAGAATAATGTAATGAATAGCAAAATGACCTTATCAGGCGAACAAGCTCTAGCAAGAGCTAAACAAGTTAGTAATTGGACAGCGCAAGACGCTCAAGACTTTGCAGAAAATATAGATTCTCTTAAAGAAAGATACAATCTTTCTCAAGATACTATTGATGCAATGGTCGAAGCTCATACATATTTTACAGCACAAGACGATTCACCTTTGCCAGATTCTAAGACAGTTCAATCAAATGCCTTGAGAGTTTTAGCCCCAAGAATGATTGAAGTATTAACCACACCTAGCTTAGTTGAAGAAGTTGTAACAACTACAGCAATGGGAAATTGGTTTGATAAATTTATAACTCAAAGTGCTATTGAGTACGTGGGTGAAGCTAAACTATTTAGTGCAGTTGGTAAAACCGATGTTTCAGCATCATTTAATATCAACTATGAAACTAGAGGAATTTTAGCATTTGAGGGTGGTATATCAGTTAATAAACTTGAAGCATTGAGAAATCAAGCTAATGGTATTGATATAGCAAGCAAAAAAAGAGTAGCAGATGCTAAACTACATAAAAAAATCTTGGCTAAAGTTGCTTTAAATGGTTACACAACAGGTGCAAGCCAAGAAATGACCTATGGTTTACTAAATGATCCGAATTTACCAGCATATGACACAGCATCTAATACATTTAGTGCTATGACATTTAAGGAAATTTACGACGCAATCCTAAACGGTATACAGCAAATACAGATTAATTCAGGCGATAACATCAACACGGACACAGCCCCATTGGTTTGCTTGATAGCGTCAGATGCTTATCAGTTCTTAGAAACTGTAACCGACCAAGGAAAGAGCGTTAAATCTTTACTGGCAGAAACTAAGCCTAATTTGACTTTTAGACAAACTGGGGACTTTAACAAGGCTAATGGTGGTGCAAGTGTTTTATACATCATGGCAACTACAGTTGATGGCACACCAAGTATTGAGCTAAATGAACCAACTAAATATATGGTATTAGGACAAGATATAACAGCTAAAGGCATGACAGAAACATCTATTTCAGCCACATCTGGAGTATTTGTTTTATTCGGTCTAGCGTTCTATAGACTTTCAGGTATCGCATAAATTAAAAGCCCTTTATTGGGCTTTAACTCTACACATTAAAAAAAGGAAAAATTACAAATGGCTAATTCAAGAACTAAAACACCAAAAGAAGTAATTATATTATCAAGTTTAGCAAACGATGTAGCTTTGCCATTTTATGACAAGCAACCGAATGGAGAAAGCATTTTAAGAATTAATTATTTAGTTAGGGGTGGTCAGTCAGTTTTAAGAGATGAAAACGAAATGAATTTAGATGCACCAGTAGCAGTTACAAAATATAGCCATGAACATTTCGAAGAATTATCTACACATAAATTTTTCAAAGACATGATTGAAAGAAATTATTTTAAGCACATTGTTTCTGAAAATATAAATGAAATTGAAGAAGTTGCTAAAAGTTTGAGGTTTGATGATAAATCTAACTTAATGACTAGAGAAATTTTAAATAAGCGTGTCAAAGGTGCGGAAAATATTAAAGCTAAATACAATACAGCAGTTAAAACATCTTAGGAGATATTGAACAATGGCTACAATTATATTAGACATTACAGAATTTAGGCAAATGTTTAGCCCTCAATTTGATGATACGACCAAGTGGACTGATGCACTTATCACAATGACTTGGGGAGAAGTAGGTTGCTATGTAGGTTTATCAGATAGTTGTGGTCGACCTAGTGGGAGTTGTCGCAAAATTCTGGCTTATAACGTGTTAGCGCATTTACTAATTGTAAATGATGAAGCTAATAACGGTGGTGGTGGGACGATTGATAAGGATATTGCTAGTGTTACTGAAAATGGAGTATCTGTTACATTCAAGAGTTCACAAGACGAGTCAGAGACTTCTTTCACTGGGTTTTTTGAGCAAACAAAATACGGTCAAAAATATTTATCACTTATAGCCCAATTTTCCTCAATGACGTTAACGGTAGGTGGTAGGGCTAGAAGAAGTCCTAGCTATTAAGATGAAAGTTGAGGGAAAAGGCTTAACAGGTCTATTAAAAATACTTAATGATTTAAATAAAAAGGATTTGAGTATTGGTTGGTTTGAGGGAAATAATTATTCTGATGGTGTTCCTACCGCATGGGTGGCATCATTACAGGAATATGGAAACGAATCAACTAATTTACCGCCTAGAGAATTTTTATATCCTACCCAAACTAAAAATGCCGATAGTTGGATGAAGCAATTTAGCAAAGGAATAAAGGCTGGTGCTGAACAAGGCATGACAGGGGAAAACTTATTAACTATTTTGGGTGGTATAGCTGTATCAGATGTTAGAGAAGAAATAAAAGGAATTGAGGGACCTCCCCTAAAATTATCGACAATTAAATCAAGAGCTAGTAGAGGTTTAAATACAACTGACATTTTAAGGGCTACTGGTCACATGATTAGTACCATAACTTTTGTAATTGAGGATAAGATAAATGGGACTGAATCTACACAACCTAGCAAATAAAGGACTTTCTAAAGTCTTTGGCACAATGACTTACACTTATAGAAAATATAATGGTAGGACGATTAATGATTTAGGTAATTATGTTTCAACTTATGAGCCTGATATAGTGAGAACAACAGCTAGGATTTATGAAATAACCACAAAAGAGCTTGAAGACAATGGTCTTGACACAAAAGTAAAACATATAAAAATATATGATAGTAATTATTTTACAACTTTAGATAGAGGTCAAGGAGCAGACCAATGTTTATTCAATGGCGAACTTTATGAATTATTGCCAGAAGAATGGAATACAACTAACAATGGTTGGAGCATTACGATATGGGCGAAGCAATAAGACTTAGGACGAACAAACTAGAGATAGAGACTAGAAAACTATTAGTTGAGATTTATAGCTTGTTAGGATTTGATATAGACGTTATTAGAGCATATCAAAATACACAACAAGGTAGGTCTAAAAAAGTTGATAGTGTTTATTATCATTTATTAAACCCAAAATATGAAACTAACCCATTTCAAGAAAACACTTACAATGCAACTAATGGCAATTTTGATACTTCATTAAATAGACAAGCATGTTATACAATGAGAATTATGGCAAGAGTTGTACAAGACCCAGCAAATTTAACACAATATACATCTTATGATTTATTAGATTATTTGCAAACGATGTTGGCATCTACAGGATATGTAACTAAATTTAAAAGCGTGGGTATTGGAGTGAGAACACCAAAAAGCATACAATTTTTAAATCAAGTTGATGAGCACGGACAACATGAAAGTAGACCATTTTTTGATGTGGAGTTAGGCATAATAAGTGGATATGATATAATCACAGATAAAGTTGATAGTGTTAAAGGCGAAATAGATCCAATTTAATTAAAGAGGAAAGAGGTATGGACCAAAATATAAACATGAATCGGTATGTAGATATTACTAGTGGTTTATTAGGTGGGACAGTCGTTTCACAAGGTAGATTAATAGGAAATCTAATTACAGGTTCTAGCGAATTACCAGCAGATAGCTTCATTAAATTTAGCCAATTGTCATCGGTAGGAGATTACTTTGGATATGATTCAGATGAATATAAATATAGTGAAGCTTATTTCGGATTTGTTTCCAAAAGTGTTACAAAAGCAGAGCAAATAATGTTCACTAGGTCTAATTTGACTGATGCCAATGCACTTATTATGGGTGGCACTTTAGCGTCGGAAGATTTAGCAAAGATTCAGGCTATAACTGCTGGTGGATTTACGATTTCAATTGGTGGCAATGATTCTGTAATAAGCTCAATAGACTTTAGCACAGCAACAAGCTTTACCGACGTAGCAAGCATTTTAGAAACAGCTCTCCAAGGAGTATCGGAATTATCGGCATTTACAGTTGACTTTGACGCAGTGAAAAGCAGATTAGAAATTATGGCTAATGCAAAAGTGCAATTAGAGTTAAAAGACTCAGTAGAAAGCACAATGGAAGGCTTAAAGCTTATTGGGATAGGTGCTAAAATCTCTCAAGGCTCAGACGCTAAGACTTTTGTGGAAACCCTAACTGACGTGTCATTAGCAGATAATTCTTTTGGCTCGTTCGCTTTAATGGAAAATTTAGCTCCTAATAATGCAACGGTTAAAGAAATAGCTCAATGGAATTTCACACAAAACAACCAATTTCAATATTACCCAAGCACAGACTTGCAAAGTTATGCATCATTATCCACCGAATTATCTGGTATTGATGGTACTTGGCTTATCCTTTCAGACGATCATCTATTCATGTTGCCTATGGCAATAATGGCATCTACTGATTATGAGGGAGTAAACACAGTTCAAAACTATATGTATCAATCAAATGATGCATTTTTTACAGCAAGTGTTACTAGTGATGCAAATGCAGACGCTTTAGACCAACTTGGCATATCTTATTACGGTAGAACACAAAAGTCAGGTATTGAATATTCTTTTTTACAGCGTGGTATTAATGGTGGTGCTGGTAAATTGCCTAGAGCTATGGGAGTCTTTGCTAATGAACAATGGTTGAAAGGTTATATCCAAGCACAAATAATGAGCCTGTTTTTAAATTCAAATATTCCTGCTGATGCAGAGGGTGAGGGAATGATAACAAGCTTGATTACTGGTGAAGATGGAGCATGTGATAAAGCTATTCAAAATGGTACGTTTGAACTTGCAAAAAGTTTAACTGCATTACAAAGAGTGGAGATAGCTCAAATTACAGGAGATAAAAACGCATCATTGGAAATCCAAAACAAGGGATATTATTTTTCAATCAAGATAGAGCAAGAAACAGCCAGTTCAGGTGCTACAGAGTATGTTGCTAAATATAAATTAGTTTACTCAAAAGGCGATCAGATAAACAAAGTTGAAGGTCAAGATATTTTAGTTTAAGGGGTAATAATAATGGAAATGTATAGTAATAATGCCAGTGGCTCATTTATTCTTTTAACTGCTAGTGTAACTTTCCCAGTGCCTTTTAAAATACAGGCATTTGGAGACGAGAATGATCCATTTGATATGGATTCAGTGCAAATACAGGAAGTAGTTAAAGATTTAAATGGTAATGTTTATGATTATGGAATACAGAACTTTTTTCCTGTAACCATTAATGTGTCACAAAATACACCAGAGCAATTAAATCTAGCTTTATTGGCAAAACGTAATTTAGTAGGCACTAATCAAGCTCGTGATATAATAACGTTACAACAAATAGTAGCTGGAGAAGTAAAAACAACTTACTTTAAAGGCAAGATAACTGAAGCTCCATTTGGTTCACCAGCTGGCTCAAATGGCAAACTTAAAAACATGCAATACAAATTTAAGTTTGGTAACGTATCATAAAAATAGCCCATTCGTGGGCTACACACACCAATAAAAGGTAAATAATGAGCAAATTATTAAAAGAAAAAGAAATAAAGGTAATGGATTTAGATGATAATGAAATTACTTTTTTTATATCAAGATTCCCTATTATGGATGGAATGCAGATAGTTAAAAATTTAATGCCAAGTGCTAAAGATTTGTGGGGTGCTGATAATGGCGTGGCACTTCAAGAGGTGTTACATATTTTAAGATTTGTAGATGTTGTTAAAGATGGAGAGCGTATAAGGTTAGAGACTGAATCAATTATCCAAAACTCTTTACCACCTGACGCTGAATTGGTTATCAAAGTAGCATTTTTAGCATATGAATATAATACAAATTTTTTCAAGACCGAAAATCTATATCGTACCCTAAACAAAATCAGGGGATTTCTCGGTCTATCGAATACGAAAATATCGACCCTCTTATCGGATTTATTGTCGCAAACAATCAAGTTAGTTGGCAAGGACTCAAAGAAATAGATATTGAAGATGGGTTAAATATTAGTGAAGCTTTAGCAGTGCCAAAAGCAAATGAATATTTAGCTCATTTACAAGCAAGCAAAAAAAGAGGTTAATATGTCATTGTTACAGAGATTTAGTATTTTAATTGATACAAACGCTAAAGAGAGTGCTAAAGATGTTGATAAATTAGACAAATCAACTGGTAAATTGAATAAAGGTCTAAATCAAACAGAAAAAGAATACGACATTTTAACCAAGACTCAACATAAGTATGCAGAACAAATAATGCATACAAATCAAGAAACGCAAAACCTAGCAAAAACAATCCGTAAAATGTCAACTCAAGATTTAATCAAATTCAGAGATGAGATGAAAATTCACCCTGACGCAATAGCGAAAGCCCAAGATTATAATCAAGCGTTAAAATTTATGGACGGACAAGTCAAAAAAAATATAAGTTCATTTGAACTTTTAACTTCCAAACTAGGAATATTGGGAAGTGTTTTCATTGCTGGGTTTTCATTTGAGGGTATAAAAAAATCTGCTGAACAAATGGACGACTTAGGCAAACAAGCTCAAGCATTAGGAGAAAAGGTCGGAACATTAGATGCATGGCAACAGGCATTTATAAGATATGGCGGTTCAGCTCAAGACGCTAACAAAGATTTAAAAGTTTTGACTCGTGAAGCTTCAAACTTTGCTTTATTAAACCGTGGAGTTGGTAAACCAGTGTTTGAAAAATATGGTATTGATGTAAAAAATGCTAATGGCTCAATAAAAACTGGTAGTCAATTATTAATTGAATTAGCAAAACATTTAAAAGGCATGTCAAAAGCTGGCATACAGGGTGTGGCAAGTTCATTAATGCTATCTCAATCATCGGTAAGAATGTTACAAGATGGTGCGACTGCAATGCAAAATCAAATAGATAAGCAATTTGAATTAGGAGTAGTCACAGCCGACCAAGCTAAAGCTTCAGCTAACTTCAATGACCAATTAGCAGACACAGGGCAAATATTTACTCATGTATCAAGGCAATTAACTGCTGACATGTTGCCAGCATTAACAAAATTATTCCAAATGTTAGATAAAATAGTTGTATTTATAGAAAATCATGGTGCATTTGTTAAAGGTTTCTTTACAACATTAGGGACAGTTATTGCTCTTAGGTATTTACCAGCCGTAATAGAAGCGGCCTTGGCCACAAGTTTTTTAGAATTACCATTACTACTTTTAGTTGGTGCTTTTGCTCTCGTGGCTACCATCATAGGGCTTGTAGTTGATGATATACATAAGTTTAATACTGGTGGTAAATCTTTAATTGGTGATTTCGCTAATTGGAGTGAAAAAAAATTACATGGTTTATTGGACTTTATTGATGAATTTAGAAAAACTTTAATTAATTATTTTAAGGATTCTTGGAGTTCTATCCAAGCTAGTTTTGATGAATTTTATAATTGGATTGTCAGGAAGCTACACCAGTTAACTGACTTGATTCCTGATTTTGTGAAAACAGGGTTTAGTGATTTGTTTGGTAGCGATACAACAATTAAGCATGCTGTAAAACATACGCTAGATAATAATCAAAGTGCTATTTTATCATCAAACGCAATGGATCAAGCAAACGTTACTAAATCAACAACTTTTGCCAATGCTGTAAACATGACGCAAGCACCTAGCACAACTAACGTTAGCATTGATGCTGTAAACGTACAAACACAAGCTACAGATTCAGACGGTATAGCGAATACAATATCCGATCATATAAACGATCATATTGTAAACGCGCAAGCAAACAGAACTAGTGGAGTTAAGGCATGAGTGATATTTTAAGCATAGCTAGTAGGAGTGAATTTTATCTTAATTATGGCAATTACATCATTGATTCAATAACCAATTATTTGTTTGGGGAAAATGAGTGTGTGTTATTGGATAATAAAGGGAATGACATACTGCAGAATTACAACATTGATTCAGTGCAAACTAGAGAGAAAATAGTTTATCCAGAACATAACATGCAAAGTGGTGCTAGTTTATCAGACCACGCTTATGAAAAGACAAAAAAAGCACAAATAGGAGTTGTTACGACTGACCCTAATCAGGTGCAATATTTAAGATCAATTTATAAAGCTGAGACAGAGCTAACCTTACAAACTGCCGATGGAACAATGGCTAACATGAGGATATCTAATTTTCCTGTTTCAAGGAGAGCAAAGGAAAAAAACCTAAGAGTAACTCAATTGTCATTAAAAGAAGTTGAATTCAAATTAGCGTCTACAATAAAGTTACCTCCTGAAAAAGTTGTATCGCCCAAGAATCAATCAACAGTTAAGAATGGACAAGCAAGTTCAAAGGAAGTCCCTAAAGTTTCAAATGGCACTAGAAATGATAATAAAGGTAGCTCAATAGCATATAGCTTACTACATGGTGGGAGTGTTTTTTAATGGACAGGATAGATTTAACCAATAACATAAATTATCAATACGAATATACTAATGGCGATAATACATTTATTATAAAAACTATGGGTGATGATGATGGTTCTGTATGTTATGAGATATATTTAAATAATAATCCATTGCCAATACAAGGTTTTTCACTTGCATTACCAAGCAATAAATTAATTAAAGTTGATTACTTGGGGGTTGGTAATTTTGTCATTGTAGACATTGAAGATGAATCCATATACCCAGCATTTGAACGATTTAATATAAATCAATTTTTATATTACATGTCACAGGAAGAAATGGACGAATGACAATACTATTAAAAAGAGTTTTAAAAGTTGGTTTTTCTTTCAAAGGTCAAGCTGTTGAATATGATGATTTATATATTACAGCATCAGGAATGAAATGTGTTACCAGCTCAAAAAATAATGCTAATGTAGTTATAGCAAATTTATCTCAAGAAATGGCAAATTATTTAATGGTCAATACAAGTCCATATAGCAAGAATAAAGATAAAATTGGCATGTATATTTTAGTTGGCAGGGAAACTTTAGGAATTACCAAATTTTTTGTTGGAGATGTTTCAACTGCTGAACCATATGGAGATTCAGACCAATATTTAAAAATAAATTGCGTTACAGGTGGTAATAATAGGTTTGATACTGTTTTTAGGTCACTTGATGACATGCAAAAGCTATCCACGATAGCAAAAAAAATAGCAGAAGATAACCAATTAAAATTAAATTTCAAAATTCCTGATAAAAACGTAATGGGTTATTCTTACAGAGGTTCTAAGGTTGATCAAATAAATGAGCTACAAAAATTAGCAGATGCTAACGTATATCAAAACAATGAACTTTTAAACGTCTTGCCATATAACAAAAGCTTAAACGACCAAGGAATAAAATTAACAGATGATTTGATTTTATCAAATAGCTTGAGCGTCAGTGATGAGGGTTTAAGTGTTAAAATTTTATATGATGCAAGAGTGGATATTAGTTGTAGGGTTGAAATAGAAAGCGAATCAAGGTCTATTTATAATGGTATATATGTGGTCAATAAGATAAATTTTCAACTCTCAAACCAAGATAGACAATTTTATTTGCAATTAGCTCTAACAAAACAGGAGCAATCTAGTGAGTAGTAGTCCTAATTTAAAGCAAGCACAAAAGGGAACATTGTCAGGATTTGCAGACCAATTAAAAGAAGATATAGCGCAAACATTTGACACCATGTTGCCAGTTGAAATAGTGAGTTATGACAGGTCAAAACGTTTGGCAAAAGTTCAACACTTGATAGAAATGATAGATGTTGACGATAATGTTATTGATAGAGGGACGCAAAGCAATATCCACATAGTTAGCTTTGGTGGTGGTGGAGTTGTGCAAGATATAAATCTTGTTGCTGGCGATAAAGGTTGGATTATTGCATGTGATAGGGATATAAGCACATTTAAACAAAAATTTGTTAAGTCAGCACCAAACACATTAAGAAAGAAAAATTTTAGTGATGCTATATTTATTCCTAATGTTATGACAGGGTACAGCGTTCCCAGTGATGACGCAGATGCTTTTGTGTTGGCTCAATCATTGGATGGAAGCACAAAAATAACTTTAAATCCTAAGACTAACACTATCACAATGAAAGGAAGTAAACTCATTCAGGAATTTAGTGAAATTGAGAGTACAGCATCATCAAGCTTTAAAATCACTACCGCAAGTTATGAATCAAATGCTAGTGGCACATATACATTAAAAGGCGGTCAATATATTAATCAAATGTCAGCGTCCACATTTAGCAATTCAGTTTTATTTAGTAGTGGCTTTACATCGTCAGGTAGTGGAGTAGGCCCTAATGGGGTGGATATATTTTCACATATACATAACCAAGCAAGTGACAGTCATGGAGATACACAGCAACCAACCAGTCCACCTGTATCACCACCAACAACAGTATAATGAGGTAAGAATATGTTATCCATAAAAGTAAATGATAATGATGATATTTTTTTCATTGATGGGGAGTTAGCTTGGGCAGAGGATAAGGATGCTTGTAGTCAGGATGTAGTCCAAAGCATAAAAACTAGGATTAATGCTTGCATATTAGATGCGACTGCTGGAATTGATTATAATAACAATGTATTTTCAAATATAAATTACACTACATTTAAAAATCAATTAACAGTTCAAGTAAAAAAAGTACCTAATGTTATTGATGTATTAGATTTGGAAGTAGCGAAGAAAGACAATACTCTAGCATATTTGGTTATATTTAGCACAATCTATGGAGAGTTTGACTTAACAGGAACATTAAACACAGGACAAGATAAAGTAGAAAGTTTTACTAATTCTGATTATTCTGTAACGGTTGCTGTAAGTGGATATTGATAGTATAATTATTTAAGGTCTTAGGCTTGGTGAAGCTGAATAAAACGAATGTTGTCTATTTTTTTACATGTTTGATTAACCTTTTTTCTTAACATGACGACCTAACGCCCTTATGATTTTTTACATAAGGGCAACTTAAATTTATAATTTATTAATATTTTCTTTAAATAACTCAGTTTTTAAAATTTTTGTTGGTTTCATGAAATGTCTTTCCATTTGACAAGATAAAATTCTATCTTCTTTGACGTTATTTTTATCAATAAATCTAATATCAATATCTTTTACATAAATATTATTTTTAACATGCGTTGCATTGTCTTCATTATATGACAAGTCGCTATAATTATATATATCTTCTTGCAATGTTCTAGGTTTCTCAAGATTCTTAGCGAATGCATGTAAACACTGGTTAGTTTCTTTCCAATGATAATCATCATTAATACCTTTTAAATAATAAGATATTGCAAGTGCTGTTAGTGCAATTGATATTACATATAGATAGAATTTATAAGTTAGTTTAAATTTCATTTTTTTAGCTCCTAATTATTTTATTTATGATTAATAAGTAACTCTAACAAACCCAAGTTATATTTATTTATTGTTGGGTTATTTCTTCCCAAGTCAATAAGCCATAAAATCATTGTTATTGGTAAACCAAATAATGTTATGGACAAAATCAAGTATAATATTCCCTCACCAGTTTTTTGTGCGTAGAATTTGTGTGCGCCAAAAATACCAGCAAACCACCACAAAGCCCACATAACACCATTAGATTTTTTTTGTACCATGTAAGTTGATATTAAACCGTTATTATCCTTATTTTGCATAAGTATTTGTTGTATTCTTTCTTTATCCATTGCTATACCTTGTAATATTTTATAATGTTTTGTAATTTTTTTTAATATATCACATGAAAATTGGAATCTAAAATATTAATTGCATATTTTTTTTAGTACAATAAATACACACACTTTAAAAAAAGGTTTTGAAATGACGACATTTGATTTGATAAAGCTAAAATTTTACGAACAACAATATATTTTAGAGATAAATAGAAAGTTTAATTTAAGGAATCAAACATTTTTTCTATTAGCTATGTTTATTCTTTACTCTACATATATTTTTAGTTACATAGCACATCATTATAATGACCAATATAGCCCACTTATAAAGGCATATTATATAATTATAGCAATGGGTTTGGTTTGGTGTTTTTCTCTCTTGATGTGTTGTTTATTTCGCATAAAGATAGAAAATAATAAGTTCATTATATTGAAGGCAACAATGATTCCAAAGCCTGAACATATTGGTAAATATTATGAGACTGCAACCAATAGAGAATCATATGAACATATGTTAGCTTGTTACAAGGACAATATACAAATTAACTACAAAGTTAACGATCATGTGGCTTATACGTTGCACAAATTAAATATTGTAATGAGCATTACATTGTTGGGTTTCTTGCCTGTTTTCTTTTTTTAGATAAAAAAATATCCCTCATTAGAGGGACATTCCGAAAGTCTAAAATTGTTTCTTAGCTTCAAAAAAATCAAAAAATTTAACATTTAGGATATATATAAAAATCAGTAGTCTATATATACATCCTTTAAGTTAACATATCAGATCAATAAATCAAGATTTCTTGCCATTTGTTTTATTAATACTACACTTTATGGATTTAATCTTTCTTTTAGTTGCGTTTATTTTTACAATTTGTTTTTTCATCAATCCTTTTTTACCAATTAATACAGCGTTAATGAAGTTACCACAAGCGACTAGCTTATTTATTTCTAGTCTTTCATGCTTATATTTTAAATTACCAGCTAATGACATGATCAAATCCTCATTTAGTACATTAAATAAACAATTATAAAGTGTAGCCTAATATCTTAATAAGTTAATTATCTAAATCTTTCTCAATTTCCTCTATATTGTTGTCGATCATTTCATCAATATATTTCAGCATTTCCTCAACTTCATAAATCATGCCATATGTGTCTTGTTTCATATTAATCACCAATCCTATATGCTTGCTTAAAGATCAATTCTAATTCATCAATGTAATTTTTAAGCTCTCTTGCTCTTTTATGAAGTACAACGTTTTCTTTTGCTAATTCGCTATTTTTATTTCTAAGGCTTTCATTTTCATGTAAAAGCCTGATGTTATCTACCATTGTTTGGGTGAAAGTATTTTTATCCATGTTAAACCACCTTGCAATGTTCTATATTTTCACTTCTTGTAGCCCAATCTAAATTATATACATTATTATTTATTTTATTTTTATCGTTATGTCTAACTTCTTTTTTATTATGTGGGTTAGGTTTGAAAGCTTTTATTACAAGCCTATGAGCCAAGTGGACTGTTGCTATTTTATCTTTATACAAAGTTGCACACATGTAGCCCTTTGGGTGTGTGTATAACTTTAGTTTTTTTAGTTCACCTGTTCCGTTAAAGTTGTGGGAATAAATATTCCCTTTATCGTCAGCAGAATATAAACCCTCATAATCAGGGATAGATTTTAAATTTTCCATAATGCCCTCAATTGCAATTATTAATTTTTAAATTTTGTAAATTTTTTTCAGTTGTTTCTCTAATTTTTCAATGTATAAATCTTTTTTAGCTGATTCGACCAATAAAGATTGATACTTGTTGGTCATTTCGTAAATTTTCATTTCTTGATTTTCCAAGTTCTTTTTATATGTTTCATGCACTTTATCCACTATTTTTTCTATATCGTCAGACGTTATTAATTTTTTTTCCATAATTAATCCTTAGACCCTAATTATTTAGAGTCTTTTAATTTTTGCATTAATAATTCTAATTTGCTTGTAAACAAACCAGTTACAAACTTTAATTTTTGTTGATGTTCTTTATCAGGATAGATTCTAATAACATGAATCTTTTTAATCTTGCTGTATGGATCATAGCTTACAAAATCACACCATTTCCTGCTTGTAACGAATAAACCAAACTGTATTTGTTCTATATATTCTTTTTTAATATATCCCTCTAAAATCGTTTTAGCGTGGTTTTGTGATTTAGGACATTTAATCTCAATCATTCCATCATCATTGACAAGACCGTCAGGAGAAAAACCAAGTTTTTTATCATTATCTCTATATATGATTCCAACCTGTTCAACAATCTCCATTCTTGCCATTTCATATTCTTCTCTTGCTATTGGCTCATATGTGTTACCGTGAATCATTGCTGGAGTTTGATAAACATATTCACATCTACCAGTTGATAATTCTGCAATCTTTTGGTACATGTAAGTCATAAATCCGTCAGATGATGTGTGTCGTTCTATAGCGTCATTAATGGACTCATTCGTTACAAAGTCGGCTTTAACTTTTTTCTTGTTAAGAATAAATTCTTTTTTCTCTTTCTTAGTCTTTAACTTAAAGTTAAGAGAATTTAAAGCGTTAACTTGTGAGCCAGTGACAACACCCAGACGAGCGTTTATCCATTCTTCTGACCCTTGCTCCATATCTTTGATAATAATTGGGCTAGGTGCGTCCTGTGTGATTGGTTGATAGTGCGTAATCATTACACACCACCTATCTTAGCAGAGAACATTGCGACTTCTTTATCAGTCAAGTCCTCGAATCCTTTTATTTCTCTATCAGGGCTTTTCTTTTGTACCATTGCGTTACACCATGACAAGAACTCACCAACGTCCTTATTTTTTTCGCATAACAACACAGCTAACTTATCTCTTGCATCTTCTTCTATTTTTATTTCTTCATCTTTTGGCAATTCTTCTTGAAATACCACCTTTTCATCTGTATTGGTGTCCAAGTGATGAATTGCCTGATCAAGTTTATCCACGTTAGGCAAAAACTTAGCTGTATATTTAATAACAGTCTTTAAAATCATTTCGTTTTCCCACTTAGCCCAAGGCGAATATTCTCTAGCTTTTGTATTTTTCCAAGAATCACTAGCATCTCTACGCTTATAGATTTCTTCTATTTGCAAGATTTTAGTTATATAATTTCCCTCTTTGGTCTTGGCTACGCAATAAGCACCAACGATAGCACCTCTATCAGTTGCAAATGGATTTCTTTTGTGGACAGGTGCTTCATCAATTGCACCCAGCTCAAATGTATCATTGTGATAAACAATTTCAGCATTGATAAATACAATTGAACCTGATGCTATAGCTATGTGCATTAATCCACGATAAGAAATATCCAATTGAATTTCATTACCTCTAGGCAATAAGTAAGCGTGTTTTAATGCTGGGTTAAGCGTTATGCCGATGTTTGCAACGTTAGTTAATGCATTGTTAACACTTGTTGGGTTACGCAAAGCAATTTGACCAGCCCAACATAATTTATTTTTATCTACTTTACCTAATATTTGTTTAGCAAATGATTCTTCTTTTTTCCAAACAATATCCTTATCAGATAACGATGCATTAAAATTTTCCTCGTTAGAAGAAATTAACTCTAAAATTTTTGTATTTGTTGCTAGTTGCGTGTTGTTATTCATATTATAAGCCCTTAATTGTTAATTCTAATCTTTCTTTTAATTTAGTTATACCGTTTAGCATTTCCATTCTTGATACTTTCTCGGAAGTAGTCTTAGTATCAAATTCCTTATTGCTATGGATTTTTTTTCTAAAACTGGAAATATACATAGCCATTTTAGAAATAATGCGTTTTGCCTTTTTGAATTTATCATTCTCAATTGATTGAGTTAATTCAGATACAATTAATTCTATTTGAAGAAAGACGTATTTATACTTTTTAACAAGCGTATCTTCTACGCTGTATGTAAAATTGTCTATGGCATAAATACAATCAAACATTTGTAAATATTTAGGGTTCATAAAATATAGTTCCTTTTGTGTGTGTAGAAAGACTATAACAATTTGTATATACAATTACAAGTTATTTTTAATATATTTTGTAATATTTATTAATATTTTGTATATTATAAGTAATTAAAAACACAGGATAAAATTACTATGAATAAAAGAGGTAAAAACATTTCTATTAGAATACCCGAAGAATTAGAGGATAAAATAATCGAGATCGCAAAAAGTGAAATGAGGACTAGAAATTCATCAATTAATTGGCTCTTAAATTACGCTGTTGACAACTACAAGAAACCAAAACCCAAAGTGAGGTGATTATATGTTTTTTGAAAAAAGAGAGTTCCTAAGAGATCCCAACAATGTTTTTAAATTTGTTGAGAGAGAGGGAAAAGTAAACATAGAAGATGGTAACAAAGTCTTGTATGTAATCGTAAAAGCAACTAAGAAAATATAAAAGAAAGTAACAAGGGACGGTATTAATTAGGGGTTTCAGAAAGAAATACCTAAATGAGTTTAGGAGTTTCACACAGATATGCCTATTAGTGTCTCAGTGAAATACAAACCTATCCTATTTAACCTATCCATAATATATATATAAATATATATATAAATATATATATTATATTATGTGTCTAAAAGGAGTTTTAAGCCTATGAATGTTACTAAAAAAGTGGTCTACGATAAAAACTTAACTTTAACTGATAAAGGAATTTACTTTTTTCTAAACAACACACCTAATATATATTTCACTGACTCAAGATACATCACAAAGCACAATTTAGATTACAATCACGAACAGGTAATGGAATCATTATCAAGACTTATAGAACGAAATTACATTTCAAGAGTTTATAACAAAGACCGTTTTGGTGAGATTATTTGTTTCTATGTGCTAGCTGATTACTTAGATAGACGATTTATCAATACAGGACACAAAAGAAAGTTTGGTGGAATAATCCACAAGCAGGTTATGAAAAGTAAAACATTGCATAATTTAATCAAGAACCGAAAAAAAGAACTGTTATTTTAAGTATATACATGTTATTGTATATACAATTAAGTAATACACACACACAAAAGGTAATTTTTATGCTAAATCAAATTATTAACATTCGTACATCTCAAGAAAAAAAGGAAAAGTTTAGACAAATTGTTGAGCAAGATGGTCAGAAAATTAGTCATGTTTTCCAAAGCTTCATGAGCCAAGTAATCAAATCAGGTAAACTACCTAAAAACCTATTAAAAGAGGGTAAGTAGTTATCATGCTATCAGATAAAGTAATCAAAGCATTGCCAGAGCTTACAGGGTACGCTCTAAAGGTACTTTTGGCATTAAGGCATACAGCGAATAAGGGACGTAATAAATCTTTCGTTACAATGCGCGCTAGGGAGATTCAAGAAATATCAGGTTTAGAGCATAGAAGCTATGTAGTATTTGGAGCTAAAAACTTGGAAGAGCAAGGGATTGTTATTAAAGAAAATTGTGGTAATCAGGGCATAAGGTATATTTTATTAGATGATTGCTAAAAAAGCCCTTGCAATTTTTTTTCATCGGTGTAATTATAGTTAACACAAAGACAAAGCGATAACAAAAGGTAATAAAAAAATGGACAACTTAACTAGATACTCAATCCTGAACAACGTTAAAGAAAACAAAGAACTTTGCAAAACTGACAAAGATATTATGAATCTAATCTTAATGACAAACAGAAACGGTGTTGTTCGTTACAACTTAGCACGATTAGCTAAAGATGTTGTCTCACATACTATACCATGTGAGCGATCCCTCAAAAGATTAGAAAATAAAGGGCTAATATCATATAACCAAAACACAATCACTATTAATACTTGGTTGCGTTAATGCAACCACCAACCAAAGGCTAATTAAATGGGTTTTATAAACGAAAAAGTAACAGAGAACTTTACAATACTCGATAACAATATATTTAACAATAAAGACTTATCCTACGAGTCTTTAGGTCTTTTATGTCAAATGTTGAGCTTACCTAGTGATTGGAAATATTATCAATCACATCTTATGAAGCTACATAAAAATGTTGGTAGGGATAAAATGAGAAGAATGATCAAAGAATTAGAAGAATGTGGTTACTTGAAAAGAGTTCAAGGCAGAAGTGATTCAGGCAAGTTTGCTGATATTGATTACACCGTTTCAAGAACTCCGAAATACAAGAAATCTACACCGATGACTGAAAATCCGACAACGGTTAAGCCGACAACGGTAAATCCGACACTACTAAATACTAATAATATACAAAGAACTAATAATACTAATAGTATGTGTATTTCTTCGAAATCCACGAAAGTTAAAGATTGGAAAGATGATAATGATTATCTAAGAATTGTTGAAGCATATCCTAAAAGAAGTAGACCTATTAACAAAAAAGGTGGCTATGCAAAGTATTTAACATGTTTAAAGAACAAATACACTTTTGAGCAAATATTAACAGCAGTTAGCAACTACAGAAAAGAACTTGAAGAATCAAATAGTATTGGAAAGCAATACGTCAAAGAAATTACCACATTCCTAAATCATAAATCAGGATTTATTGACCAACACCAAGAGGTTAGCACAAATGAAAAAACTAGAAACCCATATGCAGAATTATTTGGAGAAGATACAGAGCAACAAACAGGAACAATCATCGAGGGAGAATGTTATAGACAAGACCAAAACTCAACAATTTATCAAAATGATGACAATATGGTATCCATTAGACGATGTGGAGAAGTTATATCCAATGGCGAAAATAAGCAACTGGGGAACGATTATTGGGAAGATGTCGAATATTGAATTTAAAAGGTTAGGGAAAGCCATAGAGGAAAACATCAAAAAAGGGTTCACAAGATGTCCAAGTCTAGCAAACGTATTTCATATGGCTAACAAAACTATTATTCCTAAAAATAGTTTTACAAGGTTCATTAATGGAAAACAGCTAACAAATGCGGAGAAGTTTGCCAAAAGAGATATTGGTTCTATATGCAAACACAAGCTCAATGCTAAAGATGCTGAGAACCGTTGGAATGAATTAGTAACACTTTATCAAGCAAAGCAAGACAAAGGTGAGCTACAAGCGTTTGAAGAAACTAAACTAATCAATCACATACCTAATGAACCAAGTAAGGCTGAAATATACGGTAAAAATAGAAACTTGTCTAGCAATTTAACTCAATCAATGAAAAAAAGATTGGCAAGGATAACCGAACTTAGGAATAACAACGTACAACAGGCATAAAAGCCTGTTTGTGCCATAGGAATAAAAAAATGAATGAAATAAAATATGATTTTTGTTTACCTTTCCCTATATCAGTAAACGCTACATATCGCAATATTCAAATAAAGTCCAAAACAGGTAGAATGATTCCTAGAACCATTTTATCTAAAAAGGCAAGATTATACGCAGAAGAAGTAAAAAAGTTAATCCTAGAGCTTAACCTGAACAATAGAAAGATAACTGATGATATACAAGTGACTTATATTTATTATCCTAAGACTAACAGGTCTTATGATTGTGCCAATTACGATAAGACTCTTAGCGATAGCTTAACAAAAGCTGGGCTATATAGTGATGACAAGATTATCAAAGATATTAGGCAAATCAAAGGCGAAAAAAGTCCAATGAGTTATGTTAGATGCCTGATAAAAAATTACAATCACGAATCAACTTTAGAAGATATTAATAATTTTTTTAATTCAGTTGAGGAATAAATCTCAATCTGATAGTATTCTTATTGCGTCATAGGTTTAGCGACTGAAACCCAGAAAATTCTCACTGGCTTGACGCATCACTTTGAGAATAGTACATGTAGGAGAATAACATGTTAAGACAAATAGAAACCCACCCTAATTACGCAATATCCAATCAAGGATATGTCCTAAATATTAAAACTGGACGAGAACTTAAATCTAGTCCTAATGGCTATGGTTACTTGCATGTAACTTTATATAATAAATGTAAAAGGAAAACTTGCTTAATTCATACTTTAGTTGCTGAATCTTTTATTCATAACCCTAAAAATAAAAAAACTATAAATCATATAGATGGAAATAAAAAAAATAACCATGTTTCAAATCTTGAGTGGAATACAATTCAAGAAAACAACCAGCACGCTTTTGAAACTGGATTAAAAGAAATAAAGCCAGTTCAAGGAACATGTATTAAAACAGGAG
>Ga0208159_1000043_pt1 | contig 43295 bp, 64 predicted proteins | sample 9_EtaG_FD_184082 | JGI IMG/M metagenome (GOLD analysis project Ga0208159, IMG submission 184082) | Marine viral communities from the Subarctic Pacific Ocean - 9_ETSP_OMZ_AT15188 metaG (SPAdes) (version 2) | ecosystem: Environmental > Aquatic > Marine > Oceanic | place: Pacific Ocean | collected... | reverse complement strand
AGCAAGACTAAAAAAAGTTATTAAAGGTCTTAAAAAGGCAACTAAACTACATGCACAACAGGCAAAGATTTTAGAAGGCATTGAAAAAGATCAAAGACTTAGATATAAAAAGAAAACAAAATAATGGCTAAAATAAATATACTTATACCTGAACTTAATGATGATTATGTGGTACAAAACCAAAGACAAATAACTTATGGTATTGAAACATTGGTAAATCAATTAAACTTTGCTTATCAAAATGATTTAAAAAATGAACAAGATGCCTTTAACTTTTTTATGAGCTAATGACAATACAATACAAAAATCAAGGTTTTTCACTAACCACCACAGGCACAACAAGTGTTTTGACGGCACCATCTAATGGTCGTTGTTTAGTAAAACAAATACAAGTTCATAATGGTTCATCTAGTGGTGCAGTAAGTTTAGTGACACAAATTACAGACACAAGTGCATCAGCTACATTTAGAATTGATAATGCTGCTATTGCCTCAAATACAACACGACAAATAATATCACAAACACTTGTTTTAGAAGAGGGTGATATTTTAAAAATGACGGCAGACACAGCTAACGAAATACAAGGTATAGTGTCATATGCACTACTTGATCGCTCACAAGAAAACGGATAATTTGTTTGCAATCACTTAAAAAAATTGGTATTTAGAACTATGGATATAATACACTGCAAATCAGAAGTTACCATCAAAAATAAAAAAACTGGTAAAGTTTATAAAAATGAAGATGAAGCACAAAAAGACATCCAAGATGCAACCACTGACACAAACGAAAGTGACATACAAAGGGATGTTAATATTATCGTCCCTGAGTTATCATTGGATGGAGAAACGGATTGACTCCATTAGGTGGGACTGAACTTCAACATAATTTTTTAAATAATTATGTTGATAATGATTTACTTAGTAATTTTTCTATTTGTACATCCGTTCCTGAAAAAATACCACTATATCAAAACAAAACAAATATTCTTTGGCAAAAAAATGCTCCCAATCAACCAAACATAGCTCCGTGGTTTAAAGATAAATCTAACCACACTAAATATGATTGGTATGTTTTTAACTCAAGTTGGAATTATGAAAAATATAGAGACCTTTATGATTTACCAACTGATAGATGTCATGTCATAAAAAATGGTGTAACAAACTTTCCTGAAAGACCTGTTTATAAAAAAGGTGATAGGTTGCGAATGGTATTTCACCCAACACCCTGGCGTGGTTTAAATGTTTTATTAGCCACTATGCAGTTACTTGAAGGCGAGAATATTGAATTAGATGTATATAGTAGTTGTCAAATTTATGGTGCAGATTTTGCAAAAGATAACGATGAGCAATATCAAGATTTGTATGATCAAGCAAAGACTTTACCGAATGTAAATTATCTAGGCTATAGACCTAATGAATTTATTTTAAGTAAATTGCCTTACTATCATATGTTTCCTTATCCAAGTATATGGGAAGAAACATCCTGTATATCTTTACTTGAGTCGATGGCTGCAGGATTATATTGTATGGTTACTAATTATGGAGCATTATATGAAACAGGAGCCGAGTTTCCTGTTTATGTAAATTATGAAACTAATTTAGTAAACTTGGCACATCAATTTGCAGAAGGTATCAAGATATGCCGAGACACGCTTCACGAACCAATGATTCAAGAACATTTAGATGAACAACAAAAATATGTTAAACGATTTTATTCTTGGGATAAAAAAGGTTTAGAGTGGACAAATTTTCTTCAAGGTATACTCGATGCAAAACAATAAACCAATATGGCTAAAAAATGAACGCCCTGTAAGTTTGTTTGTAGCTACTCCTGTACATAGTGATGTGTCTATGCACTATGCTCAAACGATGCTTGAGTTACAAAAAGAATGTATGAAACGCAATATGCGAGTTATGTTTCAAATGATGAAGTCTTCTTTAATTACTCAAGGTAGAAATCTTTGTGTTAGTTATTTTTTGAATACTGACTTTACACATATGTTGTTTGTTGACTCTGACATTGCTTTTGATCCTCATGCAATTTTTAGATTGATAGAACAGGATAAAGATATTATTTCAATACCCTATCCTATGAAAACAGCTCAATGGGATACTTTATTAAAAAAAATTGACAGTGGAGTTATTACTGACTCTGAGCAATTTCAACATCATATACTTCAATATCCCTTATTAATAAAAGATGACAACACTGATATTAAAGTAACCAAAGGTGTTATAGAAGCTACACATTGTCCAACAGGATGTATGCTTATCAAAAGAGATGTGTTTAGTAAATTAATTGAAGCCTATCCTGATAGAGAGATAATTCAGAAAACTACAATCGATGGTAAGTATATGGACAGACCTCATTTTTATAATTTTTTTGATACTTACTATGATCCTAAAACAAAAAGATACCTTGGTGAAGACTTTGCTTTTTGCAGATTGTGGTCAGAAATTGGTGGAAAACTTTATTGTTATATTATGAGTTATATAACTCATGTCGGTGAATTTCAGTATACAGGTAGACTTTATGATGAAATGGCTGACGAGGGAGTTGAAAAGACTAGCAAATCAGAGTAAAATGTAGTTTAGAAAATTGGAGATAACATGTTAAAATTCATTTTAGGACTTTTTCCTAAAGTCTTGAAAAAATGGCTATTAAATATTCTTGATAAAGATATAGCAAGCAAAGGTAATTGGGGAGACACTCAACTTCGTTTTTTATCAAAAGGCGAGGCTTTCTTTTTAAAAACAATTGGTGGTAGCGGCACGATAAATCACCGAACAGGTTTAAAACAATATCCTTTTTGGGTTCCTGTAGTTGCAGGTGTGGGAAGTTTTTTAATGGCTAAAGCATCAGGAGCATCAACAGGTAGAGCTTTATTAGCAGGTGGTATTGGTGCATTGGGTGGATTTGGTTTGCAAAATTTAGCACAGGGTGCTGCATCAGGCAGTTTATTTGCAGGAATGTCTAAAGCTTCAATGATAGGTGGAGGTATCACAGCAGGCTCATTGGCATCAGCAGCCTTTGCTCCTCAACCATCACAGGCAGAATCAGGTATGCAAGCAGGACAACCTTTTAGTCAAGAACAATATGCTATGTCTCAATCTAGAGCCGATGAACAAGCAGAAGGATTAGGTGATAGATTTGATTATTCTCAACCTGGTTATGTGTCAGGTCAGTATTATTCACCACCACCAGCTCAACAACAAGTACAAGAAGCATCAGTTTATGATTTTAATCAACCTGATATGTACAGAGCAAAAGAAGGTGGTTTAGCTGAAATAGTAAGATTTAAAAATGGTGGTATAAATTATCTACCAAGTAAAATGGATCATGATGAAAATGACCTTAATAATTATACCAGAGCCGAAGGTTATGTAGAAGATGGTTCAGGCAATGGTGATAAGGATGAAGACACTATGTTAGCTCAATTAGCTGATGGAGAATTTGTATCTCGTGCTGACGCAATTTTAGGTGCTGGTATTATGTCAGGAGCTAGTCCAAAAGATTTTAAAGAAATGCGAAGAAAAGGAGCTCAATATTTTTATAATCAACAAGATCAATTAAAAAGAATTTATGATATTGTAAGTAATGGTAATAAAACAAGTTAGTATAGAGTGTATTGATGTGTTTTGGAATGAAGTAAAAAATTGGATACAAAAAGTAGTCATACAGTCAAATGGTAGGCACACTCTAGACACGACATATAAATTACTTAAAGAAGGCACAATGACGATGTTTTTAGTTTTAAAAGCAAATAAGATTTGTGCAGTTTATGTGGTTCAAAAAGTCTATTATCCTGCAAAAGTTGTTTTAGGTATTTTGTTTTGTGGAGGCAGTAAAATAATTAAAAATGTAAAACCTATTGAAAAATTTTTTATAAATTATGCAAAAGATAATCTTTGCAGTGGTTTAGAAATTATAGGAAGAAAAGGTTGGGATAAAATAATTAAGAATAATAAATTACTATTTAAAACAACAGGATATTTTTATGAAGTGGTTACTTAAATTATTACCAATACAACTTAAAATATGGCTTTACAAACTTTTGTATAATGATATTTCTGACAAGGGTCAGGAAGACGATACAGAACTAGCTCATATTAATAAATTTGAAGAGGCTTTATTGAAAAGCATTGGTGGTAAAGGTGTAAAAAATCCTGCCACAGGTTTACCTAGTTATATGGGGGGTGGTGGAGGTGGCGGTCCAGCTCCAGCTCCAGCTCCTGCAGCTCCTGCCGTACAAACACAAATATCAAGAGAAGCTCCTGAAGTAGAATCTCGAAAGTTAGCTTTATATGATGAAGCTATTGATTTAGCCACACAGCCAATTGCCGTTCCTGAATATCAAGTTGCAGGACCTGCTCCCTTAGAAAGACAAGGATTTACTATTGCTGGCACAGCAGGTGTTGGTAGAAATACTCTAACAAGTGGTATTGGTTCAACATTACAAGCTAGTCAGTTAGCAAGCACAGGACCTAATATAGATGCCTTTATGAACCCTTATCAACGATTTGTAATTGATGAAATAAATAGACAAGCCGATATGAGAAGAAACGAATTATCAGCACAAGCTGTTAGTGCAGGTGCGTTTGGTGGTGGTAGAGAAGGTGTAGAAAGAGGCGAACAAGAACGAGCTCGTTTAGCACAAGTTGGTCAAGCACAAGCTGCAGGATTTGGCACAGCTTTACAAGCAGCTCAACAACAGCAACAATTTCAGACACAAACAGCTTTAAATGTTGGTTCACAACTAGCTAACCAAGCACAAAGAGAACAGCAAATGCAACAGGCTGATGTTCAACAAGCGTTACAGGCAGGTCAGATTCAAAGGGATATTGCACAAAAATCATTAGAGGCACAAAGAGCGACTGAACTAGCGAGAGCTTACGAACCATATCAAAGAATAGAATTTCAAAAAGGTATTATGACTCAGCTACCAACTGCAGCAAGTCAGGTTACACAAACAACTTCACCAGGTGCTAATCCGTTTGCTCAGGCTGTCGGAGCAGGTATTGGTGCATATGCAGCTTATAACCTGTTAGGTAATATGGGTGGTAGTAAAGCAGGAGGTGGTTAATGGCTAAAGCTCAAGGTGGTATAAATAATTTAAATGCAAATGATTCTGTTTTAAACAGACAAATGTTTGCTGAAGCATCTAATGAAGAGGCACCTCCTATAGAAGGAGAGGCAACAGTAGTTGAAACTTTACCTGAAGTAAAAGGTGTAACAGAAGATATTGAAACACCACCAAGTGTAACAACAACTGTTAGCACGCAGACACAGCCAGTTTTAACAAATCAAGAAAAGTTGTCTATGTTTTTATTACCGATGGCTGCTGAATTATTAAACGCACGAACACCAATGGGAGCAAGCAATTTTCAAAGTTTTTTACAAGCAGCAGGCAGAGGTTTAGCAAGAGTTCCTCAACAGATTATGGCTATTAAACAGCTTGAAGCAAAAGGCTTAGATACAAAAGTCACAAAAAGATCAGACATACAATTTACAAAACCTTTTACACTTGATGGTAAAACATTTCAACCAGACCAAAGAGCTCAACTCTCAGCATCGGAAATAAATGCAATATCACAAGTTGACCCATCAGCGATTGTACCTTACAAAGACCCTAAATCAACAAGTGCTAGTATTAAAGCTGAAAAAACAGGAATTGCAACTTATCTAACTGAAGATGAAGCATTAAAACAAAATCCAGTTGGAACATTTGGTGATTTTTACAAAAATTTAGTTGCACCCACTCCTGATTTAGTGGGAAAACCTATTGTAGCACCCAACGGACAACCTTTACAGTATAAAGAATTTTTTCAAGGAACAGATGTTGTTAGAAAGTCTCTTGTTCCAACAAGTGTCAAACCTCAAGAGCCTATACAAAGCACAGGAAGTTTTGCCAAATATGTAGAGTCTGAAGAAGAAGCAAAAGCTTACCTTACTGCTAATGGAATTAATCCTAATTTACCTAATTATGAACTGCTTGTTGATTCTTTAGTAGCACCTTCTCCTAGTTTAGTTGGTACTGAGGTAGTTGAGGGCAACAGTTTTGTTACTTTAAATAAAGACATAAAAGGCGAGCAAGTAATTAATGCTAATCTTGTTCCTTTTAAAGGTGTGAAGCCTAATGTTGTTGTTTCACGAGAAGAAAGAATAAAAAAACTGGCAAAAACATTAGAAGAGATGAGGGGTCAAGATGAAGCAGTTCAAAGAGTTGAGACATTATTACCTTTGTTTTTAAGTGGTGAAGCTAAAACAGGTAAGTTAGATTCAGCAACTGTAGGATTAAGACAATTATTTCGTAGTGTTGGTTTTTTAAGTGAAGAGGCAGCAGAAAAACTTGGCTATCAAGAATTAATTGCGTCTGCGTCTTTTGCTTTAGCTCCTGTTATGAGAGCAACTGGTTCAGGTTCTACTTCAGATATGGAATTTAGAGCTTATCAAAGAGCAATTGTTGATTTAGGTGCTACCGAAAGAACAAACTATTTAACTTTATACACCTTCAAAGCTTTAAAAGAATTAAGCATGAACAGAGCACAAAGAGAAAGAGAACTTTTAGAACAAGGTGCTTCAGGCGAAAAAATAAAAACAGAATTAAAAAAATTAGATACAGGTATATTTGCAACTTATAAAGGAGACCCAAATGATAGCAAAGCCAAGTCAGACTTTCTCGATAGTTTGGCACCAGGAACTATTGTTTATCAAGACCCTGCACAGTTAGATAAATTTAAAAACGAGGCAGGAGAAATAGTTTATCCTTTTACGGATAAAGGAGTTCCAAATAAAAAAACCTTTATAATTAAAGGCTGGAAAGGAGGAAACTAATGGTTGAATTTTCTGATGAACCTCAAGTTACCGAAGAGACTATTAAGGAAGAGGTAGAAAAAGAAATTGGTTATGAGTTTCCTGAGTTTAAAGAAACTTCAGAAATTGGCGATGTTGGTTTTTTTGAAGGTTTAATACCTAATGTAAAACTAATGATGGTCAGAGATGATAACACCAAAGCAGAAGTTATAAAAAGAAATTTTGGTGATGACAAAAGATTTGGAGGCGTATTTTCAGATAAATATGATAATCCTATAATTGTATGGAATGATGAACCCTACTATGTAAACAAACCAGGTATTTCAGGAACAGATATTGGTACATTTGCTGGTGAAGTAATTAAATTTTTACCTGCAAGTAAATATGTAGGAGGAGCAAAAACTATAGCTGGAACAATAGCAAGAGGCGTAGCTGGTTATACAGGAACAGAAGTAGCCTCTCAAGCAATTGAAAAAGCAGTGGCTCCTGAATCAGCAAAAAAGAAAAGCGAAGAAAGTATGCTTAAAGGCAGAGCCGAGGATGTTGCAAAAAGTGTGGGTGTGGGTGTGGCTACTGATGTCGCTTTGCCACCAGCAGTTAGAATTGTTGGTAAAGGGTTGAGAAAAGCTATAGACCCAATAGCAAAAGGCATATCTGAAAAATTAACATTTCCTAAATTTGAAAAGGTTGATTTAGTTGAGGATGAAGTACCTTTAACATTAGGTCAAGAAACAAGAGATCCTGAAATATTAACTAAAGAGGATATTATCAGAGGTTCTTCTGTTTCTTCAAAGGCAAAAGACATACTCGTAAATTTTGATGAGATTCAACTTAATCAAGTAAAAAAAATGTCAAGAAATTTACAAGAAGAATTTGGTACAGGTCAAAAAGAAATTTTAGATTCAGGTGATCCAGTAGCTGCTTCTGCTGAAACTATTCAGGATATTGCGTCTTCACGAGCTAAACAATTAAAAAAACAATCAAAAGAAGGGTACACAGAAGTAAAAGAAGCTGTTGATGTAGATACAGGTACTCCTTTTGTGGTTGCAGATGAAGAAGGATCTAAAGATGTAGCTGTAAACATTATAAATAATGTCAGAAAAGAACAGATTGATTCAGATATCTTACAAGAAATGCCTTTACTTAGTAAAGAGTTATCAAGGTTAGAAAGAGTGGTTAAAACAGGAAAATGGAATGCTGATAAACAAGGTGTTCAAGATTTAAATGATGTATGGAGATTTCAAAAAAATCTTAACATTCTTATACGAAAAGCAGAAGCAGGTTCAGATGAAAAAAGAATACTAGGTATTATAAAAAATGATTTAGATAATGCTGTTTATGAAAATGTAGATAATGCTTTTTTAACAGGTGACCTTGTATATTTAGATAAATTAAAAGATGCAACAGGACTATATAGACAATATTTAGGTCTTACTGGTAAGGCTACAACAAAAGATGCTTTAGGTAAATCAGCAAATAAAATTTTACAAAAAATTACTAACCCTGATTATAGTCCACAAGATGTTGCCACTGCCTTGTTTGGACACGCAAAATTCAACACAAAAAGTGAGATGAAACAAGTTATAAATATTCTCAAAAGAGGTCTTCCAAAAGAAGAGGCAAAAGAAGTAATGACTCTTTTAAAAGATGCTGTGCTTGAAAAAGCTTTTACCAACCCAAGAACTGGTCAAGTCACAAGAAAAAATATTATTGACAACTACAAACAAGTCTTTGAAAAAAATAAATTTGTAATTGATGAGTTATTTTCTAAAGAAGAAATAGCTCGTATTAAAGCATTTAGAGATAAAGTCGTTCCTTCCTTAGATGCTGAATTGAGACAGAATCCGTCAGGTAGTGCTTATACAATGATTTCTGCACTACAACAAAGTGGTCTTTTTAGTTTTACAAGAGCCGTTCCTTTTTTAAGAGACATTAAAATTGGTGCTGGTGAAATGGCAGATATATCGGCTGCTGAAAATTCTGTTAAACAGTATATTAAAAGAAAACAAATGCCTTTATTTTCAGTATCAACACAATCAATTATAAGAAATCAAACAGAAAAAGAACCTGCTCTTCCTAAAGATACTGAAAGATTTGATGAAGATAAAATATCAGCCGTTCAAAAACCAATGCAAGTTGCTACAAGTCCAACAGCACCAGATGTAAATATATTGTTACAAAGTGACAAGGCACAACAAGCCATGGCTCAAGGAGCAAAAGACATGGGAATGCCTGCTATGCCTCCTGCACCAATGCCCACGGCTCAAGCACCTATGCCTCCACAAGGTGGTCTTGCAAACTTACAACAAGCACAACAATTTGGAGCATTGTTTCCTCAAGACTCTATGGGACAACTCATAGCTCAGGGAAAACCTAATGTCTAAAGTTAATCCTAAAACAACGAAAGAACATATTATTTCTTTGTACGGACATGTAGAAGGAGTTAAGAAAGAAGTCACTAATATTAAAGACAATCATCTTCATCACATACATCAGGATATTGATAAAATTGATGGTAAAATAGATAAATTAATGTTTTGGTTACTAGGAGGTTTGCTAACAGTTATAGCAACTTTAGTTGCTAGTATTTTATATGGTGGTTAATTATGGCTCAGGGTATTGCATCATTCATGGGTGGTTCTACAAAAGAAGAACAGCTTAGACAACAAAATAAAGAATATCTTTTAGACCTCAGAAAAAAAAAAGAAAAAAGAAGAGAAGACAATGCAGCTAGTGGTATTGGAAAATTTGCAACTCAATTAGGAGTAGGAGTTTTGCCTGGAGCAGGTGCTGCTGATGTTGTAGGTGTATTTCCTGATGTTGAAGGTGGCTATGAACCGAGTATGTTGGTTAATTTTCAACAGGCAAAACGATCTTTTCAAGAGGGTAATTACAAACAAGCAGCAGTTCAAGGTATATTTGGTGGCTTGCAAGGTTTAGGTGGGGTAGGTGATGTCGCTTTAGCTGCTTCTCCATTTGCACCAGTTGCATTACCTGTAGCAGTGGGTGCTAAAACAGTTTCTAGTGTTGGTAAATCTTTAATTAAAAAAGTGATGCCTAAAAAAGAAGTAAATTTACCAGAGATTGGAGATAAAATAAATAAACAAAAACAAAGAGGACTATCCGCTGCAGTTGGTTTAGATGATAGAAAGGGTGATTATGTTGTTAAAGGAAAGGAGATGAAAAATGTAAGATACTCTGATTATAAATTAGAACAAACAGAAGCTGATAAAATTATGCAAAAAGCAAGAAAGAAATATAAGTCGGTGACAGATAAAGAAGGTAATCAAAAACCTGGTGTTGATCTTGATGAATTTAATGTTGGAAAATTTGATGGTGTTACTATGTATACAAGAAATATAGTGGTAAAACCTGAAGAATTAAAAGGAATAAAAGGATTTCAAGGAGAAGAAAAGAGGGTTAAAACTCCAACAGGTAAAGATTCTAAAAAATTAAAAAATTTAAAAGATAGTATCGCTAAAGAAGGATACAAACCATATAGCAATCCAAATATTATTGTAAATCACAAAGGTGAGCCTTTTGTCTTAGAAGGTAATCATCGTATTCAAGAAGCAATTGATAGTGGCAGACCAACAATAGCCGTTGATATAAAATACTTAACAACAGGATATAGAGCTGATGGTCCGTTAAATCCTCAAAAATTAATTGATGAAAACCCCTTAACTGAGGCAGACTTAGTACAACACCAAAAGTTGTATGATGAATTTAATTTTGCAGGTAAAAAAATGCGAGCTAAAGAAAAAGCTGAATATGAAAAAGAAAAAGGCATAGCTTCATTGCCCACGGAACCTTTCAATAAAATTTTTATTAAAGGTCCGTTTGATAGATTAATTGCTTCAGGAAAAAAGACTCTTGAAACTAGAGGAAATCGCTTGCCTGAAAAATATATAGGTAAGCCTCTGGTAATGAAGAATGAAAAAAACGAAGCAGTAGGAGAGGTGACTTTTAAAGGATCTAGAAAGATAGAAACAAAAGAAGAATTTGATAGCTTACGAAATCAACATTTAGTTGAAGAAGGTTCTCCGTTTGATTTTGGAAATAGAAAACAAACTTATGTTTGGGAAGTAGATAATGTAAAAAAATATTCTGAACCTCAAAAGATAGAGCCTATGAAAGGGCAAGCACCAATTCAAATGCAAGGAGCTGTTAAAACTCAAGAGGGCATAGCTGCACTGCCCACGAAACAAGGTGCAACTAAAGTTGAAAATATGTTAAAACCTAAAACTGAGATAAGAAGTGAAGGAGGATTTAAATTTGCTCCTGAAAAAATAAAACAAAATGTGCAGTTACAAAAAGTAAGAATTACTAAAATGAAGGAAGGTAAGACACCTGCTGGAGAACCCCTCAATAAAAGAATTGAAATAAAAGCACCTGAAGGAAGTAATCTTCCAAACTTTGTTGTTGGTAAAATTAAACCGAAAGATTGGCAAGAAAGAACAGAAAAACTTTTAAGTGACGAACAAATAAATAGAGCTTCTAAATGGTATAAAGAAGTTTACGAATATTTTAACAAAATACCAGGTGTAAAAAATGATGAAGAAGCAAAAACTTTAGCTCAAGCTTGGTTTGCTGGTCAACAAAATGCATCACCATCTGAAGCGTTAAAAAATGTTTTATCAATAAGACAATTGTTAAAAGAAGGAAAAACACCTGATGAAATTTTAAACATGGAAAAAATTCCTTATGGTGGTTTAGAGGGTGCAAATCGTGCAATACTTTCTGTGCTTACAGATACTGAAGTTAAAGGTGTTGGACAAAAAATATCTGACTTTAGAGATGCTTTAGACAACAAAAATGTTCGATCATTTATGGGTGATGATGTTGTAGGAGGTCAACCTTTTGTTGTTGACATACACACAGGCAGAGATACAGGTCTAGTAGACAAAACTCTTCTAAACTTTCTTGAAAAGAAAGGTTACAAGATACCTAAAAATATAAAAACAGATTTTGATGCAGGTGTTCCCTCTGCTAAATATGAAAACAGATCAGTTTTTGGTAATGAATTAACAGAATATTTAAATAGTGTTAATTGGAAAGGTAGAAGTGATTGGGAGCCAACGGAGATTCAAGCAATAGGTTGGACAGGTTTAACAAACTTTTATGGAGGTGTAAACACAGCAGGAAATATCACCGATGCTTTAAATATTAATATTCAAAGAATATCAATGGAGGCTGCTCCTGGTAAAGGTTCACCTTGGGATTCTATGTTCGGAAAAGATTTTTCTGAATTACCTGTCGAAAAACAAACACAAATAAACAATGAGGTCACTGAAGAAGCCATTAAAATGGTTGCTAAAAGCGAAAATATTGATTTAAGTTCCACTGTTTTTGGCACAGGAGGTTGGCAATCTTTTGTAAATCCTAGCACAATACAGCAAACTTTATTAACTAGAGATAAGGCTAAAAGGGCTGCTGCAAAACTTGGAATGTTGTTAAATCAAGATGAAGTGTGGGTAAATTCAACAAAAGGATTAACTAAAAATCCACAAAACATTGCAATAGACATAATTGAACTAGATAGCACTAATTTTAAAGATTCGAAATATATTAATAAATTGTTTACAGATCTTTTTGAAAGAACTGACGGCTTAGTTGAAGGTTTTCAACCAATAGAAACTTTAGAGAATCAAACAGGTATCAGAATTATTATTACTAAAGATGCTATGAAAAATTATGGTAAAAGTAAAAAAATGAATTTAAAAAAAGTACAAGAAGAAATAAAAAATTTAGATTTTGAAAAATTAACAAAAGACTATGACTTTAAATTTAGTTATGATATACTTGAGGCTGATTTAGATATATTAGGAAACAATTGGAGAAAAAATAAAGATGGCAAAGCTTATAGAAAAGAATATAGTGCTCGAAGGGATGCCTCTGAGACCTCTAAAAGTGTCAGGGATTTCGATTTTGACAGGCAAGAACTTACGGACTTCTTCCGACAAAAAATCAGAGACGCCCAAGGAGTAAAAACTCCCAACGAAGAAGTCGTTGAAATAATTGAAGATACCCCACCCATAGATAAAAAAGCCTTTGGTGGTTTCGTAGAGAGTAGTAATTACGATCATTATAGGATAATATAAAACTGTTATGGATCCAATAAGTATTGCAACGGCTGCCTTTGGGGCAATCAAATCTGGAATCGAGGTAGGAAAAGAATTAAACAGCCTATCTGGTCACATCATTAAATTTGTGAAACAAATGAGTGATGTTGAAGAAGAACATAAAAAAGAAAAAAGCAAATGGTTTACTTCTTCAAACGAAGAAGCCTTACATACATATTTTAATTTAAAACAAGTTCACGACATGGAAAACCAGTTGAGAGAAATATTTACTTGGCATGGAGCACCAGGTGCTTGGAGTGAATTTGTTGCAATCAGAACTGATATTAGGAAAAAAAAAGTTGCAGCAGAGGCAAAACGTAAAGCTGAAAGAGAACAACGTATGGTAAATTGTGCCTATGGTTTACTTGCAGTAACACTTATTGGTTTAATTGTATTTTTAGTAATGATGTTAAATTAAGCTAAAAACAGGCAAAAAACAATCAATTTTAAGAGCCCTACACGAAAACTTTTAAGTGTTCTAATGGTTTACTACCTTGTAAAAATCTATTAAAATGAGGACAGTTAACTATTTAATTCTTATAAGGAGATACTATGAAAAAGAAAATGAAAACTAAAGGTTACGCCAAAGGTGGAGCTAAAATGATGAAAGCCATGGGTGGTCGAATGATGAAAAGTAAAGGTTACGCCAAAGGTGGAGCTAAAATGATGAAAGCCAAAAAAGGTAATATGGCAAACAAACCAACCATGACTTTAGCACAAGCTAAAAAAGTATTAAAACAAAACAATATGAAGGCAGTAAAAGTATAATTTACTTGTCATTTTTTAGTTAGACACTATTATAGGGTATGGCACATTTAATAAGTAACATACCCTATTTTAAAGTTTGGGTCAGAAAAGAATTCACACACAATCACAGAAAATATCATGGAGAATATATCCATGGTTTAGCAACAGCAATTACAAGCATTCCTGATAGATGTTTAAGCTTTCAAGTTATATTCACTGGCTGTGAAGATGAAGAGAATAGACTTGAAAATCCTCATGGTGGAGCAATGTGGGCACGATTACCCATAACAGCTCTTGTGGCAGATGAGCCTCTTGATACCTTCCCTCCCCCTATACAGACTCATCTGGCACAACCATGGGATTGTTCAGCACGAAACTTTGAAGTAATTAAATTTGACAGAACTTCTTCTAGTCCGTGGCTATGTAAAATAGATGGCGAATTTTATACTGGTAAATATTATTTTACAGTAGATTATACAGGATCAGAAATTGCTGATGATGCAGCTCAACATAAACAATCACATGTTATAAGATTAACAAGTGGTCCTTGGGAAGGATGTGTCGTTGCATTACCTAATAACAGAGTAAGAGTTACCTCACCAGCTATGTGGGTCACAGGAAAAGGTGCACCTGATTTTATACCGAGTCAATGGACACACAGTGCTGAAGAACATGATAGCTATATGGATTGGGAAACAACCTTTAACAATTTGTATGCCGATGATAAAGATTCTTGACGCTATTCAAATATATAAAAATAAATTTGGTCATGACTTTTGCGATAATATAAAAAAGTATGCGGATTTAGTTTGTAGACAAAAAGGTAAAACTATTCAACCTGAAGACGAATCCTCGAGAGAAGTCCTAGCCTATGGTTTAAAAAAGGGTAATCAAGACGAGTTATACAAAACAATCATTTACACAACAACAAGTGAAGTTTTAAAAGAATATTTTAAAACATTCAAAATGATTTCTGATTGTGAAATACTAGATGTTGATCTTTTAAAATATCCTGAAGGACATTATTATAAACCTCATGTTGATTATTCCTTAACTACCCCAAGAAATTTATCTATAATCATAAATCTTAATGATGATTATGTAGGAGGTGAACTTTACTTTACCTCTCAAGACACAACGAAAGTTTACAAAATATATGAATTAAAAAAAGGGGATGTAATAATTTTTCCTAGTAATTTTTTATTTCCTCATGGTATAATGCCAGTTGTTAAAGGAACTCGATATAGTTTAATAACCTGGATAAGATGACAGAATATTTAAATGACAAATTCTTTTTAGTAAATGAAAAAGGACACTTGATTTACACTGAAGCAAGTGGAGTTCCTGTGTTTGTACCTAAAGATTATAGAAAATATTATGCGTTTTATAAGAAAAGATAAATCTTTTTCAATTACTGATTTTTCTATAGTTAATAAATATAATTATAAAGATTACACACGAAGTGACCTTGACTCAGGTAGAGTCTATAATGTTGCCGAAAAGAAAGTACCTTCAGTAACATCTATATTATCTAAAACTCAAAGCAAAGAAAAACGAGAGTCCTTAAACAGGTGGCGTGAAAGAATAGGCTATGAAGAAGCTGCACGGATCACGAACCAAGCCTCAACACGAGGAACAGAAATGCACCATGTCCTAGAACAATACCTAAAAGGTGTTGGTTACTTAAACTTATCAAAGGACGGAGCATTACCACGAATGATGGCTCATACAATCGTTTCTAATCTTGACCGATTTAGTCAGGTATGGGGAACAGAGGTCACTTTATCTTATAAAGACAGATGGGCAGGAAGTGCTGATTTAATTGGTGTATATGATGGTAAACCATCTATTCTTGATTTTAAACAATCAAATAGACCAAAGAGAGAAGAATGGATCGAAGATTATTTTTATCAACTATGTGCATATATCATGGCTCACGAATCAATGTACGGAAAAATAGAACAAGGCGTTGTATTAATTTGTACTGTTGATTTAGTGTTTCAAAAATTTATTTTGTCAGGAGATCGTTTAGAGGAATTAAAGAAAAAATGGTTAGAGAGAGTAGAGCACTTTCATGCTCTACAATCTCTCGGAGAAAGAACTAAAGAAACTCCATAACCTCTTCACCTAAAGTATCGGCACTGATTCTTAATTTATTGTTTAAAGCTTTGATAACAAACTCATCAATTGTTCCTCTTGCAATAATATCTATATAGGTCACACTTTTCTTTTGACCAAGTCGGTGAGCTCTATCTTCGGATTGCACTCTTACTTCTAAATCAAAAGAATTATTATAGTAAATAACTGTATTTGCTTTTGTTAAATTAAGACCATAACCACCAGTAACAGGGTTACCTACAAAAAACCTTACCTTTTCATCCTCTTGAAATTTTTTTACGTTCTCTGTTCTTTGATCCACTGACACACTTCCGTAAATGGCTACAACAGAATTAGAACCATAGGTCTCTTTTATTTTTTTTATTATGCTTTCAATGTTATAAACAAATCTTGCCCAAATAATTATTTTACCATCAGTCTCTTCAAGAATATTCATAAGTTCATCTAACTTAGAGTCTTTTATTATTTTTTTTTCTCCTGAGTTTGTCACAATGTGACCATTACAAACTTGCTGCAATTTTATAATTTCAGTGAGCTTATTGTTATAGCTAACGCTATTATCTTCTATAATTGTTCGAGCATATTGTTTTAAATCGTTGTAAAATTTTTTTTGTTCTGTCGAAAGATCAACGTATCTTTTTTGATAAATTTTATCAGGTAAATCCAAACAATCTTTTTTTCTAACTCTGTATGAAAATTTTTTTAATTTGTTTTCAAGCTCCTCTAAATTTTGGTAATATATAGGTATTTGAATATGTCTGCCGTTTGTTTGTATTTGTTTCATAACAGAATATCGAGCACGAAAGACATAATAATTATCATAGCCTAACAATGATGAGCTTAAAAACTCACATTGGCTAAATAAATCTAAGGGAGATTTAGTAATTGGAGAGCCTGTTAGAATTCTTTTGTAAGTTATCTGTCGGCATAGTTCTATTATTCTTTTTGTGCGTTTGGCTTGTCGGTTCTTAATTGTCGTTGCTTCATCAACAATGGCACACATTCTTGATTTGTTATAAGCAATTAAATCTTTAACTGCTTTTTTTCCACTATCATGCGAAAACGCTTCAACATTTATTAAAAAAAAATTTAAACAATTATCTTTTACTTCAAAACTTTTACTTAATTTGTGAACACCAATATTAGTTTTTACAGGACAATGTGTTTCAATTTCATTGATCCAATTTCTATAAACTGAGTTTGGTGCGACAACTAAAACAGCGTCAATTTTATTTTGTTGATGTAAGTATGCAACATTATCAATACTTACTTTTGTTTTACCTGTACCCATTTCCATGAAGTAAGCATAGTTATTTTGACAAGCTCCCTGAATGAGAGCTTGTCGTTGATGTTCATAAGGTTGTGTTTTGTAATTATACTTTGTCATTTCACACAATCTTATATGAATAAGTTTTTCCTTCAAGAAAAAACTTGTACTGATTACCTTTAAAATTAAAAAGAGTCCATCTGCTACATCCATACCTAAGTGCTGAACGAATTTCTCTTGCACCTAATTTTGGATTTTGCTCAGCCAATACTTTTTTTAATTTGTAAAAAGTATTATGACCATTTTTAATATGCATATATATATCTGAACAAAGTCTTTGTTTGAAAGTTTCTGTTAATCTAATTTTACTCATCGAAATCCACCCTTATTATATTATCAGGTTTATCTCTGTCATCAGTAATAGCTATACAATGAGAATTCTTAAATGGACTTTTAAATGGCAAGTCTTTTGAATCCACAATTTGTGAAGATACTTTTGGTATTATTCTATCTTTAACCGATTTTTTTGGTGGATTTAATATTTCGTATAAAGCATGTTCAATTAACTTAACTATATCTTTGTCAGATAAGTTCTCTATATTTGTGTTATCTCGAACTTCATCTATTATTTTTGTTAACATTTGTTTAAGAGTTTTTAGTTTCATTTTTTTCTCCGTAAAAGTTGGGGACAACTTTAGCCGTGTCCCCTTCGGCTCATAAATAAATTACGCCACCTCCTTTTTTTCTTGTAGGTTTAATATAAAGTCTAGAGCTTGAGTTGCTTTTGAAAAAGCTTTAAAGATTGCTTTAGGTTCATTCTTAATTGCTTTCATCCAACCATTAAGATATTGAGCGTGATCTTTTCTTGGTCTTGGTGATAAACCTAAAACACTCATTAATAATGCAGAACCTGTCTCAGCTACTAATTCTTCAAAAGCATAACTCTCTTTGTCAGATTTGAAATTTCTTTCTAAACGATTTTTATGTCCTGTCCAATGAACCAATTCATGTAAAACAGTTCCATAATAATCTTCGGCTGTATTGAAGTCACTTAAATTTGGCACTTGAATATAGTCGGCAGTTGTATGATAAAAAGCACGACCACCAAGATGTCTAATATCAGCGTTTGTATTTTTGACAAAAGAGTTAAAAGACTCAGAAATTTGTAAAGGTGTTTTCTTAACAGTCTCAACTTTTTTTGATTGATAGCCTTCAACTAAATCGGCATTAAAAACTTTACTAGCTTTTAAAAACCAAATTGTTTTTCTTTTTGGCTTACCATTGTCATCAAGAATTTCTGACTCGACATCTTTCTGACCCCAAAAGAAAATAGTGACAGCACCCTTTTTAATTTTGAAATCTTCATTGATAGATTTCCATTGATTGTAAGTTGCCCACTCGTTAGAAGTGTAACCTTCTTTGTAAGCAGTCAAAGACAAACTAAGTAAATTTATACCTTGATAAGTTTTTTTAGTTTTTGCATTTACAGGAAAGCCACTTGCAATTTTTGATGACCAACCTTTGACCCAATTAGTGCCTTCAGTTTTCATAAGATTAAGAATTTCATCAAGCACTGAATTAAGTTCTTTTTGTGTATAAGTAAGTTTCATTTTTTTCTCCGTAAAAGTTGAGGGAGATTTTTGGTACTCCCTCTTGACCATCTGATTGGTTAGTATTATCTCTGCAAACTTGTTGCCCAAGATTTAAGTTCTTCAACCTTAGCCCTAGAGTTTTCACTAAACAACTCTGACCTAGATCCATACAAAGACCTTGGTAATCTCTTCTGTAAGAACCAAGTGTACCATTTTCTTTTAGATACATTTTTGTATCCCTGTCTTAACTTGATCACACGAGAATACTTATCAATTAATTTATCTACGAAGATAGAGAACGCAGATTTATCTCCATAGTTCTCAAGACCATAATGAACACACCACTCAGCTACTGCCTGGCTAGTGTTAACTCTGATCCAATCTTTCATATGATCTTTAACATCAAATTTCCAAACAGTATCCATAGATACTTTTTTAACTTCATTGTAATACTTAACCTTGTGACTAAGCCTAGTTACAAAGTGAGCTGCATACTCACTATTTATAAAATAAAATATTTTAGTTGGTGTAATTAATCTGCTGTCATCCTTGGTTGTCACTACTCTCTTGGATGTTTCAACAGTTACTTTAAATAATAAATCTAAATGCATATTTTTTCTCCGTGTAAGTGTGAAAATTTATTTTCTCACACTAATACAATATCACATCCAACATGTGATACAACACCTTTTTTTCATTTTTTTATAAGTCATTGATTTTATTGCTTTCTTTTTTTATTTTTTTTATAAATTAATTGCTAATCACATTTTTTCTTGACGGAAATAATTATCTGATGTAAGTGTAGGTATAACTTTTAAAAATAAGGAGTGCTTATGGACTTAGAAAAAGAAGCTACAGTAAATGTAGATACGAGCCTTACAGTTGACATAGCTAGTAAGTGCAATGAGTTATTAGCCACTCGGAAACAAATTGAAAAATGCGAAGCGAATCTTGCTAATCTAAAAAAGGACGAGAAAATCTTAGCAACAAATGAAATTCCGAAGGCTATGGCAGAGGCAGGTGTGACCATGTTAAAATTATCCGATGGTTCAACTGTTGATGTAAAACCAATTTATTCAGCTCGCATGCCAAGCGATACTCGAAAGCAAGAAGCGTTTGAATGGCTTCGAGAAAATGGTGCAGGTGATCTGATTAAAAATATTGTGTCTTTGAATTTTGGCAGAGCAGAAGACAGCGATGCTAAAAAACTTTTTGAAAATTTACAAGAACAAGGATACAATGTGAGCCAAAACGAAAAAGTTGAACCAAACACGTTGAAAGCTTTTGTGAGAGAAAAATTACAAAGAGGTCAAAATGTTCCAACTGATTTGTTTTCAGTATTTGTAACTAACCAAACAACAATTAAAAAGAAGGAGTAATCATGAACCAAGTTACAGAAAAAAAAAATAATGTTCCACAAAAATTTAATCTAGAGGAACATGCCGATCAAGGTAATGAATTTGTTACAGCTCGTGACACTAAATTACCAATTTTAAAAATACTTTATTCTAATTCACCAGTCCTCGATGAGAGTGATGGTAAGTTTAATGATAAAGCAAGACAAGGTGATATTTATAATGAGATCACTGGAAATTTATATAAAGGTAAAGATGGTGTATTAGTTGTACCTTGTCTCTATGTAAATACTTTTAATGAGTGGAAAGACAGAGGTGATTCACCTGGCAGACCGATTGCTATTCATAGAGACTATGACATCATGAGAAAAACATCTCGATCCGATGATGGAAAAGATAGATTAGAAAATGGTAATTATGTTGAGGATACAGGAAATCATTTTGTTTACATACTTGATAAAAATTATGCACCTGTTGAGACAGCGTTGATTACAATGAAGTCTACACAAAAAAAGAAATCTAAGTTGTGGAATTCAATGCTTCAATCAAGAAGAGTAAAAGGATCTAACGGATTTTACTGCCCACCTTCTTGGAGTCAAGTTTATAAATTAACAACAACCAAAGAATCAAACTCTCAAAACTCATGGTACGGATGGGTTGTCGAGTTTGAAAAAATGTTGAGTCCTGACAGCAACCTTAATACTTTAGAGGTGTTAAATGCTTTTTATAAAAGTGCGAAGACTTCTGATATTTTTGGGACTGTTGCATTTGAAGAAGAAAATAAAAAAACAAGCACAGAATCTGTTCAGCAACCAGCTCAACAAGCTGATGCTAATTCAGATGTTCCTTTCTAATGAAGGAACAACTTCTTGAATTGTTTACTAGTGACAATTCTCGCTACCTCAAGTCCTCCCTTACAGGGGAGGACGATGAGAGAGGCAAGAAACAAGCTCACTACGCCACGATCCACGAATCAGTGACGGCTGATATTTGGAGTCAACACCTTGATGGAAAAATAAGATTAGGTTTAAAACCTGAAATTGATGATAAATGTAAATGGGGTTGCATCGATGTTGATCCCAACAATTATAAAGATTATTCAGAAAAAAAGTATGTACAAATAATTAAGAAATATAAATTGCCTTTTGTGCCAGTAAAATCAAAATCAGGGGGCTTGCACATTTTTATTTTTTTTACAGAAATGGCTGATGTAAAAAAAGTCACTGATAAATTATCTGAAATAAACGAACAATATTTTTTAGCTCAAGAAATTTTTCCATGTAATAAAGCAGTGAATATGCCTTATCATAATATGAATGCTTCTATGGAATTTGCTTTTGATGAAAACAATACTCCTGTAATGATTGGTAGATTTATTCAACTTGCTAAAAAGCAAATGATAGAACCTAAGAAATTTTTTGAATTAAAAGTTGAAGAGTATGAAGCTGAAAGTGAGTGGAAACATTATCCTCCTTGTGTACAAAAATTAATACAAGAGGGATGGAGTGGTAATAACAGAAACAATTTTCTGTTTAATGTACTTGTTTTAGAGATGAAAAAGAATTCTGCATTAACATTACAACAACTTGAAGAAATTGCTCAGCATAGAAACACAAATATTTTTACAAAACCTTTAGGCAAAAACGAAGTATCTCAATTAACAAAATCAGTGCATAAAGGTGGTTATGAATTTCAATGCCCTCCAAAACATCCTGAGTATAATCCAATCTGTAATAAAGAATTATGTAAAACAAGACGCTTAGGAATTGGTGAGGCTGTTCCTGAGATCATAGAATTTTTTGAGAACATTAATTACATACAAGATACAAAAAACATTTGGTATGAGTTTGATTATAAAGGTCAAAGAATTAGTGTTACTCCTGAGGATATGAAAGATGAAAAAGCATTTAGAGTAAAGCTACTTCGACACAGAGTATATTGGTTGACTTTACCGAAACCAAGAAAAGGTCCTAGTCCCTTTGAATTACTTATGAAAACTATTGTCGATAAATCAGAAGAATCCACAGACCATCAATACACGGACACTGTCGAAGAGGAACGCTATTCTGTCCTGAAAGATTTCTTTGAGTCACATATTGAACAGGATAAGTTTGAAAAATTAAAAGATGGCTATGTGGTCTTAGACTCAAAGACAAACACTTGTTATTTTAAAAAACTAACTCTTGATAGATTTTTGAAAAAGAATGCAGCTCGAACATTTAATACCACGGCTGACGCTTTACGAATGTTAGGATGTAAAAGAGCCGATTATAAAGAAGGTGAAAAAAATGTATGGTTTGTTGATATGCCTGATTTTGTGAGTCATCAAAGTATAAAACCTAAAGATAAAAATTCTACAGAAATGGATGAAGAACATCATGACAAGTTCAGGGATACAAAAGCATAAGAACTTATATAAAAAAACAGTAAAGATTTTTGGTCCTCCTGGCACTGGAAAAACGCACACTTTAATTGAGAGAATTTTAAAGAAACATTTAGCTAGAGGCATACACCCAAAAGACATTGCTTTTATTTCATTTACAAACAAGGCAGTGGATACAGCAAGAGACAGAGCCTTGGCAACTTTTACACAATACACCACAGATGACTTTCAACGATTTAAAACGCTTCATAAATATTGCAGGCGTTATTTTGAAGAAGAGGTTTTTGATCCTAAGAACTGTATGCTTGATTATGCATTACAAGCTAAGATAATTAAAACATCCGATAATCGTTTGTCTGATGATAATTTTCATTATAAAGATTGGTCATTAGGCGTGTATGATAAAGCACGGAACACGCTCCAAGAACCTCAGCTAATTTATAAGAAAGAGAGTTATAAAAAAGATAGTCTTGAAATTTTTCTCAGAAAGATTGACACTTACGAGCACTATAAAAAAGATTCATTTATTGACTTCACAGATATGATTGAAAGATCAATTGACGAAGTTAATTTTCCTCCACTTGAAATTTTAATCTTAGATGAAGCTCAGGACTTTACACCTTTGCAATGGTCAGTAATTTATAAGATGGCGGACAATGTGAAAAAAATTTATTTAGCAGGTGATGATGACCAAGGTATCTATAAATGGAATGGAGCAGATCCAAAATACTTTACTACTTATTTTCCTGGTCGCAAAGTTATCTTGAGACAAACAAGAAGGTTTGGTGAAGAGATTTATCGTTTTTCTCAAATCATTAGACGAGGAATTTTTGATAGTGTTGAGAAAGATTATGACTGCTTACCTAAAAAAGGCAGCGTAAAAAGATACCTTAATTTTAGTGAAATACCTTTTCATAGCCTAGAAGGCACTTGGTATATTTTGGGTAGAATTCATTCGACTGTAAATGAATTAAGAATGTGTGCGAAAGATGTTGGCTTATATTTTTCTGATAATAAAGGTAATAAAAGTTTTGACGTAAAACAATGGGAGGCTATTAAAGCTTGGACAAAAATTACTAATAATAAAAAAATTAGTAGGAATAGTGCAGAAAATATGTATAAATACCTAAGAGAACTAAAAGATTTTAATTTTAGGACACAAAAGTTTTGGCAGAATATACCTGAGACTCAGATGTTCGATTTAAAAGATTTGAGAGAATGGTGTGGCTTAGACATGGATAATTCTTTTTTAAAGAAAAAATGGTGGGAAGTTTTGAAAAGAAATTTTAAAGATAATCAGGTAACTTATTTTGTTCAGTTATTGAAAAATTATGGTCAAAAAATATTATCAAGTGATCCCAATATAATTATTGATACAATACATTCAGTCAAAGGTGGTGAAGCTAATAATGTTTTGATTTATTCAAAAACTAACTATGCATCGACCTATGATAAAAAAAGTAAAGAAGAAAAGTCAGATGAGAAAAGAGTTTATTATACAGCCGTCACAAGAGCCAAAGATACTTTACATATTTTATCAACCGATTTCCGATTTAATTATCCCATCGGAAAAGACTATTTAATTTATTTACAGGAGCAATAATGAAACCTTTTTTTCAAGAACTTCGAGTGGGTCAATTTTACAGTCCTGAGCTACATGACATAATTTTTAATCCTGAAACTGAATGGGTAAACTACTTTAACTTTACAGCTTGTCCTATTGAGAAAGAAGTTTTATTTAGAGATCATTTTTATAAGTGGCTATATGATAGACATCCCTATAAAGCTGGTGTTTTAAAAATGGAACATCAGACAATGTACAACTGGCACAAAGATTCAAATAGAGGTGTTACAGTAAACTGTTTGATCAATACACCTAATACTTCATACACTTTTTTCAGAAAAGAGTTTGATGTAAACCATCCGATTATTGAACTGCAATATTTTCCTGGCAGTAGGTTTTTACTAAACAATCAACAAGATCATATGGTTTTAAATTATAATGGAATCAGAATGGTTTTAACTGTGGAATTTTTACAAGATAAAAATGAATTACGCTTTGAAGATTTATTGGAGGAGATAGAAAGGGATTATTATGAAAACTGATATATCAAACATGCTCTCACGCTTTTTTAAAAAATATAAAGATCAACTAGACCCAGACGATTTAGATAAGTTTGGTAATTTATGGAAAGGTTTTTATGAAACAGTTGTTGAGGATGATGTTTGGAAAAAAGGAAGTAAGCATTACAAAAATTTTCACATACAACCTGGTCAATTTATATTGGTTAATAATTTAAAATTTCCTGAAGGTAATGTTATTAAGTACACATCGAGACATAATCAAGAAGGTGGTGGTGGTAAAAAAGACATTGAGAAAGCTATTCACTATTTAGAGATGATAAAAGAAAGAGATTACGAATGAAATGTTGGCACTGTGATACAGAATTAATTTGGGGTGGGGATCATGATATTGAAGAAGAGAATGATCAATTTTGCATGGTTACAAATTTATCTTGTCCTAATTGTGGTACCTATGTCGAAGTGTATTTACCAACAGTTCCAACTGACGAACTTGGCAAAAAAAAAATAGAGACTGCTAATGACTAGCCTGCAACTTACATTTAACTTTAAAAAACATATGTGGTCAGCTCCGTGTGAATATAAGGATTTGTCCGAGGCACAGGAAATTGCAATAGATTTAGAAACTAGAGATGATGGAATTAATAATGGATTAGGAGCTGGTTGGGCAACAAACCAAGGAGAGATAATCGGCTTTGCTATCGCTACAGAGGGATGGCAAGGTTATTATCCTTTCGGTCATTTCGGTGGAGGTAACTTAATAAAGGAACAAGTGTTGAAATATATGAATGACATTTGTTCGTTACCTTGCCGAAAAATTTTTCATAATGCCCAGTATGATGTTGGATGGCTTAACGCTTATGGTATCGAAGTTAAAGGAGAAATTGTCGATACCATGATTGCAGGAGCTTTAATTGATGAGAATAGATACACTTATAAATTAAACGCTTTGGCTAAGGATTATTTAGGAGAGTTAAAAGCAGAGACAGATTTAAAAGAAGCAGCTCAGGCTCATGGCGTTGATCCAAAAGCTGAAATGTGGATGTTGCCAGCAGAACATGTTGGATACTACGCTGAACAAGATGCACGGCTCACTTACCTTTTATGGCAAAGGTTTAAACATGAAATACATTCACAAAGTTTAGAGACTGTATGGGATCTTGAAAAACGCTTATTGCCAATACTAATTAAGATGAGAAGAACAGGTATTCGAGTTGATGTTGAAAGGGCATCTTCTTTGCAAAAAAAATTTATTGAAAAAGAAAAAGATATTTTACTTAAAATAAAAAAACTTGTTGGGAAAGATATAGATATTTGGGCAGCAAGACAAATCGCTTTTGGTTTTGATAAGTTAGGTATTTCATATCCTAAAACTCCTAAAAGTGGTGAACCAAGCTTCACACAGAATTGGTTAATAAATTCTGATCAAGATATTTCTAAATTAATTGTACAAGCTAGAGAAATAAATAAATTTCACAATACATTTTTAAATTCAATAATGAAGTTTGAACATAAAGGTAGAATTCATGCCGAAATAAATCAATTACGCTCTGATACAGGAGGCACTGTAAGTGGTCGTCTTAGTATGTCAAGTCCCAATCTTCAACAATTACCTGCACGCAATAAAGAATTTGGACCGATAATCAGAGGACTTTTTCTTCCTGAAGAAAACCATCAATGGGGTTCTTTTGATTATTCACAACAAGAACCTCGTTTGGTGGTGCATTATGCTTCGAGTATTGGTGAAGGTTATGAGGGATCACAAGAGCTTGTCGAAGCTTACACAAAAGCTGACGCTGACTTTCATCAGACTGTAGCTGACTTAGTTGGTATAGATAGAAAGCAGGCAAAAACAATTGGTTTAGGTTTGATGTACGGAATGGGTAAGAATAAATTAGCTAATATGTTGGGTTTAGGTTTTGATGAAGCCAGTGCACTCATTGCTAAGTTTAATCGCAAGGCACCTTTTGTAAAATTATTATCAGATAGATGCATGAAGAAGGCTAACAGCGAAGGAGTCATTCGAACTAAACTTGGAAGAAAATGTCGTTTTGATATGTGGGAAACAAAAGATTTTGGTATTCATACTCCTGAAAAGTTTGAAAATGCTTCTGCAAAATATGGTGCTAGTAATATTAAAAGAGCTTTTACTTATAAAGCTCTAAATAGATTGATTCAAGGATCAGGAGCTGACCAAACAAAAAAAGCCATTGTTGATTGTTATGAGCAAGGTGATTTGGCTCTCTTACAAATACATGATGAATTATGTTTTAATATTTCTTCTGAAGAGCATGCTAAGAAAATAAAGACAGTGATGGAGGGTGGCGTACAACTTAGAGTTCCAAGTGTAGTAGATGTTGCTTTAGGCAAAGACTTCGGTGAAGCGAGCTAGTATTTCGCTTTTGCTTCTCTTATATCCGCTAGAACCAAAGCTTGCTTTATAGCGTCAATTTTTTTTTCAATATCTTTCATCTCAACAGAGTAAACACCACTTTCATTATACATGGCATTCCACTTGGATTCCAAAGACATCTTAGCATTTAACAATTCAGCTATTGCCATTTTCACTTCCTTTCATACTAAAGTATAAAAAAGATTATAAAAGATGTCAATTAGCTTGCATTATCACATTTAAACATATATATTTGTAATTGATATTAATTAATACGAAGAAAGGTTTAACATGATATCATACTTAACAAAAAAACAGTTCATTGATTTGAACGAAAAAGCAATTAAGCTAAATAAAAATAGGTCTATTGAAAGAACTGAATATGATACTATTGCAGATGCTAAGTTGCCTGTTCTGTTTAATATGTTACACAATGATGTAGAAATCAGAACACAAATTGCAACAAGTGAAAACACAGTTGCTTGGTTAGACATGGATATACAAGATTATAATGATCTAAATAAAGCATCCATACCTGATCATTTAAATACCAACAGACCAATTTTATAATATTAATATAGGGTGTGAGAATAATTTTCATATTTTCACACCCACATACATAAGGAAAAAATTATGGATACTACAAAATGGCACACAGTTGCTATAAGAAAAGATTGTTACTACAAATTAAAGGGTCTATGCTCAGTAAAATATAGAAGACCTAATAACATGCTTAGCAAAATGATTGATGAAACAATTCGCTATCAAGCTAAAAAAGAAGGAACAAGTTATGAAGCCTTTTCAGAACAACTTTTAGAAAAAGGAAAAAAATCTAATGTCAGAGACTAAACCCAAATGGGCAGAATTTTTAGTTTACATGGATAATAAAAATTATGCTCCAGGTTATAGAGATGATGGGCAACCTCATGAAGATTATGAAAAAGGTATTTATGTCTCTATACCTACAAGAATCCCTGTAAGAACAGATACTACTTTTGAATATGGTGGTCATAAAATGAAAGCTCTTGTAGTAACTAAGTGTGACCATTTCGATAATCATTTTAGAGTTTTTTGTAGGGAGATAAAATGAAGTGGATTTTAATATTGTTTCTTTATACTGGCGAAGAAATTGTTTATGGTGAGATTGAAGCTTGTAATGTAGATAAAATTTGGAATAAAGTTCAAACATATGAGCAAGAAAACGACATCGATATTCAAGGGTGGGGATGTTATGACGAAAAAACTTTTCTTATAAGACAAAAAGCAAGAGAAGGATTAGGTATTGATGTTTAAGTGGTTTATCCTAACTATTTGGATAGAATATAATAATAAATTGACAATTAAACATATTCCCAATTTTGAATATAGTGAGTGTCAAACAGCCGTAACAAAACTCATCGAGGATTTTGAAGATAAAAATCCAAATAAAAAAATAAAAGCAGCTAAGTGTAACGATCCTGTCACTTGGTTTAAAAAATATAAGTTAAACAAATGGGATGAACTAAAAGATAAGGAGAAATTATGGAAACGCTAATTGTAGGCTTAGTAATAAATCTATATACCTGGAGCAATGCCGATTTTTTTGTGCAAAGAAAAAACAATGAAAGAGAATATACTTGTGTATGGATTGATAAAGGGTGGTCGAAAGCAGATCCAAAGAACCCATCATTAGATATATTTGGATATACAAAATATAAACAGCAATGTGTAATGAAGGAAAAAGAATGAATTTAAAAAAAAAAATTTTAATTTATGAAGTCTGTGAAGAATGTCACGGCAATGGTTTTATCCGTCCTGACAGATTCAAAGATAAAGGAATAGACACCACTTATGTTTGCAACGCCTGCCGTGGCTCAGGTCACTCAGGAGCTCGAACTAAGCTATGAAAACTATTCAAGTCTTTAATGAAAAAACAGTATGTTGCAGGGGTGAAGACTCTGGAGGTCATCCTCTAATTTATTTATCACTTGAAGGAGTTGATGAGGTTAGATGCCCTTATTGCAGTATTGTATTTAAAAAAATTAAAAGGCACTGACCTAGACACACGAACCACGAACCTTTATCTTATAATAAGGGGGAAATTGGTATGGCTAACAAATACACACGAATACCTAACGAAAAATTGTTTGTTAAAGACTCTAGCTACAAAAATTATTCGCATTTAAAGAGCAGAATTATTCAAGAAAAGCTTATTCCTTATGAGTGTGCTATCTGTGAAAATAAAGGTGAATGGAAGAAAAAAAAATTATCGCTTGTACTTGACCATATAAATGGGGTAAAAAAAGATAACAGGCTTGAAAATCTTCGATTTGTTTGTCCTAATTGCGATAGTCAATTACCAACATTCAAATCCAAGAACATCAGATATCAACGAGACAACAATAATTTTAACTTTAATTTAAACGGCTACGATCCCACTATCTATAAAAAAAAGTAAAGAGTGTGAATAGTAAGTAGTTTTTGACTGAGGTATACTATGGTTATGTCTAGTAATAAATTTGAATGGGAAAATCTTCTTGAACATGAAGATGTATCTTTTCTTGTTGATCCCAATGGTATGACACCTGACGAAAAACACGAATTAATCGAAAGTTTATATGTCGATTATCTAAAACTACGAGCAACGAAAAAAACTGACAAAAACATTCTTGCTAATTATAAAAAGATTTTGAGGGAGTTAGTCAAAAACTTTGCTCACTAATGAGCTCTTCTCCTTATCTATATAAACTAATGGGACTAAGCTTTACTCGATCCGTGATCGATAAAAGACTGAATCCTGAACATAAATTATGGCGTGCTGTCGTTATAAACGCCTTCGATGATACAATGATCACGCTCTCTGATAGAAAGTCAGCAGTGCAAAAGATCGAAGCTCATAATTGGATTCTCCAAGAATCACGAGACTATAGAGAAGTTTGTGAATGGGCTTTACTCGATCCTGAAGAAATGAGAGAACATTACATCAGTGCACTCAAACGAAAAGTAATTGCCTTTACTAAAAAACAAGTGCGTTGGGCAGAGTATAATAAAATCTATAAAGTTTTGTCCTGTGATATTAGTGTAGATCAAAAAAGATTAATTAGAAGACGATTAGATGAGCTCAGAAAAGAAATTCATGATACAACTACTTCTTATACCGATTCCATAATTCTTGAAGTTTTGTAATTGTTCCCATGACCTTTAAATTTCTTAAATGTGTCAATATCATTGCCAGGCAGAGTAAAAACATCGTTGTCAGCTCCATCTCGATACACCACCATATCCAAATAACCTGAGAGCCAAGACCCACGATTGGTGCATAATGTGATCCATTACCATAGACATAGATACTAATGATAGCGGTACACGCTGCAAGGAACTCGAGCCAATATAAATCCATAAATTAATCATACATGATTTTTGACAGTTTTCTATAATACACTTCCTTACAAAAAAAAATAAAAAAGTAAAAAGGTAAAATAGGACTATATTTTGGGAAAACTAGGAAAAATACCAGAAAATAAGGAAAAAAGACAAAAAGTTTTAGGAAAGTTTTAGGAAAAATTCCTAAAAAATAGGAAAAATTAAAATTTTTGAGGTGAAATATGCATTTTTTTTTATTTTTTTTTATTTCTAAGTAAATATATTATGGTAAAATTGGGAATGCCAAGAAAACCAAATCAGTTAAAATCTACTACTGAATTAACAGTTCAACAAAGACAATTTGTAGATATATTAGTAGAAAATTGGGGAAACATAACAAAAGTTGATGCTGCCGCAAAAGCTGGATATACATCAGAAAGAGGTAAACCATATGAACAGGCTAGTAGATTATTGAACCCTGACTTAAATCCTCATGTGTGTAGGTACTTTGAAAAAAGAATGTCAAAAGAGCAAGAAAAATATGACAAAGATAAATTAAGGCGTTTTAAGATCTTTGAGAGGTTAAGGAACGGAGCAGAGGTAAAAGGTCAATACACAGGAGCTATTAATGCAGAGTATAGAGCTGGTCAAATGGCAGGCATGTTTGTTGATAAGAAAGAAATCACTCATAATACTTTAGAGGGAATGAATCGAGAGCAGTTAGAAAAAAGATTGGAAGAGCTCGAAGGAAAAATTAAAGACGCATCAAATATTATTGATGTAACTCCTGAAAAAAAATAAATAAAAATAAAAAAAAGACTTGCATCACTTATTAGATGTGATAGTATATAAGTGTGAGAAAATTAATTTTCACACTTACACGGAGAAAAAAATGAATAAAATACTAGAACAAATAAACGAAATATACTCTTACGATCCAGGTAACCTTTCTTGGGAAGATGCTTCTAAGATAAACCTTACTGATCTTGAAAAAAAAATACTTTCAAAATATGAGTATGATTTATCAGAATCTATAGATAATGCTCTTTGGTGTTCTCACGATTGGGGTGAAAAAGAGTTACTTGAAGATGCTAATAGAGAAAGAGGTGCTTTGTCTTCTTTAAAACAAAAAGGCATAATACAGTGGGGCTGTGAAGGCTGGTTCCTTCAAGAGTTGGGTATAAGATGCCTTATACTTCATTGCTTAGAAAAGGGCACTCTTGAAAAACATATATAGACTAAATGGTCAAGGGGGAGTACCAAAAGTCTCCCCCAATTTTAACGGAGAAAAAAATGGTAAGTAAAGTAAACAAAGTAGAGGTTAGTTTTGACAAGATTGACTGTGTTAGAGTGGCTAACATAAGTGCAGATGTTGATTGGAAAGGTTACAGAGGACCTCATGCTATATATGACTTATATGTGCATCATTCTAGATTTGATGGTAAAGATACTGAACCTTGTCAAATTTGTGGCAGACCAGTTGATATTAGTCTTGAGTCTAGCAGAGATAGATGGGCAATAGTAACTGTTGAGGGTTGTTCCGATATTGCTGCTCATTTAGATGATTGTACTGATGAAAATGAGAAAAAGGTTGAACTAACTGGATGTCATTTTTTAGGGACTTGTTGCAAAAACAAATTAAAAAAAGCTCTTGGTTCTGAATGGAAAAATTATATTAACATTTGGAAAGCAGACAAATAAATGGTTAAGAGGGAGTACCACAAATCTCCCTCAATTAACACGGAGTAAAATATGAAAAAAAATAAAATAACAAAAACAGTGGTAAATGGTATTGCTTACTCAGTAGTAAATGGCATTGCTTACAAAGTTGAAGATGGCGATCTTTATTATTTAGACACTATTAACAACAAATATGAAATGGTAACTTACTTTGAGGATTTTTCTGAATTAGAATTATGTTTTTTGAAAAGAACATTACCAAAGTTTAATTTGTATCATGGGGAGTATCTATAATGGGCAAGGTAAAACAAATGGCATTTGAACAAGAAGAAGAATATATTCAAAAAACAATTGAAGAGGGTGGAGATTCTCGACAAGAAATTTTACATAATGTTTATAAGAGAGATATTATATTTCACTCACAAGATTTAATTGAAGATCTTATTTACGATTACTTAGAAGATAATAAACCCTAGGTCAATCTTGCTTTCTTGCTTAATCTATTGTAAAAAGATTAGGCATGAGAGAATCACAATTGTGGAGGCATCTTGCCTCGATTCAAAAGACCAAAAGAAACTGGCATTTTTTCAGAATAGAATCTAGTACAATCAACGGAATACCTGATGTTAACGGATGTGTGAATGGCGTTGAGATTTGGTTAGAATTAAAATCAGGAGAGAGCAAGAATTATGGTCTGTCAAAATATCAGATCAATTGGCATATCGAAAGACTATCCTGTGGTGGTAATGTATTTATCTTGCTTTTCACCCCTAAGCTTAAAAGCTTGAAAATTCTCAGGCTTGTTCATCAGGCGTTCATCTTGAGTCAAGAAATAAAGTTCGAGCTCCTTGGATCATGTAAATTTAGCGAAAAAAACTTGGAGCAATTGCTCCTGGATGTGATAAAATGGCAAAATTTAACATAATGTATATTATGCGTCAATGGGTACAAGCTGCTTGGTTTAGAAGGCTCATATATTTTTTGGTTTTTGGTGATTTTTTTTTTTATTTTTTCTCAGGTCAGAAAAAAAATGTTACTGTCGGTTGACAGTATAGGTTAAGTTGAATACTAACATATAGGAAGTAAAAGTCTAGCATGAAAAAAGATTTTTTAACAACGGATAAACTGAGGCTCGAAGTAGAGAAGTTATGGATACAACACATCAAGCTTTGTCAGGATAATTTTTTATATTTTGTTCAAGAGATGTGGCAAGATTTTATATGTCGTAAAGAAAAAGATCCGAGTCAATGGGGACATCATCAAATCATAGCAAAAGAGTTTACTGATATTGCTCATGAAAAAAAAGGAAGGCTCATAATAAACATGCCTCCAAGGCATACTAAATCAGAATTTGCATCAATTTATTTTCCTGCATGGATGATCGGTAAGAATCCTAAATTAAAAATTATGCAAGTATCACATAATACAGAACTTGCAGTAAGGTTCGGTTCTAAGGTTCGAAACATTATTGACTCACCACAGTACAAACAAATTTTTGGTGATGTGAAACTTCGTGAGGACTCCAAAGCAAAAGGTAGATGGGAAACAAATCATGGTGGAGAGTATTACGCAGCAGGTGTTGGTGCGTCCATCACTGGTCGTGGTGCAGATTTATTGATTATTGATGATCCACACACGGAACAAGATTCATTGTCAGACATGGCAATGGAGAGAGCGTTTGATTGGTATACTTCAGGACCTCGACAAAGGTTACAACCTGGTGGTTCAATTTTATTAGTTATGACAAGGTGGGCAGAAGATGATTTAACAGGAAGGCTCATAAAAAATCAGTCTGAGGTCAAAGCCGATCAATGGAGACAAATATCTTTCCCTGCAATTTTACCGAGTGGGAATCCTGTTTGGAAAGAATATTGGGCTTTAGAGGAGCTCGAAAAAATAAAAGCATCATTACCTATTCGTAATTGGTCAGCTCAATATATGCAAAACCCTACGTCTGAAGAAGGTGCAATTTTAAAACGAGAATGGTGGCAACCTTGGAAGGGTCAAACTGTACCTAATCTAATTCATGTTATACAAAGTTATGACACAGCGTTTAGTAAAAAAGAAACAGCAGATTATTCTGCTATTACAACATGGGGAATATTTCATCCTGATGAAGCTACGCCAGCGTTAATTTTATTAGATGCTATTCGAGGCAAATATGATTTTCCTGAATTAAAAGTTGTGGCAATGGATGCGTATAAGTATTGGGAACCTGAAACTGTAATTATAGAACAAAAAGCGAGTGGTGAACCTTTGACTCAAGAATTCAGACGCATGGGTATTCCTGTTGTGCCTTTTGTTCCCAGTAAAGGTAATGACAAACATACCAGAGTCAATTCAGTTGCTCCTATATTTGAAAGTGGTCAAGTTTGGTTTCCGTATGGTGAAATGTTTGCTGATGAAGTTATGGATGAATGTGCTGCTTTTCCTAACGGAGCTAACGATGATTATGTTGATTCAACCACCCAAGCTGTGTTAAGGTATAGGCAAGGTAATTTTATTGAGTTATACTCAGATTACAAAGAACTTGAAGATTTACCAGAGAAGGTATATAGGTATTATTGATGATTAACCCAGCAAATAGATTTTCTAAATTTCTTATGGATAAATATAAATCCAACGAGGAAGAAAGAGAAAAAAAGAAAAGACAAAGCGAGGTTCTTAAATATAAGACACAAAGACAAAAAAGAGATGAGGAAGATAGGCGTGTTGCTGATGCCTCGGCTAGTGACTCAACGACCACGGATCAAGGATCTAGTAAAGGTGAAAAATTATTAAAAATATATGAGACCATGGGTGGTGATCCTTTTGCTTTTTTTAAAGCACCGCCAGCTCCTGTTTTTCAAAGTCGTGATTTAATTGGTGAGATTAAAGAAAAAAATGAATCACTAAGAAGAAGTGGTGCCTCTCAAAAAATGTTTCCTATGTATTATGAAAAAATCGGAGCTAAACAAGGGACGTTTGTAAAGTCTAAATGTAAACTAGGAAAAAATAAAAAAACAAGGATTTATTAATGGCTGTAGAAAAAAACAATCAATCTGAAGAAAATCAGGAAGAGGCTAACGAAGAAGAAAAGCAAGACCTTGAAGTCGAAGTTGTTGAGACTGATGAAGAGGTAGTTCCAAAACAAGTGGTCAATTTAGAAGATCAACTTATGGAAACATTCTATAAGAATGTAGCCACTGACCTTGATGAGACAGTTTTGTCTCGAATTGCAAATGAATTAGTCACTGATTACAAAAAAGATAAAGAGTCTAGAGCTGATTGGGAAAAAGGTTATACTTCAGGATTAGATTTACTAGGATTTAAATACAATGATGAAGGACAACCTTTTAAAGGTGCAAGTGGTGTAACTCATCCGTTGTTATCAGAAGCTGTAACACAATTTCAAGCACAAGCTTACAAAGAATTATTACCAAGTGATGGTCCTGTTAGAACTCAAGTTGTTGGAGAAATAAATTTTCAAAGAGAAGAACAAGCACAAAGAGTAAAAGAGTTTATGAATTATATGCTCATGGATCAAATGGAAGAATACACACCTGACTTTGATCAGTTATTATTTTATTTACCCTTGACAGGTTCAGCATTTAAAAAGATTTACTTTGATGACGTTATGCAAAGACCTGTAAGTAAATTTGTACACGCTGAAGATTTAGTGGTGCCTTATTACGCTACCGATTTAAAAGACTGTGAGCGAATAACTCATGTAATTAAGATGAGTGAGAATGAATTGTTGAAAAAACAACGCAGTGGTTTTTATAGAGATGTAGAAATTGCTCCGTCCCAAATGGATGATGACCAAATTGAATCTAAATATCAAGAAATAGAAGGTGTAAGTCCATCAGCAGATAAAGATTATCAATTTAATATTTTAGAAATGCATGTTGATTTAGATTTAGAAGAGTATGAAATTGAAGATGCACCAAAAAATGTTAAAGTTCCTTACATTGTTACAGTTGATGAAGGCTCTTCACAGATTTTAAGTATCTATAGAAACTATCAACCTTTTGATGAAACCTATAAACGTAAAGAATATTTTGTACATTTCAAATTTTTACCAGGTTTAGGGTTTTATGGCTTTGGTTTAATTCATATGATAGGTGGTTTAAGTAAAACTGCCACTGCAGCGTTGAGACAATTGCTTGATGCAGGAACTTTAAGCAATCTTCCTGCTGGATTTAAGTCTCGTGGTATAAGAATTAGGGATGAAGATCAACCATTTCAACCTGGTGAGTTCAGAGATGTTGATGCACCTGGTGGAAATATCAAAGATCAGTTTCAATTTTTACCATTTAAAGGTCCAGATGCTACATTATTTAGTTTATTGCAGTATTGCGTAACTGCAGGACAGCGTTTTGCGTCAATTGCTGACATGGCAATAGGCAATGATACACAAAATAGAGCCGTGGGCACTACAATTGCTCTCATGGAACGTGGCTCAAGGGTCATGAGTGCCATTCATAAGCGTTGTTACTATGCTATGAGACAAGAATTTAGGTTATTAGCCAAAGTTTTCTCGACATATTTACCACCTTTGTATCCCTATGCTGTTTATGGAGGTAATCGCTTTGTAAAAGTTGCTGATTTTGGTGATGAAGTTGATGTTATACCTGTTGCTGACCCTAATGTTTTTTCTATGGCACAAAAAGTCACGCTTGCACAGACACAATTACAGATTGCACAGTCAAATCCTCAAATTCACAATGTTCGAGAGGCGTATAGACGAGTTTATGAGGCTTTAGGTACAAAACAGGTTGATGCGTTGTTAAAACCTGATGAAGTACCACAACCTTTAGATCCAGCGATTGAAAATGCAAGAGCTTTACAGATGAAAGTACCAAAAGCCTTTCCTTTACAAAGTCATGATGCTCATATAATGGCTCATTCTGCATTTATTCGCACACGCATGGTACAAATTAATCCTATGGTTTATGCTTTATTACAAGCTCATATTTCTGAACACTTATCGTTCAAGGCTCGTGGTCAGGTATTACAGATTATGGAAAAAATGCCTGAGTTTCAGGAACTAGCTAAAGTTAATATGGAAGCGTATCAAACTTATACGGAGTCTATGGTTGCAGAAAGAGTAGCCGCATTGACTGTCGAGCTACAGGAACTTGAAAAAGTCAATGACGATGATAAACAAGACCCATTAATTCAATTAAAACAACAAGAGATTGATTTAAAAGCTATGGATATGCAACGAAAAGTTGGTGAGTTTGTAAGTGAAAGCGACAGAAAATCAAATGAGTTTGAACAAAAAATAGATTTAGAAAAAATGAAAAGAGAAGACGCTGAAGTATCCTCACAACAAAGAATCCGTGTTGCTGATGAGAAGCTTGACGTTGCACGAGCCAAGGTTCTTAAAGAATTAGAACAGGAGCCAAAAAATGAAGGGTAAACGCTTTGGAGCTCCACCAAAAAAAGGACCTCAGCCACAAGGAATGCAAGAAGGAGGTCAAAGTCAAGGTGAAAAGTTTGTAAATTATTTAGGTAATCAGTTTAATAAAAATAAAAAGTCAATTCTTAGAGAAACTGTTACAGGAATGTTCAAAGGAGACTTAGATGCTCGTTTTAAAAATATTATAAATCAGGCTCAAAGTGATTTTTATCAACAAGAAGGAACCACTCCTTACAAAATGAATTTTGTTGCTTACAACCCTAAAAAAGAAGAGACAGGTATTTCAACTAAAGAAACTATGGGTTTAAAAAAAGGTGGAACAGGTTGCCCTCATAGAGAAAATGGTATAAAAAGTGATATAAAAGGAATATCTGACATTCAGGTTAAAGGCAAAAAATTTATAGGAATTAAGTGATAAAAGGTGATTCATCAGAGTACGATCTGATAACAAAACACATAAAAAGTTTAGACATTGAACAAGTTACTATGACTTGTGAAATTGGGTTAAGGGAAGGGTTGGGATCAAAAGTGATCATGGACGCAGTTCGTGAACACAAACCACAGCTATATAAACATATTGCTATTGATCCTTACAACAATTTGAGTTACCAACATTATGATGACAAAGCTATTGTTGTAGCTGGTTACACTGAAGAAATGAAACAACAAACTGTTTCTGAATTATACAAAAATTATCCTGAGTTTGATTTTTATCATATGACTGATGATTACTATTTTAAGACTATGTATGATGGACATCAATTTAATGTCGAAAATAATTTAATGTTATATGGTTTGTACAAGGTGGTGCACTTTGACGGACCTCATACGACTAAAGTTATTATTGATGAATTAAATTTTTTTATACCTCGTTCAGATTCAAAAGCTATATTTATTATTGATGATTATAAAGACCTACAGATGGGTATTGTCGATATGCTCTTAAAGACTTATAATTTTAAAGAAGCTGAAAAAGGCGAAAATAAAATTATTTATCAAAAGGAGATATAATGTTTACAGCAATTTTAGGTCCTGTTGCAAGTTTGGCAAAAACATGGATAGAGGGCAAACAAAAAAAAGCACAACTTAAAAGTCAAGTTGAGCTAACTAAATTAGAAGCGACAAAAACCAAAATTGAAAAAGATGGTAATTGGGATGAGTCAGCTATGAGAGCATCAGACAATTCATGGAAAGACGAAGCCTGGACGCTTACCTTTATTTTTATTCTTTTTGCTTCATTTTTTCCTGCTCTTCAACCTTATATGCAACAAGGGTTTTTATTTTTAAAAAACGATTGTCCTGATTGGATATCCTATGGCATGTTAGCTTCGATAGCAGGATCTTTTGGACTCAAAGGTATTGCCAAGATTAGAAAATAATTTAAAATGTTTTAAGTGGACTGCGGTCACAATGACAACCAGCACTTCTAACAAAGGGAGATAATTATGTGGTCAAAACCAATAATTACAGAAATTTCTGTTGGTCTAGAGATTAACAGTTATGCCTGTGCTGAAAAATAATTTAGTGGGAGCTCTTATGCTCCCATTATTTTTTTGCGATTCTGCTTTTACAAAAAATTACAAATGGTCAGGTAAAGGTCAATTGTATGACGATAGAAATCAATATCATGTAAGTTGTAGATTAACAAAAGAAAAAAGAGTTGATCCTTTTTTTGGCGAAGACTCCGTAAAATGTTTTTACACATGCACAGATAAAGAGATTATGGTTGTTACAACACATAGTGATCATGTATGCGAAAGACAAATAGCGAGTCCGAGGGGAGAAAAAAGAGATTGGCGAAACAGATTAAAATATTAAGTTTGAAAGATTGTAGTGGTGAACGATTTCCAAAACAAAAAATTAGAAAGATGGGATATAAAAGTCCAGTAATATATTATGGTAAAAAAATTTCATAAAGTAGAAGTAATATTTGTAAAAAGAAAAAAAAGAAGGTATAACAAAAATGGACTTACGCATAGAAAAAAATTAGGAGCTAAGTCACATTTAAGACATGCTTGATATTGAAACAATACAAACAATTAGACATTACGTTAGAAAAGAAATTGATAAAACTAAAGACCATATTTGTTATGGTGTAGACAAGTTAGACAATCTACATTATGCTAAGGGCAAGCTCGCAGCTTTAGAAGCTGTGCTTCAGGATCTTAAAGACCTGCAAAATAGAGAGGATGATGTAGATGACATTGATCAAACCTGAAAAAAAACTTGTCGTTCCACCGAATGATGAGGACGAACCTTTAGTTCCAAAAGGTGCAAAAGAAGTGGAACAATATCTTAAAGTATTACCCAAACCAGTAGGCTATAGACTTTTAGTTAGACCTTATCAACCAAAAGAAAAAACTAAAGGTGGTCTTTATTTAACAGAGAAAACTCTTGAAACGCAACAACTTACCACTGTCGTTGGTTTTGTTGTAAAGATGGGTGACCTTTGTTATAAGGATAAAAATAAATTTCCTACAGGACCTTGGTGTAAAGAGGGACAGTTTGTTGTTTATGGACGATATACTGGAGCTCGATTTAAAACAAGATATGGTGAACATCGTATTTTGAACGATGATGAAATCATTGGAACTATTAACAAACCAGAGGACATCCTCGCATTATTCTAGGAGTAATTTATGGCTGAAAACAATAAAGTTGAACTTGACACAGATGATGTTAACGAAACAGATATTGCAATCGAAGAAAAAGAAAAAACAGATACTAAACCTGAAATAGGTGAAGTTGATTTGGGGTATAGTGACCCTATAAAAGCAAGCACTAAATCAAAAGTAGTCGATAAAGAAGAAGAAAAAACAGATAACGAAACAGAAGAAAAACCTGAACAAGAAAATCTTAATCAAGTCACTGAGAATGTTCAAAAAAGAATTGACCAACTGACTCGAAAGTTTAGAGAATCGGAAAGAAGAGAAAAGGCTGCTCTTGATTATGCGAAAGGTTTACAAAAAAAATATTCTGATGTAGAAAAAAGATCATCTGTAATTGATGACAATTATGCAAAAGAATTTGATGCTAGGATTGATGCTCAAAGAGAACAAGTAAAACATAATTTACAAGTTGCTATTGAAGCTAACGATTCAAAGGCAATCATGGAGGCAAATGATAAATTAACTCAGTTGTCTGTTGAAAAAGAAAAAGCAAGAATACTTCAAGAACAAAGAAAACAAGAAGAAGAGCAAAAAAAAGAACAACCTGTTGAGCAAAAAATTCAACAACCTGAACAACAACCTGTTGAAAAACCACAAGCTAGTCCTAAAGCTCAAGCGTGGGCAACAAAGAACACATGGTTTGGTCAGGACAAAGCAATGACAAACGCTGCTTTCGGTATTCACGCAGACTTAGTTGAGCAAGGGTTTGACCTTGAGTCTGAGGAGTATTACAATGAAGTAGATAAACAGATGAGGGGTTATTTCCCTCAAAAGTTTATTAATGATAACAAACCGATTCAAACTGTGGCTTCTGCTGGAAGAAAACAGTTAGGTCGCAAAACTGTGACACTCACTCGATCACAGGTGGCTATAGCCAAAAAATTAGGAGTGCCACTAGAAGAATACGCAAAATTCGTGAAGGAGTAAAACTATGAATGAAACTATTAAAAGAACCTCACGCAGTTCAAGTGAAACAAAAAGCGTCAGAAACAAACCTTGGACTCCCCCATCAAGTCTAGATGCACCTCCTGCACCTAAAGGATATGTACATAGATGGATAAGAACTGAATTCATGGGTCAAGAAGATACAGGTAATGTATCTAAAAAACTCAGAGAAGGATGGGAATTTGTGAGAGCTGAAGAAATTAAAAACAATCTCGGTGATCATGATTATCCAGTAATCCAAAAGGGACAGTATCAGGGGTTAATTGGGGTTGGTGGTCTTGTGTTGGCAAGAATACCTGAAGAAATAGTCGAACAACGCAAGCAGTATTTTCAAAATAAAACTGCTGATCAAGTAAAAGCCGTTGACAACGATATTTTAAGGGAACAACGACCTGAGATGCCTGTTAACATTAACAGACAATCTCGTGTAACTTTTGGTGGTGGTCGTAAATCATAATTTTTTGATTAAAGCCATCTCTGTAAGTAATTGTTTAATATTAATGCCTAATTAAAAGGAGAAACTTATTATGGCTAATGTAAGTGAAAAGTTTGGTCTTAGACCTTATAAATCGCTCAATGGTGCTCCGTGGAATAACGCCCAAAATAGGTATACTATTGCAAGCAATTATGGTACAGCAATTTTCCAAGGAGACTTGGTTGTTCCAGTAGCTGCTGGTAACATTGAGAGATACGATGTTACAGCAAGTAGTGGTGCTGTAAAACCCATAGGAGTTTTCAATGGTGTTTTCTATACGGATCCAACCACGAAGAAACCCACATTTAGTAATTTTTATCCTGGTAGCATTGTTGCCAGTGATATTGTTGCAAATGTAATTGATGATCCAAATACATTGTTTTTAGTTGATTCAGATGACGCTTTTACAAGAGCAGGTCTGTTTATTGGTTATAAAACAACAAATGTAACTGGTAACACAACAACTGGCATATCTAAAGTGCAATTAGATACGAGCTCTGCAGATTCTACGAATGCAATTCCATTGCAAGCTGTAGATATATGTCAGGATGTTAATAACGAGGACACTAGTGCTGCAAACGCAAACATTATTGTTCGTATACAAAACCATTTTCTGAATCCACCAGCTGCTGCTGGGGATACAGGGGTATAAGGGAGATATTATATGGCTATTTCAAGATCACAACTGGTCAAAGAGCTAGAGCCTGGTTTAAATGCTCTCTTTGGCTTAGAATACAATCGTTATGAAAACGAACACGCAGAAATCTTTACATCTGAAGCATCTGATAGAGCTTTCGAAGAAGAAGTAATGCTTAGTGGTTTCGGTAGTGCTCCAGTAAAAGAAGAAGGTAGTGCAGTCACTTTTGACCAAGCTACAGAATCTTTCACTGCGAGATACACTCATGAAACAATCGCTATGGCGTTTGCTATCACTGAGGAAGCAATTGAAGATAATCTTTATGATAGATTAGCTGCAAGATACACAAGAGCTTTGGCTCGTTCTATGGCAAACACTAAACAAGTGAAAGCTGCAAATGTACTTAACAATGCATTTAATTCAAGCTTTGCTGGTGGTGATGGTGTAGAACTTTGTTCAACTGCTCATCCAATCGCTACTGGTGGTACATTCGCAAACGAATTATCAACAGCAGCAGATTTATCAGAAACTTCATTGGAGCAATCTCTAATTGACATTGCTGCATTTGTTGATGAGAGAGGTCTAAAAATTGCGATGCAAGGTGTTAAACTGATTATTCCAAAAGAACTTCAGTTCACTGCTGAGAGAATTTTAAGATCACCTCAGAGAGTGGGTACTGCTGATAATGATATTAACGCTATGGCTTCCATGGGAATGATGCCACAAGGTTATAGAGTTAATCATTACTTGACAGATACTGACGCTTTCTTTATTATGACGGATGCACCTAACGGAATGAAACAATTCGTTAGAAGTCCTATCAAAACTGCTATTGAAGGAGACTTTGATACTGGTAATGTTAGGTTTAAGGCAAGAGAGAGATATTCTTTTGGGTTCTCTGATCCAAGAGGAATTTTTGGCTCGCCTGGTGCAGCTTAAATTTATTTTTCTTCGTTAAAAAAAGGGGACGAAAGTCCCCTTTTTTATTTTTGTTTACTTTCCCAAAAATAAATAATTAAACCTAAGATCATATAAATTAAAACTATTTCCATTTTTTTATCCTTATTATCTTATTTATATCACATTTAGATGTGATGTCAACACAATATTTACTTTTTTTTTATTAAGAGTACAATTAAATAACCAAGACAATATAAACTGGATATAGACTGACTTGGCAGACACCCTAGAGGACTATATCTTTTAACTAGGAGAAAAAATGGCAGGAGTACATTTTACAGGACCTATTCTTTTCGCAGGAAAAAATAA
>Ga0208159_1000042_pt1 | contig 44176 bp, 51 predicted proteins | sample 9_EtaG_FD_184082 | JGI IMG/M metagenome (GOLD analysis project Ga0208159, IMG submission 184082) | Marine viral communities from the Subarctic Pacific Ocean - 9_ETSP_OMZ_AT15188 metaG (SPAdes) (version 2) | ecosystem: Environmental > Aquatic > Marine > Oceanic | place: Pacific Ocean | collected... | reverse complement strand
CCAATCCTTACCCAGTCTTGCTTCAACCATTTTTGAAGCTCACCCATTACTTCCCTCTTCGCTTTCCGCCTTTTGACTTTTTAGCGTAGTTGGGGTCTTTACAGTATTTTGATGCGGCCAAGTTTGCATACGCCGACGGGTATGTATCAAACGTCCGTTTAGCCCATGCTTTTCCTTCCGGACAAATTTTAGACCCTTTGCTTTTCCTGCTGACACCGCCACCCTTTCTAAAATAAGTTGGCTTTATTTTTTTAGGCTTCGGCCCTGTATTGACCTGCCTAGTCATTGTTCCACGCGACATAGTCATCAGACTTCTCCAAAAGAAAATCTTCCCACATAGGAGTAATCATTGCGTTGTTAGACGCAATTTTTTCTTGAACATTTTCAAGCTGAACATTCAAAACTGCTAAGTCTGTCTTTACCACAGACATTTCCATAGACAGCCAGCCAATTCCGGTGAGAATCAGCGCCGGAGCAAGTTTGTCCCACGTTAGCATTTCCACCTCTTCCTAGCTTGGCGTAAGCGGCTATTAGGATTTTTAGCTGCTTTAGGAAACTTTTTCATTTGACCGGCGGAACGAGCGCAAAACGACTTGCGTCTTTTTGCAGCCTTGCTGCCCTTCTTAACTTTTCCGGTCACCGCGGTCTGTAGTTTACTACCGGGATTTGCTTTTCGGTACGCCGCAACCCCGGCTTTAGTCATTCCCGCCCCAGACTTTGTGGGGCGGAAATTCTTTTTGTTTCGCTTCGGCATCTTGTCGTTACGCGAAGCCATGACTCACCTAGTTAAAAAAGAACGTTACTGCTGTGATGTTAGTTAGAGTGCCGACAAAAATGTCCGTAACCCTAATACCTTCAGCAGGGATGTTCACAGAATGTGTGTCAGAAGCGTTGAAGTCCAAATCTAAGACTGTAGCGCCGCCGGAACCATCTGTAATGGTGAGCCTTGGAGTTCCAGATGCAGTCTTTAACTGTATCTGTCGAATACGAGCGGGACCAACACCAAGTGACCCAGTGCCAGTAATCCGTTTCGTCCTTACATCAGAGCCTGCCATAGCTTACTCTCCGTTCTTTTTCGTAGCCTTCTTGACGGCCTTTACGGCCTTCTTGACAGACTTTTTGCCACCGTTGAGCTTACCCATGATAAGCCTCTTACGAAACAGCAGCAGAGAAAGGAGTAGCTTCGGAACCTGTTGCAGCACCACGAGCAACAACAGAGAACACATTTGACGCTACGTCTTGAATCTCAATCGTGCCCCCAAGAATGCCGCCGGTGGTCGTACCGTTCAGAGTGATCGTATCGCTCGTTGCGGCAGTTTCAAAGATAGATGCAGAGTTGTCTGAGTCGTTAGCCACAATCGCCACACCAGCCATGGTGTCGTCGCCGCTAGCGACCTGAATGATGTAATTGTTTGAAGTAACAGTGGTTGCCACAAAGAACCTATAAATGTTGCCGGTTCCGCTGGCAGCAGGAAGAGTAACAGTCGCGCCGCTTGCTACGCCCAAGACCATTGTACGACCTGCGTGACCCGCAGAGGTCAATGTTACATCCGCAGCTACAGATACGAGAGAATCGGATCCTGAAATGAAACCGGCGGTAGAGGTCACCGGACCTGAAAAAGTAGTTGAAGCCATATTAACACCCTTTGCACAAGGTTTCGCTTTGTAGTCCGTGCAATGTCAGGTGGGCATGATCCTGTCTACAAAGCTGAGTTACGCCCAAAATCAATATATAACAAAAAAGAAAGGGCGGCAACCGCCGCCCTTTTCACATTTGTATCAGCCGTAGCTTGGTTATGCGCCGGGTGTGCCGAAGACACAACGCCAGTCAGATACACCAAAGCTATAACGCTCACGTGCCTTGAAGCGCATGTTGCCAGTATCAAAATCCCCTTCCATGGAGCTTTTGATTGGTGAGCGGTTAAACATCTTGAAGCCGTTAGGTGCATCAGTCTTGATGAAGAATGCATCTGTGTCGGTCAGGAAGTGGTTAACCACTGCGCCGTCTGGAATCATGCCCATGTTCTTCATGGCGTTCGCATCATTGTCGGCGGTGCCAACACGAAGGTTTGAGTTCATCACACGCTCTGCGATAAACTGAAGTTCCTTCGGAATGATGAGCTTCATACCGCGTACAGCAACCTTGAGCCCACGCTCATCGGTAAAGCCTGCGATATCAATCAGCATCTGCTCCAGTGACGTTTCGTTAAGATCCGCCGCTGTGGAGAGCAGGTTACGCTGGTTGCCAGACAGAGATGGGTGAGCGGCAGAACAAAGTGCTGCACCATCACCAATCGGGCTGCCGGTGCTGAACGCATTGTTCAGAATCGCCGCAGCCTTGATCTGCTTGGTTTGAGCCATCGAACGAGCCAGCGCCTTTGTGTAGCGCGAGGCAAGGCGATCATAGAGGTTATCTTCGATAGCCTCTTCCGTGATCGAAAACGCAAGAGCAATTGTCTCGTGTGTATAGCGAGCAGTGTATGTCTCTTGTGCGTCGTCGAACTGGACAGCGCCACCTTCACTCTTGACAGGAGCCGTTGTGAAGCCCCCCAGCATTACTTCTTCTTCAAAGGCGCGGTCTGACGACTCCTCTTCAAAGATTTCAGCATGCTCGTTCTCGTAGCGAGAATATTCCAGACCAAACAGCGCGTTTAGGCCCGGCTCTAGCTCTTTCGCTAGTTGTGCGCGAGAAATAGCCATTGTCTATATCTCCCTTCTTATATGCCAGTAGACGCTGCTGTAGTCTGAGAATCAGAGCTAGAGCAAGGTGCATTGTGGTGGAAATTAAACCGAACAATGTAATTCACACCCGCTGATGCATAATCGAGGTTTGCGTCATCAGTCGTCAAACCCACAATACGCATGAACAGCGTTGCGGTTGCTGCCGCCGTGGAAATATCAAGTTCAGCAGAGGAACGCCCAGTTGCAGTTGAACCGCTAGTCGCTGTTGCCAGTGATGCATTTGCGAAAACATCAGCCAGTGCAGTTGCACGGTCTGTTGTTGCCCCATCTGCGGCCACCATAAACAGTTGATTTGGGTTATCAGCTACAAGAGCTTTGACCGGGAAGTTCGTGTCAACGCTAACGTTGTTTGAACCGGGCCAGTAGTTTTTGAAAACAGTCTTTTTAGTAGAACTGTCAACATATTCGACGCCCATGAAGACCCCAAGAGCAGGAACTGTACCACCGTTTGCATTACCAACAATGTCGATCACACCCGCCGCTAGCGGAATGACTGGTGAATACTGGTAAATAGCATTCGTATTGTTGGATGCGATCTCATACTGAGTCACACCAGTGGTGTTAGCCGCTGCACCGTTGAGTCCAATTGGACGAAGACCAAAGGCAGTATCTTGGTTTGCCATTTTTGTCTCCAATCAGCCCTAGTTTTTAGGGCCACCAAAGGTTACACGCGATTGACGATCAGCATTGCTGATCCTCATTGTAGAGTGAGAATTTTCCCGCATCATATCGTGATCCACCGCATCCATCTGGTCCTTCGTCCTACCATCAAAGTAGGCTTTCCGTTCCGCGACGGTTTCTAATGGGATACGAGCGAGAATTAATCCGCCAACTCCAAACACACCAGCATATTTACCTGAATCAATGACGGGGGCCTCGAAATCTGGATATTCATCTTGGCGGACAAGTTCGTAGCCTTCGCGCAGACGAGCAGAAATATTCTTCTGATCATCAAATCCACGAACCTCAACCCTAATCCAACGATGCTTATATCCATCGGGCGCAGGTGGTGCGTCTAGCATAGACGGGGGAGCCCAAGGCTTACGCCTTGCCTCTTTCTCCCTTGTCTTACTAGCACGGGAGCTACGATCAACGCCGGAAGATTTTGTAATTTCAATATCAGACACTGATCTTACTCCTTTACGTACTTAGCATACTCTTCAAGAGGCACACCCAATTTCTTGGCTATAGCGACCTGAGAGGGGGTCAATTTGACCTTGCGGCGTCCAGATGTTTTAGCAGTCCTAGATGCCGAAGCTACCGTCTGAACGGGGCGGCTGCTCGACTGACTGGTTTTGTCAAACTCATTGGGAAACTTGTCCACAAGTCGTCTGTCCAACTCAGTATAGTAATCATCTGAGTTCGGGTCAAACCCTTCATTTTCGACAAGACGTTTATGTATGCCAAACGCCGCATACGTCATCGCCTCGTCTTTGCCAAACCACTCATTACGCTCCGCCCACTCTTCTGCTTTAGGGTCGGGGCGTTGGGGCTCAGATTGATTGTATTGCTGTTCTGCCGCCGGGGCAGCTTCCTGCTGTGCGGGCTGTCTGTCAAACTGCGCTTGTGCTTGGCGAGCGCGTTCTTTCGCAACACTTAACTGGGCCAGTCTTTCCTGCGCTTCAACGGCGGCATCGGTGTCACCGATAGACATGGCCTGCCGCAGTGCCGACTTGGCAGTCTCCAACTCTGACTCAACACGCCCAGAATACTCTTGGACATACCCTTGATCCAAAGTACGCATTCTGGTCTTTAGCTCATCCGCCTCTTTCTTGACGGCCTCTGCATATGCCAGTGCATCCTTTTCCCGACGCTCCGCCTCTCGACGCAGCTTGGTCAGGCGATCAATTCTCTTTTGAGAGTCAGAGACTTGTTTCTCTTGTTGGGTTGGCTCTTCCGGCGCAGCTTCTGCCGCCGGAGCATCATCAGACTGTTCAACCTCAATCTCAACCGCTTCTTCTCGCGGCTCTGGCGATACGACTTCTTCAGTCTTTTCGACTTCTTTCTCTTCCATAAGATTTTCCATGATTACTCTCAGTTATGAAGAATGTCTTCGGGGTCTAGGATAGTTGCCAAAATTTCGTCGTCATTGAGAATACGAACTTCACCGCCCTCAATTTTAAAACGCGATCCAGCATACCTAGCAAAGATCACCCAATCCCCCTCTTGGCACCATGAGCCGTCAGGGAACTTCTGTTCATCAGCATAGGCAAGAACCCCTGCTTTCAGAACGTAGCCTACTTGGGTGGATACCTCATTTTGCTGGACGGCTTGGTCCGGCAAATAAATCCCACCGGCGGTCTTAGCCTTACCCTTGTAGGGCAAAACCAACAGTCTCCATCCAGTGGGTTGGGGCATTCTTTCAATTAGAGATTTATCAAGAAGAGTTGGGTCTAGTACCCTGTCGGCGGGCTCTACCCAAGGTGTGGAAGATACTTCCTTTGGCTCTGTGGCCTCAGTCATCTATTAGCTCCTGTTTTTCTAGCAGGCTCTTGAGTTCCTGTTCGACGTATTCAAGGCCGTCAATGTTTCCCATCAACCGACCATAGTGTTCCATGTCTTTGACGCCGCCCGCCATCACAAGCTCTGTGACTTGGTCTTTTTTCTTACGAACAACGTCAAGAATGAACTGTGCAAGACTTATCTCATTCATATGAGAGATGTACTATTTTTTCTTAAACTTGTCCAGCCCTCTGATGCCTAATGCCGCGCTACATACGAGAAAAACCAGATATTGATACCAGTCTGGCAACTCGTTCAATCTGTCAAAGCCGTTCTTAACGACTTGTTCCATGCCCGGCACAAAAACGAGAACCACCGGTATCAGCACAATCACCGTTACAATTTCGTCTTTGATACTTGATTTTGTAGCCTCTGCCATGATGATCTCCCATTTGGAGTCATGCGTAGCAGCGGTCTTCATGATTTCAGCTTTTGCTTCCGCCTCTGTCTGAGCAAGAGTGGCTTTTGCCTTCTGTTTAGATATCTGTCCTTCTAAAAAAGACCCGGCAAGCGAGGACAATGGCCCTAAAAGAGCTTGAAACATTAGACTAATCCTTCCTAGTAAACTTTTACCAACGTAGGGTCTACTCGTTTGGGCAAGCAGTATGCCGTTACACGGTCTTTGGGGTCAAGATGTTGAGAATACCCATAGTTCCCATATCTTTTCGTAACCTGCTTGGCGTAATAGTTACACTCTACTACAGAATAAAAGTACATGTTCCCGCTCTCTAGCTTACGAAACTCACCTGTTCCCAAGTACACCATAAGCAAAAAGGCGTCGATCATTTACTTTCGGGCCATCCAAGCGGTGGTGCCCATGTACGCCCCTACAATGCCTGCCCCACTAATGTAGAACAAATTACTTATTTCACTTAACGCCGCGATACGTTCGATAGAAACCCAAGGGGTAAACATCGCCGCCGTGAAAACGCCCATACCAATCAAGGTGAACCGCGCCATCCTCAACTGCGCCAAGCTTTTACGCAAATCGCGTTCGGTTTCCCTAATTTCTTTTGCATGTTCTAATTCTTCGTCAGTCACGACGCCGTCGCCGTCCATGTCGTACTGTTCATAAGTGCTTTCATGCTGCAGCTTTTTCTGGGTCATTTTTGACTTTCCCTGATTGCTTTTAACATTTCTTGCACGGTCATTTCTTTTCTAGCTTTTGGGTCGTATTTGCACTGGTACTCTGCAGGAATGTAGTCACTGCGTTTAAAAAACTGGGATTCTATCGTGTTGTTAGCGCCCTTGTAGACACAAACAACCTCTTCCTTGTTGATTTTCTCACACTTTGCTTTCCGGCAAGTGACCATCTGTTCAGCCATGGCAGTGTGTGCTTTCAAAAGCATTACAAACAAGACTAGAGCCCCTGCGCCCAAGCATGAGAATACAATCCACGCCACGATCTCAACAAACTTCCGGCGGCGCTCGCGTTGCCTGTAGAGCGTTTCTTTCCGGCGTTTGCGGATTTGTCCTTCCATGCGGACAAGCTCGTCCCATTTGGACTTCCCCATAGTCAAGGAAATCCATTGCTGTAACTCGTACCGCTGTTGTTGAGCTTTCTTTTTGTTAGCAAAGGTCGTAATAGCTTCTTGCTCTACGCTTTGCCCACCAAACAGCTTTTTAAATATAGGGGGGTTTTTTGCCTCTCGCTCCATCTGATCAAGGTCAGACAAAGCACCCATCCACCGGGATAGGTCAGAGGCCATGGCTTCAATGTCCCGGCCAATGGCAAAGCCCTTTTTAAGGGCCGAAAACGCCGCCGAAGCGGTTGCCATTGCAGATACCGGATCCATTTAATTTTTTACTCACAACCCATGTAGCCACCACCTTTGGTAGCTGCACCCATGCCGCGAGCAGTCATCTGTTTCATCCCAGTAGGGACTTTGACTTCTTTAGCTTCGCCGTATGGAATACGACCCTGCTTGTCAATCTCCGCATACGACTGGGCCTTTGGTGCCGCTGCAGGAGTATTGGTGACAATCTTTACCACGCTCATTCTGCACTCCTTTGTTTCATAAGCTCTCTTTCCATCGCCGCGTTGATACGCGCCGCCGTCTGCTCTTCCTGACTCTGGATGCGCTCGTCAAACTGGCGAGACTTATCCATCATCTGAGCTTCCTTCAGGTTAAGCTCACGCTCTTCCATCATCTTGTCGTTCTCTTCTCTGACCGCGTCAAGCTGCAGTTCCTGCTGTTTCAACTGAACCACAGGATCAGGCTTGCCACCACCAGACAACTGACGACCAAGGTCTTGAACCGTCTTCATGCCCTCTGCCATGAACTGCGCGGCCAAAGCATCAAGCTGTATTTGCGCCTGCGGCGGCAACTGCTGCTCTTGCCCTGTCAAGCCAAGCTGCTGCATGGCCTGCTCTCGTGCCTGTATCTGCACGTGCTGCATGACATGCTTCTGAAGCGACACCGCAACCGCCGGGTTTGTCGCGACCAGAGGTGACCCGGCAAAGACCAAGTGCGCCAAAATGTGCGCCTGATGGCTCTGCATTGGGAAAGCCATAAGTCGTACCCCATCAAGGGCATCCATGTTCTCCTGCGCCGGGTCTTTCGGAACGGGCTGTACGGACTGCTCGTTCTTCAGATACTTGTCAATATCCCGAACACCCAAAGCCTCATACATGTCACGATACACTTCATACATGTTGTGCATCTGTGGAGCCTGTGCCGCCAACTGCATCTTAGTCTGTGCAAGAGCAATCCGCTGCGCCTGTGAGAAAACATTCGGGTTGGAAACCGGAATGACGTCAATCCGGCCATCAAAATCCTTTGCCTTTACCGCCGCGTCTACGCCCTCTAACGCATACGGGTATACCGGCGGCAAGCTCTCGCCCATCACTCTGGCAAGAAGCTTAAACTCTATCTTCATGGCGTAATGAAGGCGCTTATGCACCGCACTCATCACGCGGGAACCCTGCTCCATAAGGGCCAGTGTAGTGCCCACAGCGGCCTGATCGTTGCCGTCCCCTACCTTCATGTCGGTAATGGTCGCAAAGCGCCTACCGGCGTCTACAACGAAGCCTAGAAGCTGGAATAACGTGCCATCTGGCCCCTTGAACGGCAGCGGCATCAAGCTGTCACGAATAGCCCCGCCCGGTGCGTCCACATCCCTGAACTCACCCGGCTGCAACGGATCGTCGTCATCCCTGATCCGTAGGCCGCGAGCCTTGAAACCTGCAGGCAAGTTCGACAACGTACCCGCGTCAATCAACTGCCGCAGTGCCGCCGTCGCAGTACGCGACAACCCACCAATGGTGTGAATCAGACCCAATCCATAAAAACCAAAGCCCGGCAAGAACTTATAGTGAACAAAATACTGGATTTTCTTCTTGTCGGGGTCATCCTCGCGATAATTACGGCGAATGGACAGGATTTGCCCGTTATCCTGACTAATCGTCACAATATACGGCAATTTAATGCCTGTTGGCTCGCCGTCCTCGCCCATATCCTCAAATCCTTCCAGATCCAAGTCGGCGTGACACTCCAACAACGTGCAATCATAGTCTACGGACGACGGTTCAAGGCCCGTGATCCGGTCTAATTCGTCAGATAAATCATCTGTGTCAGACTGTTGCGGCAAAACAGGGATATCCCTGTAAAAACCACCAATCTGACGCTTACGAAGATCGTTCAAGCTCATCCGAACGACGTGCGTAATGTTCGGGCAGGTTTCTAAATCCGCGGTTTCATAGGGAACAACAAGATGCTCCGCAGGAACGAACTTACTAACGGCACGATCAATGCCCTCATCATAGTAAACCTTCTTAAATGTGCTACCCGCCAGCGGCAAATAGAACAGCATCTGGTCAAATTCAGGCGTATACTCTTCCATCACGTCCGTGATGTAATAATTCATAAATTCTTTGACGCGCTGCGCCTGATCAGACGTCTGATTGCTCTGCGAACCGACTATCGCAGTCCGCACGGGCCCTCCCGGCGGCAACAACTCATTGAACGCTTGGGCCTGAAACTGCACAGCAGCTTCCGCCAAAAGGGGATGGGTGACGCCAGAAGCACCTCGAAACGGCTCAGTCCTTTCGGAGTAGTTGAACCCAAGTAATTCCAAACCATTGGCGTAAGCGTCTTCCCATTCTTGGCGACTTGCCTTGTTTGCGTCGTAGTCCGCGGTCAATTCACTGGCAACAGCGCCCAGTTCCCGCTCATCCATGTTTTCTGCCAAGTTTTCGTAGAAATCTCCACTCGGCATCTCTGACATAGGGTCAAAATCGACGACTGCACCGCCCATTTCGTCCAATTCGATGTCAATCTCCGCAGCCTCACCCGACATATCCAACGTGCCGGGGGACTCAAGCTCAATTTCTGCCAGCAATTCTTCGGTTTCTACTTGCGGATTCTGGTTCTCTACAAGCGAAATGGGCTGTCTAGCCATGATAAACCCTCAAAAATTTATTTACTGTACCATATAAGGTATAAAACCGGCAACGCCGCGATCTAAGTCCCGTGATCCGCGGTTAGAAATCACCGGACCGCCGTCCTCGTACAATTTGGCACCGGGCCGCGGACCAAGGCGCATTCTGTCCACAATGCCTTCATAAAGATCCATACTAGCGCCCGTTAATTGACCACCACGTCTGGCGCGTTCAATAACCGCATCTTTAAAGGCAGAATAAGTATTATCCGATGCGAGTCGAGCGTCTAACCTTGTTGGCCTAGTTACATCTAAAGCGCCTTCATTAGCAGCCTCTTTGAGTACACTAATCAATTGATCCCGCTCATCGCGGTACTGCCGATAAAGTTGATTGTAAGCTTGAGCTTGACGGCCCTTGTTTATTTGACCTGAAAAAGCTCGCTCTCTGTTGGTGTTACTATTGTAAATCTGCATCAAGACAGGGCGTAGATTAGCTGTGGTTATTTGCGCGACTCTATCCTCAAAAACATCTCTTGGGGCGTGTATTTTGTTCAGCGCATAAGATACATCTGATTTCATCTGTAAGAACTGCTTTTTTAAATCACCTTCTAAGAAAGCTTTAGGGGAACCCACATCTGGGAAAGGATCCCCTGTAGCCGGAAGCGAATTGCGTCTAAACACACCGTCACTGTCGATGTATCCAAACAACTCTACAATTGCTTCTGCGTTTGGTGTTTTCAAAAATCTGTCTGTAAGTTTTTTCGGGTCCGCCGGTTTGTTGCCTAATAAACCTGTTTGGAAAAGCCGCCCCATCCTTGCCATTTCAATTCTAGTCAAAAGACTGCGCTGCTCTTCGTTAAACATTTGGAAAAAATCTTTTGTTTTCAACTCAATCGGCAATCTTTCATCATTTGGAACTCTAAACTCAAAAAATTCCCCATATTTAGCAGCGGGCCCAGTAAGTGAATTACGTAAAATTTCAGTTTGCGTGTCAGCACCTTCTTGACGAACCGCACGTTTGTAAGGGCCGTTCTCTAAAAGATATTGAGTTCTTGAAAACTTGTCCGCCGCGTTGAGCAAACGCCCGCCAGAGACAGGATAAGTCTCGGTAAGGTCAATGGCCCCGTCATTTTGACTTTGAAACAAGCGTGTCGCAAACTTACCTAGTTGAGTTTCGATGTATGACAAATTCTTCTGACCAATACCGGCAGGATTTTCTACCGCAAGCGCCATGCTTTTGACGGCTGTGTCTAACTTGGTGTTGGACGGGTCACCATCAGCGTCTAAAAATTCTTGCACTACAGCCCTCTCGGCGGCTGTGACGGCGTCTCGTTCAAAATTCAAAGCAGTGACAAGATCCTCTTCTTCTCTGTCTGTTAGCTCGCGAACGTTCATAGAGTGCGCGGCATCCTCTGCAATATGTATCTCGCTTTCGTTGTATTTTGTATTTGGTTTTTTCAACAAAGGTTTGTCAGGATCATACGCCGCCAACAAATATTGAGACGGCGATAGATTTTGCACGTCGTGCATTGTTAGTTCGCGCGGTGCGTAAACAGGATAGCCATCATCATCGATCACACCTGTTTTTACAAAAAGCTCTTCTTTCGGCTCGACGGCAACCATTCCCTCTACGCGGTCCGCGGCGCGTTTAGGAGAATCGGACATTGTAAATGTGGACAACGACAGCACCGGGTCTGTTCCGATTGAAAAGCCGGGACGATAAATCTCTGCACTCGACGCGCGTTCATCAGACACAATGTTTCTAATTCGGTTACTTAAACCAAACTCTTTGACCAGATCACCCAGAGTCATGTTTGCACCTGCGGCGGCTCCGATTACATTCGGAGAAATTGTGTAACGCTCAGATGGGGCGACTTGTACACCGCCTTTGTCATAAAGAGACGCAATTCCGGCGCTACGACCCCCGCCATAAAAGGCTTCTACCAAGCTGTCTGGGACACTTTGCATTCGATCATAGAATTTGACGCCATGAGCTAGTCCCTTAATACCGCCCTTACCGCCGCCAAGTGAGCGCACAGTGACGGGTCTGCCGCCTCTTCCGCCGCCCAACATACCTACCGCAACGCCGTCACCGTCGGCCATTGCCTTGATGCTTCGTGCCGTGCCGTAAGCTATTGGGGATGTACTGGCAATTAACAAGCCCGTAGGATCAAAACGGTCATAGGTGTTTGTTTCGGGATCAAAGGTATCCGCAACGCCGGTGGTCGCTACTTCCATACCTTTTTGAATTTCTCCCGCCATGCCCTCAACTGCACCGGCGACACCGGTTTTTGCTGATTCTACCGGGTCGTCCATGAAAGCTTTGAAAGCGTCGATGCCCGATGTGATTATTTGCGGGGTAGTAAAACCTTCAAACGCATACGTCCCCGGCTTTACCAGAGAGTAACCCCCCATATCGTCGATGGTCACAGATTTCCGGGGCTCTACAACAGAAAACCTTGTCGGCGACAGCAAAGATAGAAAGCTATATATGCCCCCGCCTGCATCAGCTTCGGGCAATCCTACAATGGTTTCTTCTTTTTCAGCCATAATACGAGCGTACCTGAGTATAGTTGTCCTCGTCTATGTCCCAATCATCCGTAGGTAACGATACGAAATTACCCTGACGGTATCGCATCAGGGCTTGGGTCATACTATCGACAAGGTCATCATACTCACCATTGGGGAAAGCCGCAACTTCCTCAATAAGCTCGTCCGCAAATGTCTCATCCGGGGCATACACCATACCTGCCTCAAACAAAGGAGATACAGAATGGACACGCGACACCTTATCGTTGCCGCGAGATGGCGTAAAATTCACAACAGGAATGCCCATGTTGCGTAGTTCGTGTGTCAAAGGAGTCCCTGACGCCTTCGCTTCCACGATTACAGTATCAGGTTCCCAAAACTGATAGCTTTCGTAAGCTTCTGCTTTCAACTCTGGAAAATCCCACCGTCCCTTCTTGCTATCCAGCAAAATGACCGCCGGGGGCCCCCCAATTTCTTCCGGGCGAAAGACGCCCCACGTCGTTATCGCGCTGTAGTCAGCACTCTCCCTTTTGGAAAACGCCGTGTCGTAACTCTGAATGACGTATTCAAGATTAGGTACTTCTGTCTTTTCCCACCGCTGCCACCACTCTCGTGGGATAATTGCGTTCTCTTCACCGGTAGGACGCTGCTGATACTGCGCGTTCCACTTCGACGGCGGGATAGATGCCTTAACTCTTTCAAGATCGTCTTTTGACCAAAACTCCGGCCAACAAGGTTCCTCGTCGTCCATAATTGCAGGAAGTTCCACAACTTCCCACTGATCCGCTTTCTCATCTTTACCCATTTGACGGATAAGCTGGCCGGTCAGATCCTTTTCCGACCACCGTGTCATAACCAAAATGATGGCCCCGCCGGGCTGCAGACGCTGTCGGGGGCCCCCTGTGTACCAATCCCAGTCGTTGTCAAACCCCGACGCCGACATAGCAGTCTGCTCAGAATGAGGATCGTCAATGATAATTAAGTCACCGCCACGACCAGCAAGGTTACTACCGACACCAACCGCGTAGTACATGCCGCCGCGTGATGTATCCCACCTACCTGACGCCTTTGAATCCGCCGACAGCTTCGCTTCGGGGAAGATTTCAGAGTAGTCCTCTCGCTCCAAAAGGTTCTTAACCTTACGGCCAAAAGACACTGCAAGCTCTGTGGTGTGCGTTGCCTGAATGATTTTCATCGCCGGGTTCTGCCCAATGAACCATGCGGGCAGAAGATAACTGGCAAACTCAGACTTTGTGTGACGCGGGGCCATATTGATGATCAAACGCTTCAATTCGCCCTTGGCTACGCGCTCAAACTTCTCTGCAATGATGCGGTGATGCTCTCCTGCAATGAACTCCGGCCAGACCGATTTCACAAAGCCTAAGAAATCATTCTGACAGTGTTCAATGCGATTTAATTGAGCTAGTCGAAGCTGTAACTTGACTACTTTATCTTGGATTTCGTCGCTCATAATAAGCCAGTAAACCTAATTGCGGTTGACCTACTTTATAGGGGCCCCTGAAGAAAAGTCAGGATACACTATTTATCCCATATTGATATCGTTTTTTGCAGTATTGTTTGCGAAAAACATGGACTTTGACGTCGTCTGCCACAGGCGCGGGGCTCGTTTTGAGCGTTTTGTGTGCTATGCCCCTGTTTTTATTGCTAAAATTAAGTTTACCGGGGCCCCGTGATCAATCTGGACCGAACAATTTTTAAAACCCGCGGACCGCGGGCCATGCATGGCCCGGCGCGATTTTCCGGACCGCTGCCGGCGCAATTTGTGCCGCGGATCACGATCCCCAGTCCCCGGATCACGGGCCATGCGCCGGTGTCATAAGTTTAAAAACATGGGCGGGCGGGGCGCGGGGCAAGTTTGGGGAAAATAGATATTTTGCGGGATTGTTCGCATATGTTGTGCGCGACGGGCTTTCCTGCAGCTGTTTCACGTCTAGATGTGGTGCGGGCAAAAATAAAACCCGCCAAGCGCAATGCCCGGCGGGTTTTGTGTTTTATGCGGCTTCAAGTGATGCGCGGCTAATTGCTGTCCAGTCGGATTGCTTCATTTCTAAAACACGTCCGCCCAAACGCTGCCAATCATCAATATCATCCGGTTGCACCATGGGATTACCGGATGCGTCCCGCATTTGCGGCACGGCTGTTATGGCATTCATCAGCGTTGCACGGCTGACTGGTTCGCCAACATATCCATCCTGCGCCCGCGTTTGCACTAATCCCTCAAGAACAAGAGACCGGCGTTTTTGCGGAATACCGAGGATTGATCCCATTTTATCAACGGCTTTTTCGGTATACGTGCCCTCGATGACGTCCGCGGCTGCGTCCTTCATTTTCTGCAGTATTTCGTCAAAGCTGTCCCGGCTGCTGAAAGCCCGCACCATGTCCCGCAATTTCAGAGACATTGCTGCGTTATCGGCTTTCTTTGCTTCCTCGGTTAGGACTGACCAGACGTCCGCGTCCCCGCGGCTGCTGGTCAAATGCGGGGACCGGATTTTATTTTCGGTCTGCATCCCATTAAGGCAAGCCAGCGTCCAGTTGATTTGTGCAACCTGAATTGATCCATGGCCTGTTTCTGAATTGCTAATGAGCAGGCCAAGCGCCATCAGATCACCAACCTTTGCACCTTCCCCGACAATCGTATTTGATTTGAAACGGGCCATTAGTTTTTTATCGGTGCTATGCCAATTTTGAAGCTGCCAACCCGCGTTATCCTCATCATTCGCTTTGATCAATTCCGGTATGGCCGTCTCGATCAAATCCAAATTGTCATAGGTTTTAAACCTATCCGATAACATGGCGCGGGCTGTTCCGGTTCTTTCATCATCCATAAACGTCCGCAATAAACGCGGCTTGGGTTCTTGTTGCCAAATCGCATTGATTAGGCCGTCCCATTGTTCAGGATAATTATCAGACAACCGGCGGGCCGTCCTGACGTCTATTTCGGCTGTTTTGGCGATACCGTCAAAACAAACGCCGTTAACGTCAAGCTGGCGGGTTGGTTCCCCGCCCTGCCCCTCTAAAAAGATTGCTGTTTGCTTCCCGTTTCCATTGTCCCGCGTCCGGTATTCCATCTGACCAGTGTTGGCCTGATAATCAACCGACCGGCTGTTTTGCTCCATAACGTGACGCAAAAGGGTTTCCATGTCGCGGTTCGCATTGTCGATATTTTGCAGCATGTCTTTAACTCCATTTTAAAAGGTTGTTTGGTTTTGCATAATATGGGGCTGCTATGTGGTGTCCCTGCAGCGGGCCCGGACTAGCACGGGGCGGGGGGTGCGAACATCAACCGGAAAGGGGCAAGGGATAAACAAAAAACGCAATTTGAAAATCCCGACCAAAACGATCTCGCCTAGTCAATTGGCAGATTATGCGATTGATCTGGTAAATGCAAACGTATTTTTAAAAAGAGAAAACCCGCCGCGCCGGGAAGGCGGGCGGGCTGCAGCGGGGCGGGCGTTCTATTCTTTCCCGATATCCCCGGCTATGTGGTGCCGCAATATTGAACGGGGCGGCAAGTTGCGGGCGAACTCTCGCAATGTTTCCCCGTCTGGCTTTGCCTGCGTTTGGCCCGGCATGCGCCGCCAATGAATGGCAACGTTACCCGTGCCCGCATAACATCCGCCCTGCGTATGGCTATCGCCTGCCCGGTTTTTGTCCGTCCCGTGCGCTGTGAACGTAATTACATAATCGCGATTTAAACGGGCGCATAACGGGCCGTCGCGCCCGCCGCAATCCCCGCATCCTCTAATTGCGCCGGTTTCTTCCGGGCAGCGCACAAATTGAACGCCATCAATTGTCCGGTTTTTTTGCGACTCTTGCCAAAATGATTGCGGCACAACTGTTACCATCGGAAAGGACCATTGATCCGGTGGGGCTTTCCGCATTGCATTTTTTAAAAACGCTGCTGTTTCCGGGTTGGCGGTGCTGTAATTAATGACGGTTTTGATTGGGCTTAATTTATGCGCCCAGTGCATGGGGCTGAAATGGGTATATGTGAAGCTGTAACCCGCCCGCGGCTTACTATCTAAGACGGCGTCCAGATAATCATGGTCAATCTGTCCCGCGCCGCATCCCTTGCCTGACGGGTTTAACTCGCAATCCGCCGGGCACGTGCCATACATGTTTTCATTACCGCTGCGATAGGTAACGGCGCATCCTTTCAGTTTCTTGGCGGTGCTGATTTCAACTGTCTTTAACATTTTTAAAATCTCCGGTTATGTAAGACTGATCCCATACTAAAGCGCAAAATAAAAAAGGCAAGCGCAAGCCTGCCTTTTGTCTTTATTTTTTCCGCCGTCGTTTTGTTGGCTCAATGCTATATCGGCTTTTTATTTTGTCCGGGTCTGGCGATCCCCAAAACAGCCAATAATAAAGGCGCGACAATATCCACATTTAATAATTACCGGCGGCGCAGACTTCCATGTCCAGCTTTCCAGAATACCGGCGGCGTTTATCGCCTTTTATAATCTGCTCGGCTCGGCGGGATGCCTTTTCTAAACTGACGTCACGGACGGCAAAATTAAAATCCCGCATGTTGCCGCTTGTTGTGCAGTAACTGCCATTTGCCCAGAATAATTTAACGTCCGGCGTCGGGTTATCAGATATTCTTTCAACCACGACGTCCCCGTTTTGATCTCTTTTTATTCCGACAAGTATATTAGCCGGTTCAGCCTCTTTTGCCTGCAGCATGACATCCACACTGTCCCACCATTTTTCTTCTGCAGCCTTTTCCATATTTGCAAGCGACAGATACTCGTCAAAGTACATGTCAAACTCAAACGTGCGTATTTCACGAACGCGGAAGGTAGCTTTCTTCATTTCGTTTATCTCCCATTGTTGGTGCGTATAAGATAGTTCTTACAATGGGATTGTCAAACGGAAAAACTGCTCCCAATCAATCGGGGCATCTATTTTAAAATGCGGTTTTAAAAGAAGCCCGCGGTCAACAAGCTCAACCGCCTGATCCGCACGATAAACGTGGGCGTGTCGATCCTTGCAGCGCACAATGATAAACGACGCGGTATGCTTGTGCTGCTCCATCCATGCAACCTGATGAGGCGACAACCGAACAGCAACGCCGGTTGCAGTTTTTAGTTCCCAAAAAGAAAAGTCCCCTGTCTCGCCGCAAACGACAAGATCGGGGACGCCTTGGGATGCCCAGCTTTCTATCCGCGTGAGTCGGACGTCAGGACGGTGCTTCTTTTGATTCTTCTTTATACTCTGGTAGAAGCTCGCTTCCAGATTCTTCGGCGTCTTTTTCGACGGGCGTGATATCGATAACGGAAGATCCATATTGCTTTTTAATCTCTTCTAGTTCCTTCATCACTTCATCACGGCTCATGCTATCAATAGACCCGTGCCGCACTTCAGATTTGCTGATGTAGATATCCCCGTGTGCCTGCCCCCGGCGGTACTCGGCTTGAACGGCGGCAGAGTAAGCCCCGTTGTCCAACGCCTCATCACGTATGCGCTGAAGATCACGGACATGACGATGGTAGGTGATTGCGTACCGTTCGTTCAGTTCGTCCCGATACATCTTGATTGCCTTGGCGACATTCGGGTGTTTATGAGGGTTCAAAAGTTCAGAAGCTTTGACCGACGCGCTCTTTTCAGAGAAACCAGCGTTTAAAGCGCATTGCTTCTTACTAATCATACCGTCGTTAGAAACGTATTCCTTAACGAATTTCTTTTGCTTTTCAGAAAGCGGAGAGTCAGGTGTCAGGCGCGGACGCCCAACGGGCTTCACTTTTACTATTTCCATTGCATGCCCCTCATTGAAATCATTCCAAATATAAGGGTAAGCCAACGCTCAATACAAGCTGTTACACCTCTAATTTCGCGTTACAAGAAAAAGTTACGAGATTTGCCTTCTTTATATAGGGATTTCAACGATGTTACACTTTTCACATTTTTCACAGCACTGTGTGAAGAAAAAAAATTATTTTTTTTTCTGGCCCTATAGAAAAGTTAGGATTTTTGAAAGCCTTGGTGACCGTGGATTTGAGCGTTACATAATTGGTTTTTCAAAAGTGTAACAAAGTAACGCCCCGCCCTAAGAAAGGACGAGGCGTTACAAACCAAACAACACGGAGAAAGTTGCCACCGTTCGTGAACCGTAGTCCGCGATCTCCGCCTCGTCAAGTCTTATTCATCATTCCTTGCAACTTTTAGTGTTGCGGAAGCTTCGACGATTTTATGGGGTATTCTCATTCGTGCTTTCATCATCAGGGACTGCGCTTCGTGCAGTTTACTGATAGCTTCGTCGAGGAAGGGCTTTTCGCCCGGCAGTGCGTCCAGCCACAGGTCATTGACGGCGTGGATGGAGTTAGCGAGCAGCGCGGCTGCTTCTTGGTGGTCATTTACACTATTCATCGTTCAACTCCTTAACTGACAGGATTTTTTGCGCCTCAAAGGTCATGCGGACATGATCTTCGCTCCATGCGTATGCCACGATTTTGCAGATGCTAGATTGAAAGCTATTATGCTCCCAGACATATTCGATCAGATACTTTTTCATTCCCAGTACACTCCCAGTGTTTCGACGCGGATACATACCGCTTCTTCGTTTATGGGCATATCTTCCCAGAAAATTTGGGTAGCTGCGACGTGGCATTCGGCGAGGGTTTCAAAGACGCCTCGATTTTTAAACTTAAAGTCTTCGATGCCCACCGCCGTTATCCACAGCAGCACCCAGCTAACCGTCATTTTTCTTCGGGCGTCCGCGTTTCTTGGGCGCGGGCTCGTTTTCTTCTGCCAGCACCCAGTTTCCCCAAAACTGTGGCCGTCCGTCGTCATCGACGCCCGGCGCAAATTTTAAAATTGAATACAGCTTGTGGACGAGGTCTTCCATTTGCGAAAGATGTGATAGGTTAAGGTCTTTCATCTCTTCCGCATAAGTGACTGCTGCACGTAGTTCGTTATGTCCTCGCAGCAGTTCCCGGCGGGCGGCTGCGTCGATGGTGAAATCCCCTGTCGTGGGGCTCAAATGACTGTTTGCCATTGGTTCTCTCCTTTTGTTGATCCGGTCATTATGGGAACCGTCCCATACAAGTCAAGCAAAAAAGTAGTTAACCAAATTCAAGTTAACCTACATTAGAATCATTCTAAAGTGTTTCACGTGAAACATTGATTTTACGCCCGCGGGCGCGGAATACTCAGCTGAAGCCTGCGACAATATGTCGCATTGACCGTATGGGAGTTATCCTTTAAGATAGTAGGGTAGCTCGAAATAGGGCTATGGGCTTTCGGGCCCGGAATGTTTCACGTGAAACATTCGCTATTTGACATCGTTAACCAAACAACCAATGGAGGTCAGTATGTCTGACACCAATCCGTCTTTCCTTGCCATCATCTTTATTGGGTGCGGAAGCTCTTGGGCTTACGGCTCATCGGCTGACGAAGCTGCCACCAGTGCAGCGAGCATTCTTGTTCGTGACTGGAGCAGCTTGTACACCTTCAAGGATGAGGTGCCGGTCAACATCTTCGATGTCGAAGATTACGACGGGTTCCACGCCACCCATCAGGGTGTGTTCGGAACCAAGGATGATATCCCCGACGACGAAGGGGTAGCGTTGGAGTGCCTTGAAACGAGGCTAGTGCCAACGCCCCCGCAGCCGCGGAGATAAGACCTACGCCCCCTACCTACGGTAGGGGGTAGACCTCCCAGCCAACAAAGGAGAAAGTAAATGGCTGAATTAAACGACACTGAGTTGAGCGTAATGTGGGAAGCTTTGAACTCTGTCTACTTTACAGATCAGAAGGGGACAGATGCTCACCGCAAGCTCTTGTTGAAATACCGGCGGCAGGTTGCAAAGCAGCTTCACGGCGGTGCTATTGATCCGGCTGATGTTGAGTGTGGTACGCTTGAACATTACAACGATCTTCGTGCTAAGAGCCGTCAGAAGGCGAAAGAGCTTGATATCAAGATCACAAAGGAAATGTCTAATGGCGCTTGATATGGAAATCTGGCTTTCAAAATACGACCACAATGGAGCCAACTTCACCTGCAATATAACTGGTAGGAAGTTTTACCTTGGCAATGAGCCGGGGCTCTACGGCGGCATGGTCTTCTATGAGGACGACGTCGATAACCCCATCATGCGCTTTGGCCGCAACTACAAATCAAAACGTAGTACGCGGATTGCAAAGATACTTGAATGGTTTGAGGACCGTGAGGAGTTTCACGGTGGCCTTGTGGCAGTACGGGCGAAGAAAAAATAAAGGAAGGGCGGTCAATGACCGCCCTTTTTTAATGCCGTGTTTCGTGTTCCAAGGTGTGTTTTGCGATTTCTTTGGCAACACCGACAAGCTCATCGACATCAGTTTCTTCGGAGCATGCCTGCAGGGCGTACTGCATCAGTGCGGTCATCACGCCCAGAATGACGATTGGTTCGTGTTCCGCGGCCTGTGCATCGACGTGCTTACCTATCAGGTCAAGAGCTTCGACACCCATTTCGTGGCCCAGACCGAAGTCTCCGCCGGTGGGGTCAAGCTCTACTAATTCGCCATAGTCGGGTTTATTGATCATCCATTTCTCCGTGGTTATGGCCTTTATATGAGAGTGTTCTCACATTCGTCAAGAAAAAAGGTTGACGCCGTATGGGATAGCTCCTATCTTCTAAAAGTCACGTAACGACAACTAAACGAGAGAAAGATGCAGATCATCAAAACACAATCTGAAAAAGAAACCGAAGTCAAAAACTTGGAGAAGTTTCTCCGCAAGTCACCAACGAACAGTGTGGTGATGGAATTTACCCCGTCCTTGGCAGAACACATTCTGTCTAAGCTTAATATCGGGAATCGTCCTCAAAAGCCGCAGCGTATCGTAGATTACGCCAAAGACATGGCCGCACACAACTGGTCATTGACTGGCGAGACAATCTGCTTCGGCGACAACGGGCGTCTTCTGGATGGTCAGAATCGTCTGGCAGCTTGCATACGGGCCCAAACGCCATTTAAGACGCATGTCATTTTTGGCATTGATCCTGCAACGTTCCACCACATGGACACAGGAAAAAATCGCGGCGGGGACGATATCCTCGCAATCATGGGTGTACCGAACTCCGGCAAGGTGGCCGGTGCAATGAAGATGATACGTGCTTGGAAGCGTGGTGTAACGAACACGCAGGGCACCGTATCGAACCAGATCATTAAGGACATGTACCTTAATGACATTGACGAAGAGCTTATGCAGCGGGCGATTAAGGCAGCTAAGAACGTTTACAGCGTGATCAGCTACCCGATTGGTCAGACGGCGGCGCTTTACTACATTGCCAGCCAGAACGACGACGAAGAGCTTGTGGCTAAGTTTTATTCGGAGCTTCGCGTCGGCGGATCAGGGACCAGCAAGTATCAGCCGTCCCGTCACCTCGTCGAAACATTGACGCGGATGAAGATGAACCGTGAACGGCGGATCACGTCACACGATTATAGTGTGATGCTCACGCGGGCTTGGTACAATTTCAAGCACAAGAAGCGGAGCAAGAAGGCCGACATGGAAGTGTACCTCGACGACAAGCTGATGGAAATCTAGTGCGTTACCGGGACGACATGACGCTTGAAGAGTTTAAAAAAGCTCTTCAAGCTATTCGTCTGAAGGCACTGGAGATACCACAACCACCACCACCAAAGCGGGGGCCGGAGATCCGTTCTTTAAAAAAGAAGACTCCGGCGGCTCGCGGTAGATTTTTTGGGAGCGGTAAATGTTGAGACTGATGCTTTACTCAAAGTGCAAAGAATGCGGAGCGAAAGCGGATACAGCGTATGGCAAGATATTTTATTGTGCCGATTGCTGGATAAAGCTTTTCTCAGCCTCTGCGAAAGGTTTGTCCTGCATCAAGCTGGACGCACAAACGCCTAAATTATAAAGAGCTTCCTGCATAGGATTGTCTGAAGCCTTACCACGGCCTGTGAGGAAAACCTCACAGGCTTTTCCTGTTTCTGGGTGGTAGCTGACGGTTACGGATAGTCCCATTCCTACGTCTTCGGTGACACATGGGCGGCGGTTTGGCAAGTCTGACATGGTTTTCTCCTTATTGTGATATTCGACGATAAGGGCAAAAAACATGAAGTTCTAGCCTTGACCTTTCTTTTTTATTTGGTAGCCCTCTGCGCGGCAAAACACGTCGAACATGACGCGCAACTGACCGGAGATGCTCCTGTTTTCCATCTGTGCAATCTGCTTAATCCCGCGGTAAATATCCATCGGGACTACGATTGATTTCCACTTTTCGACATCCATAACACCCTCTACTGGTAAGATTATACTCTGAGAGAATATAAGACTTTATGCTAATGATTGCAACAAAAAACCCCGCCGGAGCGGGGTTTGCTTAAATGTCCCTGTCTTCTGGTTCAAGGAGGATAAATCCTCTAACAAGGGAGTTTTAAGCTTCAGAAAAGGTTCAACCTCTCTGAATTTGGTAAAAAGACGCTGATGTGTCTCCCTCAACAAGAGTATGAATGATGAAGGCATTACACAATACTGTCAACAAAAAAGGCCCCGCCGGAGCGGGGCCAGTCTAGTAGGGAGGAATACCATCAAACTACATCGAATCGCCCCAACTGGAGCCCATCTCAATGTCCGTCTGCATCGGTACTTTTAAATCTATTGCATCGCACATGATTCCGGCAAGTTTTTTTGCTTCCGCTTCGTCGGCGACACTGAAGGCTAGCTCGTCATGTACCTGCAGCAGGGGCAGCACACCGGCTTTGTAGATGTCTACCATTGCCTTCTTCGTCATGTCGGCGGCAGACGCCTGTATGAGCCTGTTAAGCGCCTTGTAGGCATATGCCCGCTGCAGGCTGACGTTGGGCCCGTAATAAGCTTTGGCTTCCTCGTAGGGCATTGCCTTGTGCATGCCGAAGCTCTGCGGCTCAAAGTCAGGGAATCGGCACTTACGCCCCAACAGGGAGCGAATAGAGCCTTCTTTGTTGCCATTCTGCACACGCTCTTGCACCGCCCGCATCAGACGCTTCACAAAGGGGACGCGGGTGTCATACTGCGTCATCAGTTCCTTTGCTTCGTCCTTTGACAGGTCAAGCTGGTCTGCGAGCTTGCCGACGCCCATGCCATACATCATGCCAAGGTTGATGGTCTTTGCCTGCTTACGAGGGATATCGGCGATACCGGCCACCATGTCATGGAAATCCATGTCAGGGTTGTTGGTATAGCCGTCCACAAACTCATCTACCCGCGGCATCTCTTTGCCGGTGGCGTCTTGAAACGCCGAAGCAAAGTGAACCAAGATCCGTGGTTCCTGTTGCGAGTAGTCTATAGAAGCCCACTTGTGCCCTTCTTCGGGTAAGAAGACAGAGCGGATCAACGGGCCAAGGTCCGGGTGCCGTGCAGGAATCTGCTGCAGGTTGGGGTTCGACATCGATATGCGCCCAGATACTGTGCCGCCGTCATCGGACCTGATCTGATTGATATGGCCGTGGACGCGCCCATCCTTGCCGACGTGCTTTAAAAGCCCGTCCATGAAGGTGTTCTTGCTCTTGTTAAACTCACGCGCTTGCAGAATTGCCTTGGGCAGATCATGAGAGTGTGTGGTCAGAAAGGCTTTGGTGAAAGACGGCGCGTTCTTTTCAGTCTTGGGGTAACTGATATCAAGTTTATCGAAAGCTTTGGCTATGGATTGCGCGGCCCATATCTCTATATCGAAGCCGACCAGAGTCTTAATCTGCTTCAGCGCAGCTTTCTCTTGCTTCAGCATAAACTGGCTGGCGCGTTCCATTGCGTCGGTGTCCACGCGGATTCCGCGCAGAGTCATGTCCACAAGGCATGGCAGCAAGTCTCGCTCCAGCGTATGGACGGTAGTGAGCCCCTGCTTGCCTATCTCAACTTTAAAATATTTCCACAACTCCAGCGTCAGTTCGGCGTCGGCGGTGGCGTACTCCCCCACAAACATGGCGGGCATCTTCCACATTTCGGACTTGGGGTCCAAGCCAAAGTCCTTCGCCGCCTGCACCAGACCCTTTTCGGACTTGGTCTTGTTCAGGTGGTCATAACAAACAGAGTTGAGGCTATAACTAAATCTATTTTCGTCTAACAGCGCAGCAACGACCATCGTGTCGATGATGTGGCCGTTCACTTCAAAGCCGCTCGCTTTGAGCCATCCCAGATCATACTGTGCGTTGTGCATGATTTTGTCGGCGGGGCAGGCAAGCACCTTCTTCATCCAGTTATTGACGATGCGCTTGTCGAGGTTGCCGCCGCCAAGGTGGGCGATTGGTAAGTAACCGCTCCAACCGTCACAGGCGACGGCGTAACCTATGATCTCCCCGTCATTACGAGGCCAACCGGGGCCCAGCGTCTTCAGGTTCGGGTCACGTGTTTCCAAGTCGATAGCGATTTCTTTTCTATCGGTGATGTCAGGCAACTCTGACGGCGGTGTCCAATCAGTCTTCTGATTGAACATCACCAGTTGCAGACCGTGATTCTTCATCGGGCATACGCCTTTCTTCAGACAGCAGATTTAAAAGATGTCTCGCTAGCTCTTGGCCTTGGAATGGAGTTATTTCGTAAACGTGATATTCGTCCCCAAGCTCGCTGTCCTTTGTTAGGACAGCGAGATTAAGGGCACCCTTCTTTTGAAGACTACAGTAGACGATGTGCTTCTTCATTTCTTCGCCTTTGGTGGACGCCCCCTTTTCTTTGGGGCAGCTTTTTTCTTTGAAGGTGCCTTTTTAGCAGGAGCTTTGCCCCCAACCCAAGCCTCATTAAAGGTAGGCGTTTCGATATTGTCCCCCCGCAACCTGCCAAATTGGTCACGGGCTCTTTCCGGCGGTTCCACAAAGGTGGGGAAGAACAGCTTCAAGAATTTTTTAAACATGCTTTCACTCCTCATGTTGTTGCTCGCTCATATCTGATAGCTCCTCAAGCCATCCATGGGCGATACGATGTACAAGCTTTCCTTTGCCCGCGTGACGCCGACATAGAAAAGCCTGTGTAAATCATCCATCATGCGTCTTCCTTCTAGCGTGTTGGATGAAACTGCTTGGTCAGATGCGTGGGATATGTCCGTGTACAGGACGACGTTGTTTGCCTCTCCACCCTTCGACCCATGTATTGTCGATACCTTGATCCGTGGTTCGTGTCTCAGGTTCTCCCCGCGGCGTAGCAGGGCGGACACGTAGGTATTCAGATGCTCTGGCACGTTGTTCATTGCTTCTTGCCACGGCATGTCGCCGGTAGCTAGCAGCCCGAAATCCGTTTGTAGTGTCGTTAAGTTGTATGTGCTTTTCACGTCGATGTTCGACAAAGCTTTAAAGCCGCGCTTAATACGGCTGCCGGATTTCATGTAGTAGTAGAGATTTCGCGCAGACATGGCGTCGATCTCACCACCCCCGCACAGGGCTTCCCATGCAATCAACGCCGAAGCCAGCTTCTCGCTAATGCTCTTACTGCCGCGGTTCTCAAAGAAATAGCCGTGTATCTTCAGTTGCTCACATATGTCGTTCAGCATGTAGTTGCACTGCGCCATGACTAGCCACTCGTCGCTGCTAAAGCGTTTCATATCCGGCATAAACACACGCTCGACCCTGCCGACCATTTCTTTCGGGCGGTATTTCTTTGGGCGGCGAGTCTGGATTCGGTTGACGATCCGCGTGGCGATCTCATGCACCTTTGCAGGAATCCGGTAGGATTGCGACAGCACCTCTGACCCACTTTCGACTCCAAGGAAATGCTCTACATTGGCACCGGCCCATCGGTAAATAGCTTGATCGTCGTCACCGGCGGCATACATGCGGCCTGCGTTGTCGTTCAAAATATGTGCCACTTCCCACTGCAGCGGGGACAAGTCCTGCGCCTCGTCAAGGAAGACCATGCTGAATTTAGGACAGACCCGTGAGCCGTGTTCCGCGAACCATTCAAGGATGTCGGTGTAGTCGTAAAGGTTGTTTGCGCTTTTAAAAGCTGCGTATGCCTCGTTGATGTACTTGATCGTCGTCAGCGGCTCCTCGACGGCGCTTTCGCGGTATGTGACCTCCACATCTTCTTTCTTCAGCCGCGCAAGCTGAATCAGTTGCATGATCGGATTGTCGCGAGAGTTGGAACCGATATCATCTTCGTGATCGTCTACGCCCTTTGACACGAGGTTGAACCCCACACTTTTGCCGAACTCTACAAGATGCTCAGAGCCCATGAGGTTGTTCTTGTCGATGTCGGAAAGGTGGTAACAGAAGCTGTGCAGCGTCCTGAAGAAGTTCAAGTCTTTCTCAAGATCCAGTTTAAACTGACGTGCAGCCCGCTCCCGCGCTTCTCGCGCAGCTTTGCGCGTAAACGCCAGAAAGGCTATTGAGCTTGGCGCGGTGCCGTCAGCGATAGCCTTTTCAACCATGTTCAGCAGGGTGGTTGTCTTACCTGTTCCCGGTGGGCCGTATATGACAAACATCAGAAGGGGATATCCTTTTCATTGACGCCGTAGTCCGGCGGGCTGATGTCGGATATGCCTTCTTCAAATGAAGGGATTTGCCACACGCGCACGACGCGACCCTTGATGCGAAGCACCGTAGACTCACCGTTGATGTCCCGTAGGCGTTGGGCAATGCGGTGCGTTTTAAACTCAAAGAACCGCTGCCTCTTCAGATAGTTTTCAAAATCCTTGAGCCGGAAGAACGTCAGGCTGTTGTCCTCGTCTGTCCATGGGCGGCGAAGCAGTATCTCTTCCTTGTCGGCGGCGGTCTGCATGTTGCGGCAGAAATCTTCAAGATACTCGTAAAATGCGCCGTCAATAGATGCGTCGGTACTGGCTTCAATGACGCCGCCCTCTGTCTCTGTCATGTCCCGAAGCAGCGCCGCCACGCGGTTCTCCCAAACAGGCTTGCTGACTGTCGGCGGCATGACGTTAAGCTGTTCGATACAAGACCGCTGGAAGCTGGACTGATTCTGCAGCGCGTCGGTGTCTAGCTCTAAAGGCTCGCCGTTGACATCCATAAACCATATCGGCGGCTTGGAGTTGTACTTGCGAAGGTTTGCCACTGTAGCTGCAGTGCCTACGTTACCCACCCCGTAACGGCGCGTCAGGCACCGCTCACGGTCACAATGATCATTGATGGGGGCATCGTTACACTTGTAGGCGTAGTCGCGCCTCTGAAGCTGCCTAGCGATAATATTTACTTCAGCCAGCGGCAACGGCGGCTGGAAATGTTCCATGTTGTACCGCATTAGTTCGTCTTCCCACGAGTCGGGAGAAAACTTTCTCAGGTACACACCTATGTTAAACAGCCCATTATTTCTTGTGCCTTCGGGGAAACCTTGTGTACAAAGGTGCTGCAGACAGGGGGGGCCTTCCATTATTGGTGAAACGTCATTGCTTTCTACGGAAAGCCCAGTGACCTGCTCCGCCGTCTGCACGAACCTCTGATGTAATTCGATAAACTCTTCAAGCGTTGCGGCAGAGCCGTCATCCTTGAAAGCGTAGCGCAGCCCCTCTTCCGCATTGTAATACGGCAGGTTCAGAAAGTTGCCAACATCGCCACGCTCAAGGTGCAGGCGTATCTGCTTGGGGAATATCTCGCATCCTGCATAACCAAGACCGGCGGAGATGGTGGACAGCGTGTCCTGCATCAGCTTCGCGTCAATCCAGTCTGACGTGAACAGGAACACGTGTGCGCCGCCGGATTTTGACCGCGCCACAACAAGCGGCAGTTCCCGCTCGCGTATCTTGTTTATTAATTCAACGTGATTGAAGCCTGCATACTGATCGATGTCGATGCAGCCCCACTTACACATGTTATCTTCATTAATCGGAATGATGCCAATCGCAATGCCTGTGCCGTCTAAATGCCCTTCCCATAAATCCATGGTCCGCGGGCTTTTGATCACGCTGGCTTTACCGGCTTGCTTGCCGTTGTTTTGTTCGCGCTGAATTTCATAGGTGCCGTAGGCAGCTTCCAACCCGACAAAAATCTGTGAAAATTGTTCTGCAGACATAATAGCTCCAAAGGGATCGGGGTGACAGACCGTGCCTCTGCCACCCCGAAAGCTTAGAACGGGATATCGTCCCCGGTCTTATCGCCGGTTTCAGCACCCTCTTGGGTGTGCTTGACTTTAACCTCGCCCTTTTCAATTGACTGGTTAAAGGTTTTCGCGGAGTCATACTGCCCGCGAGAACTGATGGGCCCTTCTAGGCTCATCTCCCAACCATGCCAACTACCCTTGCTATTTTCTTCCTGAATAGTCTTCAGCAAGTAAATATGGCTATACATCGGCGGCACAAAGCTGCCGTTTTTGCCCTGCATCTCACGAGAGAGTATCATGCTCATCCATTTACGCGACTTTTTAAGCTGCGTAGATTTCATTGCAATCAAGGCATTCGTAGCGCCATTTTCGGACAGAACCTTCACATACCACTGTGAGGTCTGTTCGATGTAGTCCCCAGAGCCGTCCTTCAGATATTCCTTATTATCGTTGGGATCACGCTCTGTTTCGGGCCTATCGTCACTTGGGTCATAGATTGCCACCGGCGCTCCAGAGCCAGAACCACGCGGGCTCCACTGGATATATTTACGCTGGTAGGCGCACGGAATGACCCGAATACCGTCCTTACCTTTAAAGACCTCACCGGTCACGGTATTGACGATATCACCTTTGCGAACGTCGTCGCGCTCATCAAGGATAGGATCAAGACCAGATACGATCTTCAGGAATGGCAGCGCCATATCCTCTTGATCGACCTGCCCCAGACCGCCGTGAGCATCAGCTTCAAAGATAGAAGCGTCGAACTCAGCAACCGCGGTATCCTTCTTTTCAACAACATTTTTTCCCGCCATTACTTCGCTCCTTTGATAACAGCACGTTGACCCACCCACGCGCCGAACATTTCCATCGGCAGTGGACGCCCAGCTTCGACCTCGTCCTTTACGAATGAACGTAATGTTGACGGGTGAACGGACTCTTTTTGATCCGGGTGCAGACCCTTTGACTTTGCCATTTCGGCGAACTCCGCTGCCATGGAGTCTTCCCCCATTTTGAAGTCTACCGATACGATGTTCTTGACCATGTCTCCATGACCGTTCTGCCTTAACCATGAGAATGCCTCTTCCCTACTTGCCACCGGGATACTTGCCCCGTAGGTCTTTTTGATTTCGACCTGCGAACCATCGGATAGCTTGAAAGATGACACGCCCATTTCCGCCAACATGTTTGGCAACTCTTCGTCAGTCAGACGCAGAAGCTCTTTCTTCTTCGCCTTGACCTTCTCTTCAAGATCAGCCAGTTCTGTTTCGCGGTTGGCGATATCTGCAGCCAATTTAGCAACCCCTTTGAGATTGCCGTCGTCAAATTGACCGAGAGGGGAAGCCTGTTTGGACTGGGTGTCCGCTTCCATAAGTGATGAAAGATCACTCATTCTTGACTCCTTTCGTCGTTGAGTGCCGTTTAAGCACTTGAGACATCCTATATAATGATATATATTCTCACAGTCAAGGAGAAAAGATATGCGCCGCAAGTTCGATGATTATGTTTACAAAACAGAACCTTACGACCATCAAAGGTCCGTGTTCCGTGATTCGTGGCACAAGGAATGTTATGCCTTATTTATGGAGATGGGTACAGGCAAGTCGAAAATCATCGTCGATACTATCGGACTTTTGCACGAGGTTGGCGAGATAAATACGGTGCTGATCGTCGCTCCGAAAGGTGTTTTCCATAACTGGGTACGAAAAGAAATACCGACGCATCTGCCTGATAGGATTGAGCATTCTGTCTGTGCATGGCAACCGAACATCACGCAAAAGTACCGGGATGAATTTCAGGCGTTCATCAATTCAGACAAGCTGAAGATATTTGTAATGAACGTCGAGGCGTTCTCTACGCCCAAGGGTGCGGAGACAGCGGCGTGGTTTGCCAAGAAGTTTGGCGAGAAGGGCATGATGGTGGTGGATGAATCGACAGCCATCAAAAACCGTAAGGCCAATCGAACCAAGGCTATCGTCGCGGCGGGTAAGTTTTTCACTTACAAGCGCCTGCTGACTGGCTCGCCGGTGACAAAATCGCCGATGGATTTGTTCTCGCAATGCCTGTTTCTGGGCGACAACTACTTGGGCTACCCTAATTATTATGCCTTCCAAGGCCGCTACGCCGTCGTACAGCGGCGTTCCATGGGTCACCGGTCCTTTCAACAGATCGTGGGCTTCCAGCGTCTGGACGAGCTTAATTTGAAGCTTGACGATTTTAGCTCGCGGGTGCTGAAGAAAGAATGCCTTGATCTACCAGAGAAGGTTTACATCCGCCGGGAGGTGGAACTGACCAGCGAACAAAAGAACCTGTACCGTCAGATGAGCAAACTGGCCTTGGCGCAGCTACAAGATGGCTCTCTGGTGTCTACCAACAACGTTCTGACGCAGATTATGCGCCTGCAGCAAATCTGTTGCGGCTTCGTGCGTGACGACGATGAGCGCACACGTGAACTTTCGTCGAACCGTGTGCAGGAGTTGTTGAACGTTTGTGAAGAAATAGACGGCAAAGCCATCATATGGGCCACATATGTTCACGACATAGAAAAGATTTGTGAAGTTTTATCGAAAGAGTATGGCCCCGACAGCTTTGGTGCGTTCTACGGCGCTACCGCTCAAGATGAGCGTCAGCGCATTGTAGAAGAGTTTCAAAACCCAGACTCTCCTATGCGTTTCTTTGTGGGCAACAGCCGCACCGGCGGCATGGGGATCACGCTGACAGAGGCTAGCACGGTCATTTATTACTCAAACAACTACGATCTGGAGATTCGGGTGCAGTCTGAAGACCGGGCGCACCGCATTGGGCAGCGTAATAACGTTACCTACATCGATCTGGTGTCGCCGCGGACAATCGACGAAAAGATATTGACCGCGCTGCAGAACAAGCAAAACATTGCAAGTACGGTTTTAGGTGAGGAGTTGAGAGAATGGTTCCAATAGTCGTAGGCGACGGCACTATGTCCCGGCGTGAAGCTGACGGGCTGTGCCCAAACTGTGAAACTGCGCGTGAAGTAGAACAGACCCGTTGCCGGGTCTGTAAAATTATTACTTCTAACGAATTGTTGGCAAACCACGCCGCCCGGCCAGAATCTCATCAGCCACAACTTGTACGTCGTCAATGAAACTGAGTTGGCTTCTCTCCATTGGGGTCATGTTAGCAATATCTTCCGCGCTCATAATCCCAAAATTCGTTTCATATATTCCAGACGGAAAGGTCGGGGTTGCGGGAGCAGTTCGATACTCCGTTGCATTGGGATTAGACCGAGCAGCCGCTGCAATTGGATCAGCAAACGGAGAACGAGAGGATTCAAAATACGGCATTGTGTCATAATCTACGACGTCGTCCACGACTGAGGGAGCAGCAGCTTGTCTCATTTGGCTGTCCGCAGCAGCCCTACCAACAAGATTTTCAACGGTTCGGAGATTTCTGTCTCTGACTTGATCCGCCAAAATCGCGTCCATCACATTTTCTCTAGTTACGTCCGCAGGGCTAGGGGAATAATCCCTGTCGAGTGCCTGCCCCACGTTAGCAATGGCATTGTCCACCGCCGCCGTTGTCCGTTGAGCGCGGTCCCGCAAGTCCAACAAATCTGACACGTTCATAGGGCTTTCAGTTGTTTGGTTTACCATCATAGCGTCACCAAACATGTCCACCTGTGGTCCTGCAGCAACTTCAGGCACCTGACCACCGGGGTTAGCGATTTCTTCCATTGGAGATACGTCAAAGACGCCGCGTTCTCTTATGGGGTTTGCTATAGGCATGTTGTTTTGCAGCATCTCTGCCGCATTGTAAGGTCGCGGTGCTGGCTGTGCAGCGCGTACTGCTGCTGGATTTGGAACACTGTCATAGTTAACCGCGTCCAAAGCATCGCCGTCACTTCCAAGTGGAACGAACTTACGAGGTGCTTTTCCGCCGATGTTAGATAAAAACGCGCCTAAAAAACCGCCGTCTTTAAAAAACGACCCAAGACCGGTGCCCCTTGGCGTAGCGCGTTGCACCGTGCCGCCGGGTATATTCTCGCCAATTTTCAACGCTGGAGCGTAGCCGGGCTGTGGAGAATCCATTCCACTACCCTGATAACCTTCGCCGCTAGTTAAACCTCGCGCCTGCTCAAAGGCCATCCGGTTGATTTGATCGATCTGTCGCGGGCTCATTGTTCGGGAATAGTCAGCGCGGCTCCCAAACATACCGGCATCGCCATACGGGTTGGTGTCAGACCGACCCGTCATGGCTTTGAATTTGTCAAACTCATACTCTTCTTGACCGCCACGAGCGGCTATATCTCTTGCGCGGTCTTCGTTTGGGTTTGCCATTACACGTTCCTCATTTCAAGCGAGGCTTCTAGAGTCTCACTGTTCCGCCGTAGCCAGCCTTTACCAAAGGTATCAAAAGTTTTTAAAGAGCGATAGTACCCTTCCCTATCCTCTGCCATTGCCTTGATGATGTACTCAGGCTCAAACTGAGCGACTTGTTCCAAGGTCCGTGGTCCGATGGCCCCGTCAGGTGTTGCTTCAACAATGCTTTGCAGATACTTAGCTGCCCGTCCGGGCCCGGAGTTGACGGCCCAATCGAAGGTAGTGAAATCCACACCGCCGGGCAGTTCGTCGCCTTTTACCTTGTCCCAGTATCCCTGCTTGTAGATAAGTTCCACGTGGTCGTCTGGAATGTTTTTCAATTCGTCCACGTCTTCCAAGGGGCGACCAAGAAACTCTGAATAGGTACGGTGCGTGATGCCTTTGTTGGTGGCACCACCGGGATCTTCAGGGTGATCGACAAAACCACCCTCATGCTTCAACACCATCTCAAGGCTTTTGAAAAAGTTTGATTCCATTATGCCGTTCCTAATAGTCCCATGATTCCGTCGCCGGGGAAGGCTGCTGCCATACGTCGGCGGGTGTCAGGTTGAGGGGTTGCCTGCGCCAGCGAGGCGGGCGAGGCAGACGCCGTCTGCGGCGCAGGCGCAGACACCGATGGAGGAACCGGTGCCATGCTTGATTGATTTAAAATCTGGTCTAGCCTCTCATTAAACGACGGATTCGCAGAGGGCAGTTTATAGATATCTAAGCCCGGTGGGCGTTGGTCCACCGGAGTGTCGATATCCACGTCTGGGCCCGGCGACACGTCATCCTCATCACCCAAGCTTAGTCCCGCACCGATAAGATATGCGTTCAAAAACTTCATATTTTGAAGCTGCGCTTTTGGCGTATCGCCCTTTTTCAAGACTTGAACTAAAAACGCAGGGTCTAGGACGGCTCGCTCTAGAAGAGTTAGTTGCAAACCTTCTGTGTTCCGGCCCATCAATCCTCTAGCGAACCGAACACCGGCTCCTGCTTCGATAAGACCTTGTGACCGCATGCCTGCCAAGCTCGCCACTTCAGTTCCAAACCGGGCACCCGCAAGCCGAACTAAAAGGTCCGCCAAGCCGCCCATTTCGTCAACCATGTCTTCAGCAACTTGACCGCCTTTGCGCGAAGCGACTTCAAGTTTTTGTCCACGGTCAAGAAGATATTTTAAGCGGTCCAACTCTGCCGCGGTGAAAACGCCCTCATCCTTCAAAACATCTGCCACGGAAAGGCGTTGCGCTTGTTTTTGCCGTGTGACGCGAACAGGGTCGCGGGGATCACCTCTGCCTTTCTGAAGCGGCTCAAACATTAATTTCAAGGCCGCAGAAGGGCTGAATCTGTTGGCGGAGCCGCCACCCTTTGTCCACATCCACTCTAGCATTACTGAACGAAGCCCATCCATCGCCGCGTCCGGGTTAAAACCTTTTGCTTCTAAATCTGCGCGGCTTGCACCCGTTGTAGCTTTTTTCACGGTGCGGATTACGGTTTCTAAGCTTGTTACCGGGAGAGTTGACCCTAATGCGGAGGCTATTGCCGTAGACGGGTTTTCATCCCGCATAATTTTTGCAAGAACCGCATTAGATTTGACAATTTTGTCGAACTCATCTTTTTGTTTGTCGTACAATTTTACTGAATCTTCAAAAGCCCGGCCATCGTCAAGCATGGCTTTTATTTGCGGGAAATTACGCAGCAGCATTTCGTTATCTTTTAAGAATGCTGCCGCTTTTGCCGGAACAATTCTTCCCGTTTGCGGGTCTAAAACTTGAGCCGCGGTATATTGAACTGCTTTTGCTAAAGCGGTACGCAATGAGTCTTGATTCACCGGACCAAATTCAACGTCGTCCAAGGGAATTCGCAAAGTCGGGTCAACATCTAACCTATCAAGTTCTTTTTGTACAAACTCAGAACTATCCAAGATTTCCCTAAACCGCATTGCAGTCGGGTCTGCGCCGCCTTCAAACAAAGATAAATGCAACAGCGTAGGTTCATATATGTCAGCACCGTTTTTGTCGCGCTGCATGATATCGCCTAAAAAGGCCCTGCGAAGAGCATCGTTTTTACCACGAGAAAAGGCACGTGCGGTGTCATATGCGGTGTTGCCCTCTGCAACGGCGTCCAAATCTGCCAGAATAGCGTTAGCTAATTGCCCCAAAGCTTTTGCTTCTTGGTTGCGCCCGTCTTTCATAGCGATACGTGCTGCTTCTAAAGCGCGGCTACGAAGCTTCACTAAGTCCTTAACAAAGAGAGGCTCTGGGTCATCCGGTGTCGGCGCGAGAGGCTGGTTTTGAGTTGCCTTAATCAGCTTTAGTTCAGCGTTAGCTGCCCGCTCCGCATTTTTCAAACGAGCGTTTTCACCGGGGGTGATGGCATTGCCCAGCTTTTTCCTACGAGCGCGAATAGCGTCAAGCACTCGCACAGGGCGTTGCAACAAGAAATCAGGATCCACTGAATCTTCAGGTGAAACCTCTGGACCCTGCCGGAAAAGCCGACCCTGTTCTGGGTCCAGAACGATTTGCAGCACATCTTCGTAATCTTTACGGACCGGCGACGGTAAATTGTCCACCGCTTTTTGAGCAGAGCTAACGGCCTTGTCTACAACCTGTGCTGGTTCTCCCGCATCAAGGCCCAGCCGACTCCTAAACAAAGAAATCTGCCCGGCTATATTGGATGGGAAATCTTCTGTCTCAAGAAAAAACTCTTCCTTGATCATAGGAAGGGCTTCAAGCGTATTTTCGAAACCTACTTCTGTGTCAGTGGGGATTTCATTCCAGAGCTTTGTCTCTTGGGCGTTTGCGTTTGCAACAATCTGATCAAAGTTTCTCTTTAAGTTTAAGCTGATAATGTCAAAGTCTTCATTCTTCCCTAACGCCGCCGCTGCAGACAATGCTCCCGCATTAGCGTCCTGTAGGCCCAGAAGGATCACTTGCTCAACCGCGTCAGCTTGTATCTGTGCCGCCGCTTTAACAGAGTTTTGATCACCCGCTTCTCGTAAAGCCTGTATTACTTGTTCGATGAAATCAAAGCCACGTTCTGCGCGAGCAGCCGCTTCAACATTTACAGTCTGATCTTTACCGCGTTTCGCTACCGTTCTGCGAAGCAGCGAGAGAACAGGCGAGCCAGTAATCTGATCCGGGGTCAGCGGTGGAAGATCTAACTCTACTGCCAACTCGTCCATAAAACCTTGAAGGCGCATGGGGTCGGTCTTGGCCGCTAATTCAAGTTCTCTAATTACAGCTTCGGGATCTTCACCATACTTTTCCATAAATGCGCGGATTTTCTCGCCAAGCGCAGACTCTCTAGCATCAGTTCCAAGGCGTGGAGTGATTTTTGACATTAATCTTGGGATTTGACGAGCAAACAAGACTCTTGGTTCCAACATGCCGCCAGCAACCTCGCCAGCAAATTGTCCAAAATCACCGAACGCAGACTCACCAATAGCCCCACCTACCGCAGAAGTCCCTACTGCGGTAGTCTCTACGCCATAAAATAATTTTTTTGCTGTTGCGCCTTTTTCTCCGCGAGCCGTTTGTGCGGCACCACGTAGAATATCTTCTACCGCAGTGTACCCTTTACCCGGCAATCTAAAGAAGCCCGGCAAACGGTTAAGACGGTCTGAAACGAGCGCTCCAGCGGTGCTGCCGCTTCCCATCATCATGTAAGGAGTGCCAAAGAGAAACGGCAGACTCTCCCCCGTAACGTCTCCCATGATTGCAGCAAACCTGTCCCCGCGGAAAGGTGGGCGTGTTTCAAACAAACCCATGTCTTCGCCGACAGAAACCGCGCCTTCACCAGCTTGTGACCCTAAAAAGCCCCCGACAGCCATGCCGCCCAGCGTAGGAAGGGGCTGTGCATAAGGCACTCTTGCACCTAACTTAGCTCCGCCGATGATCCCGGCGGTTGTAGGTGTGGACTTTGTCAGGCTGCGGAAAAGCCTATCTGTAAAGGCACCAATTGATCCGGGTTCCGCGATATCTGTGTAGGTGTACAAGAACTCATTAATATCGCCGCCTTGCTTTACAAAGCCGTCAAGATCCTTACCAAACTCGACACCGACCGCCTTGGCTATTTCGTAGTTGGAGTAACCTGCGTCATACAACTCATCGAAATTAAGAGATAAAGGACTGTCTACCTTGCGTAACGGGCCTCTGGGCGTGTAATCAGGCTGGTTGGTTGTTTGGTCCACCATGTTAACCCCCTACACTCGTATTCGTATTCGTTTGTGGAACCAACGGAGGTGCATTTAGTGGATCAGGGTTAGTATCCGCCCCGAAGCCCCCGGCGGAACCCCGCAAGCTGGTTTCCAAAATTTCGTACTGTGAAATCAGGTAATCAAGCTCACCAATGTCCCCTTGAATTTTATTCCGCAACTGAACAGTGCCCGCCTTATCAGACTTGTCATTCAAAGTTTTTTTGCTGTCTCTCAAGAAAGACAACATGTTGCTTGTCGAGGACAACAGCTTTGACTTTGATAAGAAGGCATCAAATGGGTCAACTTGAAGAGATTCAATCCTCTGCCGAAGACCCTCTGTGTCCTTGCCGCCGATAGCGTTAAGGGCACGTGTGACGGTGATAACATTAAGGTATTGCAAATCCCTGACAGCTTCAAACGCTGCAGGATTTGTTGGCTTGTAATCGTCGCCAAAAACCAGAGCCTTACCAAAATCAACCGCACCTGCAAAGCCGCGAGCAAGTTTGTCCCGTGGACCAATTGATTTACCGTAATCAATTGTTGGGTCAATAATGCCCTCGTATTCAACGGTTTCCGCTTCCGCTGCCTGCGGGGTTTCAAGAAGACCCATGTCGTCAAAGCTAGCGTCACGCTCTTTTGCAAGCCGGACAGCTTCGATGACGTGCGGTGGAATCGTGCCACCAACAGTGACAAGTCCTTCGCCGCCTTCACCTGCGGTAATCCGCGGGGTATCCCGCACGATGCTGACCGCCGACTGGAATTGACGTAGCTCTTCTTGAGTAAAGTCTCCGTTTGCAATGTTGTCGCTAAGATCAACAAGCAGCGCGTTAGCCAACGAAACAGACAAGCCCTTTCTTTCAGGCTTGCTGGTGAAGTGAAATCCTGCCTGACGTGCAGCAAGAGCTTCGTCGCTGTTTTTAACGACCCTCGCGTTGCCATTCTGATTAAACAATGTGGCGGGGTCGTCAGCGGTGGCAAGAACAGTAGTTCCTGTGGGTGCAATGGACAGGACTTTATTGCCCAAAGTGCGGATTTCTTCAGAGTATGGCCGGAAATCATTGGCAATCATACGGTTCATTTCTGCATGAGTACGCGCAGTCTTGAAGGTAATATTTCCTTCTGCATCCGATTTGTACATTTTAACAAACTGGAACTTCTCTGGAGTCTGCGGGCTAAATCCTTCGTTGTTAATCGCGTTTGTGTACGCATCCGGCGTGAAGACAACTTTACTCTCAAAGGTGCCGTCAGCCTTGGGCTTATATAGAACTTTAATGTCTGCCATGTTGGGCGCATCAATCATCTGTGCGCGGGCTTCTGCGGAAAGACTTTGAATCTCACTATCGTACATTTTAAATGGTGTGCCCGCTGGGCGTAGGACGCCTGCAATTACCTGCGGAGTGCGGAATGTAACGTCCCGCATCTCTCCACGAGAAACTTCTGTAGGCACCTTGGTGTATTTTTCTCTATCCGTCGCAGACATGCCCGCCAATTGAGCGGAAGACAGCAACACATCTTTTCCTGTAGTGGAATCACGATAGAAATTGAAGGTGCCGATTTGTTTGCCCGGCGGGCGGCTATCTTCTGTAAAGCCTTGACCTTTGGCGGTGTTAGCCTGTTCCAAAGAGGTGACAAATGTGGACTCGTACCCGTCGTCAGTCTTTTTGTATAGCGTTTGAGAGGTGAACTTCTCAGTCGCGGGCGCTACAAATTTCTTGAAGCTAGACCGTATGTTGGCTGGGAAAGCCGCTAGTTCATTAGCTCCAATGGTTAAAGGCTTGTTAGGTTGGATTGTTCCAAAACCTGCAACCTGAATAGGCTCGGTGCCAGTGTAAACTAGTTCCTGTATGGCTCCGGGGCCTTCAGGTTTGGCTGGAACGGTGCCAATCTTTACACCACCTCTATAAATGGCCGATCCGGGCGCGAATGATTTCAACTCATTTTGAGCGGCAAGCTGAGTTGTCGCCATGTTCAGTGCAGCCTGACGCTGCGCGTCCCGTGTTTTGCGCTTTGCTGCATCCACGCCCGCGCCAACCTTGCCAAGCTCTGGCAAGCCGCGCATCAAAGCTTCCTCAATAGGCATGCCTTGAGCAATCGCCAAACCAAGCGGTGCTGCGGTGCCCAACAAGAACTGACCCGTCGCCCGCTTGCGAAGCTCGTCGGTATCGTCGCCGTAAATCTCTTGAATCATGGGCAGGTTTTGCTTGTAAAGCTCTGCCAAGCTTGCCTGACCGCCAGACTGCATACGCACAGGCTGCATGATGCCTTGCGCCATCTTGCCCTCTACCGGCGTGTCCATGGCCTTTTGTGCCACCTGACCAATGCCTTGATCAACCTGACCCATCTCACGCATTTCCATGACAGGCTGCACTAAAGTCAGCACCGACTCTGGCGTCTTGTTAGCGTCCTTCATGCCAACAATCCCACCAAGCTCCTGACGGCGCTCCTTTACAGACTTGTCATCTCCCCGAAATGCATTCATGGCCCCACGATAATCTTCAGCCGCCTTTACGCCCGCCGTCATGTCCTTCATAACACCGGCAATGCCCTCTTGGATCATAGGGCCAGCAACGTTCTGCGCCATGTTCGCCATAGAAGAAACCGCCTGAGTGGCGGCTTTTGGCGAATTACCACGAGCCGTGGGCCGTGATCCGCGGAACATGTTTCTATCGTAAACAGCCATGTTAACCAGTCCTATCCAAACAGGCTTTGTATGCCCGCCGCGCCAGACAATGCCGCGGTTCCGTAACCAAACAGTTTTTCAAACGGGGACGCGGTATTGCCGCCCGCGGCCCCTGTGACGGTGGTCATCTGTGATGAGGGAGCCCCCTGATATATATCAGATGTGAACGCCAGCCTCTTGTACGGCTCGTAAAGGTTTTCATACGCCCCCGCGCGTTCAGCATCAAGCTCCGCTTGACCCTGTGCCTGCTCACGTGCCCCGACGTCAAAGCCAAAGCCAACGCCCTGCTGTTCAAGGGCTTGTTGTAACTGCGCCAACCCTGCACCCTGACCTGCGAAACCTGCACCTTGCCCTGCTAGTCCGGCAATGCCCCCGGCGGCGGAACCAAGGCGATTGGCGGCATCTGTAAATGCGGCGCTGCGAAGCTGAGATCCAATGCGCCCAGCCTCTCTGATGGCATCCCGGTCAATCATACCTTGTTGAAGCTCACCACGAGCCCCAAATGCTGCGTCCCCGGCGGCGGCGATGCCTTCTGCCATTGCCCGGTTGCCCTGCATTTGAGCTTGTTCAAAGATATCCTGCTGCGCTTGGTCGATAACCTCGTTGACATACGGGTCCATTGCAGCGCGAATACCTTCGCCGCCGTCCCGGCCAAGAGACTGTAGAATCAAATTCTGTGCATCAACAAGCTGTTGATTTGCGCCAGTTAAACCCAACCGGGCTGCATCGATGTCGGCGGTGGGGTCATACATGCCTGCGGCACGTTTAAGGGCAGCTTTCTGAAGCTCTGTAAGCCCCTCTACGTCATATCCGGGTATGTCAATCGGGGTGTCGGCGAGTGTTTTTGCCGATTCCATCAGCCCCAGTTTTAGAGCTTCTACTTCCGGGGCTTCGCGGACTATTTGAGTTTGAGTAGCCATTATGCTGTCGCCTTGTTTTCTAGGTCACGCATCACATCATACATCCGATTAATGCCTTTTTTAATGCTTCCGTTGCCTGCGCCTTTCACTGCGTCACGTGTCATTACGAACTCTCCATCCATGAGAAGCGCAGGAACATCGTCCTTTGTGCCAGAACCTAATCCGGGGCCGATGCCGCCGGTACGGCGCGGGTATGCTTCACCACCAGCCTTGTATTTTGCAGCAAGAGAGGGGTCTATTTTCTCTTGAACGGCTTCAGGGAGCTTTGAAAAGCCTTTGTACTTGTTTGGTACAGCGCCGCCTTCCTCGTACAGGTTGATGTTGTACCGGTCAGGGTCAGCGTAATACAAGTCCGCTCCTGTCTCCATGTACTCGTCATCCTCTTCGTCCTCGCCGCCAGAGAAAGCTGCGAGGGATGCAAGCCCCAAAGCGGGAACGCCAAAGCGAGCAAATGCTGACGGCGTATACTCTTCTTTCAAGAAAGAAACGGCTTCTTTAGGGGTAAAACCCTCTTTTATTAGAGTTTGATAGTTACTTGATTTTAATATGGTATCTGTAGACGGGCCGCCCTCAAAAGGATTTGCAAAGAAACTTCCGGGCTTATCCCCCAAAGATGGTTTATAGCCGCTTTGCTCTACCATTTTTAGAAAGTCTTGGTTTGTCGATGCATTTCTAGCGGCTTCCGCAGCGTTGGCGGGCGCAGCAGGGTTCTTACCTAAAAGGCTCTCTCTGAAAGTGCGGTCCCCGCCGGAGGCGGCATCCCGCAGCGGACGGCCAAAAATACCCGTACCATCTGTTCTTTGGAAAGCGCCTTTCATGCCCGCGCCAAAACCTTGCCCACCTTGCATCAACCCGCCGATGCCGCCTTGTACCGCGCCGAGAGCGCCGCCGATAGCCGCTGATTTAAGAGCATCCTCTGCTTTGCCACCTTTCAGCAAGGTGCCGATACCCGCACCGAGAGCCTGCCTGCCCACCAAACTCATGCCCGGAGCAAAATAAGAAAGGGCTATAGGCACCAAAACAGGGGCCGCATCTACGATTGCGTCCTTTACGTCGTCAAAGACATCTCCAATTTTGTCAAATAAGCCCATAGATCAACTCTTATTAACTACTACAAGTATACGCGAAAACGCGCTTATGTCACGACCTTCACAGTGCCGCTGTCATTAAATAACGCACCCACCTCTAAACCCGACGCGCTAGTGGGTAGTTCAGTGAGCGTGATCCGTGTTCCGCGAAGCTCTCCCGGATTTCTTTCTTGCGCGATAAATAACTCTAAAGCCCGCAACAAATCAGACATGTATTGCGGGCTATATTCCGTAGGAGCTTCTGGTAATCGTGGTGGTGCAATTTGATTTGACGACATTACCTTCTCCCATCAGGCCGCATATCAATCCGCGGGCTACCTAGCTTCCATTTAGCGCCTAACGCTTCTGATTCGATACGCATGGCAAAAGATCTGCCCCGCGCTCTTAAATATAACTGTTCTGTAAACTTTTCTACCGGAGACTCTGACGTTCGTATAGCCGCCGCTGACGCCGTGTTGTCGAAACTAGCTCCGGGGAAGTTTCTGGCTTTGATAGTAAATGTAGCTTGAGGGCTGCTCAAGTTTGTTGACCCAGTAAAAGTAAGGTCCGGTATGACCTTGTTTATGTACACAAAGCGGTCACCATCTTCGATATCAATTGCCGCGGACTCAATGAAGGAGTTCATCGCAGACCCGTCGTCATCATATCCTAACTCATGGTTATACAAATAAGATGACCCTGCAGCGATTGGGTATTGCCGCACCCCACGATCCAGCCAAGCACTTCTAGACATATTGCCAAAGTACCAGACTTTTTCACCGTAATTATACACAACATACCGGTCATTATCGTCGCTGCTCGCCGAAGGGTAGAACCAAAACACCTCTGAAAACTCAGAGTTGACGCCCGCCACGACTTTAGCTGTCTGACTAAAATTAAAGTCTAAGAACACCTTGTTCTTTACGGTGCAAGGTAGCTGTTGAGTTTGACCCGCGTAAACGTAAAAGTTGTCGATTCCCATCCAGAAAACAACGTCTTCGGTAGCCACCGCCGCATTTGGGCCCATGATTGTAATATTAGAGGCAAGCTGCTGTAGGCCGAAAGTAAAGGGCGGTCCAATAAATCGCATTGAATTTAGTGCAGTATCTGTCCAGACAAGTATCTCACGCTTTGTTTCTACTGCTTGCACAAACGTAGAGCCCGCACCCAAACGAATTTCCCCGGCGGTGTTAGTGACGGTTGGATACCAATCTATTGGGTCTTCCTGAGAAGAAAACCTAATCAACAAAGGGTCTTGTGTGCCATTGCCCTGTGTTCCGGTGTTGCTTGAGTTCAGTCCGTCACAACCAAAGGCAATCACATGACGGTCTTGATCAGATACCAAGATTTGCTTGCAGATCGTAGGTACGCTTCTTTTTGTTCCAGATAGAGTTGAAAGCTCAATGGCCCTTGTGGATAGGTTATTTGTCCTATCCCAATAAAATACGCCCGCGTCCCTAGCATTAATTAATAGATCTTCGCCAAAGTTGTCGTGCGACCAAAGCCTGATTTCAGTTGTGGTCGTCAAACCGTTAGGTTCCGCAGAGCCCCAACCGCCACGGCCCCATGTGCCTGCGCCCCAGCCCGTGCCGCCGACGACAGAATCAAGGCCCACATTGATCTGATACGCACCCACGGTGCTTGACCCACCATTCCCTGTGTCAGAAGAATTAGCGGCGACACTAGAAGTAATCGTGTAACTGTTGGCGTCAACAATGTTGACAACCTGATATTCTATGTTGAGGACTGCAGCGGTGATGTTGCCGCCCAACGAAGCTGCCCCAGAAAAAGTAACAAAGTCGTTTTCAACTGCTCCGTGTCCGGTGTCGCTGACAGTAATGGTTGTGCTGCCGTTAGTCGCTGAAAAAGTCACATCCCCTGCGCTAGTGGTTGAACGAAGAGGTGTGATGTCGCTAAAGGCACCCCCCTCTTCGATGTAGTATTTTAAATGTGTGCCAACACCAAGATAGTTTGAGCCGTCAAGCGCGATCCAATTGTGTAGCGCACGAGCAGACCCAAGGTAGGTAGACGAGCTAAACTTCTCCCAGCCACCAATCTTCTCCGGATACCCAAAGCGAAACCTAATTTTATCGCAATCTCGCCACCCGCCTTCGTTAGAGTAAGAGGTGATCTCTTGATTCACGCCGGGTTTAAATTGCAATTTTCTAAGCGGCATTAGGTCTTTCTCCCACCATAAAAGTCAGTAAGAGAAACAGCACCCGATGTCGGCACATTTCCATTTGCGGCAGTTTGAACAGAATTATTGTTATAAGCACTGCCACCAAAATAAAGGCCGCAACTTGCCCAGCCAGCAGACGGCCATGACACCTGCACATTAACAGTCTGACCGGCGGTTACAGAAAAACTACCCGTTGTAGACGCGGTGTTGTTGCCCGCAGTTAACGTATATGTGGCAACTTGAGAGCCAGCAACATACCAAGTGTGGGTCGCTGTTCTGGTGGCGTTTTGAATGTAGTAAGTGCCTTGGTAATGATATGTGCCTGTCTTGTTTACAGTCCATGAAATATTACCAGTTCCGGTGTACCCGTTATCAGCCCACGTATATGACCGATAAATATACCCCCCAGAATTAATGGCAGGATATGTAGTGTAAATGCCACCCCTGCCGTCATACACAGAGCCGGACATGCTTGCCGCCGTGACCGTTTCAGCTACGGTGCTAGGGACCAAGCTGCCGCCCTTGTAATACTCGTTTAGAGAGTGCGGCGCGGAGCCGCCGTATTCCGAGGCTAAATTGGCGATTGAGATTGCGCCTGATGACTGTAGTGTCATGGTTTAAATCCCTGCAACAGCGGTGATATCATCCTCTACGTCGAGTGCGCCT
>Ga0208159_1000041_pt1 | contig 44295 bp, 49 predicted proteins | sample 9_EtaG_FD_184082 | JGI IMG/M metagenome (GOLD analysis project Ga0208159, IMG submission 184082) | Marine viral communities from the Subarctic Pacific Ocean - 9_ETSP_OMZ_AT15188 metaG (SPAdes) (version 2) | ecosystem: Environmental > Aquatic > Marine > Oceanic | place: Pacific Ocean | collected... | reverse complement strand
TAGGGTAAGGAGAAAAACATGGCACTAACTAAAATAAATTACACAGGGCAAGGTGTTGTTCCCCATGCGAAGATGCCGAGTGGGTCTGTGTTGCAAGTTGTTCACACACGAACAGATAGTGCTATATCAACTGCTTCAACGAGTTATGTTACGACAGGACTTGCTCTAGCAATTACACCAAAGTTTTCTACAAGTAAATTAAAGGTAATGGTTTTGGGTGGTCGTAATTACTATAATGCAGACTCTGTTCAACACGATGTAAAACTTTATGTAGATGGTTCTGCGTATGGAGGTTCAGGTAGATGGACTTCAATTTTTAATAATGGTGGCGGCAATAGTATTCATTATGGTGCATGGTCGCTTGTAGAATATATAGATGCGAATAGCACTTCAGCGAGAACATATCAGATTTATCATAAGACGAGTGATGCTAGTAAAACTTGCCATTTTAATAATATAGGTTCTTCTAATGATATATATGTCCATATGATTTTAGAAGAAATAGCCGCATGATGGATAAGCCAACAATATCATCGCTAGACAGACGCTTAACAAAACTGGAAACAGAGACATCAATCCAATTTAAAGAACTTTTTGTCCGTCTGAAGCGGATAGAGGGACTACTTATAGGTACTGCGTCTGCTATCATACTTTTATTATCAACTATGTTATGGAAATTATAATGGGAAAACAGCCTAACTTAAAACCCTACATGGGTAGCATACCCCATAAAACTTCGTCTGGCCCGAAAGGTCATGGTGCGGTTATGGCAGGTAAAGCAATAAAGAAGAAATCAGCTAAGAAGAGATGAACCCAAAGGCTTCGCTGAATGCGATAGATACCCTTGAGAATAGTAAAGGGTGGACAGTCATGCGTAAAGTAATGGAGGAGGAAATCGTTTCTTCCGCAATGGCAATCGCAGAATCACCGACAATGTCTTTGGATGAAATCAACTTTAGGAGAGGAACTATATTTGCGGCGAAAGCCCTACTGGATATGCCGACAAAACTCAGGTCAAAGTTTGAAGCTGAAATAGCTTTAACGAGGGACGACAAGAGTATCAACAGCAATACATAATGCCATCACATTCAATTTAATCGGGACGCTACGGCCTCCCAAGGAGTAATAATGGCTATAGACGACAAAGCAATAATCGACAGTATCTCAACGGCGAAGCTCGGTACGCCCAACAATATGCCTGTTGAACCTACAACAGCACCAGAGCCAAAGGCAAAAGACAGTAACGAAGACAAAGCGTCTGCGAAAGCTAGTCCCGTTACAGAGGGGGACAAGATGCAAGCGGAAGCTGTTGTCTACGAGATAGACATGGGTGATGGCAAAACACGCAACATGACCCCAAAGCAAATCTCTTCAACTATGCAGAGATACGCCGCATTGAATTATCAAAATGCAAACTTAAAGCCAGTCAACGATCTAGTAGCTAAAATTCTCAGAGCAAACCCAAACATGCAACCGAAGGACGTAGCAGGTACGCTAGAAAATATCCTGAAATCTAGCAGAAAGAACCCTGAAATGGGGAACACCAAAGGCGATCAACCTGCAAAAGCAGGTCAAGAAAACATAGGCGACGCTTTGACAAAGTGGTCTGAGGACAACGCAATATCTCTTCCCCCTGGATATGCAGAAATGATGCAAGGCAATACGTCTGGCATGAATAGCATGGGCGACAGAATGGCAAAGATGGAAGGTATGCTTAATCAGGTTCTTCAGATGTCACAGGGCAACGTCAATGCCGCTAAAGACACGATGGATAATGCAAACAATATGCAGATCCAAGCCATGCAAAAGCAAATCGGGAACAACATAGACAGGGTTCAACAGCAACTTGGTCTGCCAGACGAAGCGGCACAAAACTTTCCAGTGTTTATGGCAGAGCGTGGATACACAATGGAGGATCTTATCGACCCGTCATTAACAATGAAACTGATGCAAGATTATAAAAACAATCTCAACTCTCCAGAAATGGAGCGTCTTGTTGAAATTGCGAAGAAGAGATCTGCTTATACAGGCTCTTTAGGAAGCACACCTTCTGCTAATGCAACAGGTGATGCCCCTACGGAAAGCAGGTTTGACCAATTCGCAAATCAAAAGATGGCACAAAAAGGTTTAGCCTAGAGATTGTCTCTCTGAACTAGCCCCCTAACGGGGGCTTACTTTTTCAGAAAACCATGATCGAAGCAGTACTCTGGCTCGCACTTAACATCTACTTTGAATCTCGCAATGAACCATTGCAGGGACAAATAGCTGTCGCCGAAGTAACCCTGAACCGTGTTGCCTCCCCTCACTACCCAGACACAGTAAAGGAAGTCGTAACTCAAAAGGGTGATAGGGTCTGCTCCTTCAGTTGGTATTGCGACGGCAAGTCAGACAAGCCAAAAGAAAAGAAAGCGTGGGAAAACTCTGTCTTCCTCGCAAAGATTATGCTGGATGAATACACGGAGAAAGACCGTGTAACCTGCGTAGGAGAAACTGCCCTCTTCTTTCACGCCACATCTGTATCTCCTTACTGGCTTTCGGATGTATCAAAGATAAAGCAGATAGGTGGTCATATCTTTTATGAGAAGAATAAATGACTGATAATATCCTTACTGGTCAGCTAGGAGAAAGCATTTGCTCAGTCAAGCTACTCAAGATGGACATACCTTGTACCCTCGTCCACCTACAAAAGACAGACATTCTGGCTCTAAAGGATGGCAAGCCTCTCAGGATACAGGTCAAATCAAGCAGAATAAAAAGGGCGTATGAGCGAAAAGGACGAGAGTATTTCTCATATCACTTCTCTATTGCCTCTGGTGGCAGACCAAAACAGCCATTAACAAAAGAAGTTTGTGATATTGTGGCACTTGTAGCCATAGATAGAGAGAGAGTTATCTTTAAAAAGGTTGAAGAACTGGATGGAAAGTTAACGAAACATATCACCCCAGACGATTTTTTTATTGGCTGCGATTTATTTTCTTGGAAAAAATGTTTCGATAGGGACGAAACCCTGTGAGAAATACTGTACCTTTCTAATCAAGTCACAAAATGTACGCTACGGCCTACAAGACTTATGAGTTTAGTGAAGGTAATTCCACAACACTCGTCAAATTTTTATCTTAACCTTTAAGCCAAGGAGTATTTTATTATGGCGGCAATACAAGGGATGAGAGGCACAGGCGAGTTCGGCACTGACTTCCGTCCAAAAAACTACAGAGAACTATTCACTCTGTTAGAGCCTAATGGTAATGCACCTTTGAACGCTTTGTTATCTATGGGTTCGTCTGAAAGCACAGACGACCCGTCTTTCAAAAACTTCAGAGACGAATTACCAGACCGCACACTAACTGTGAATGGTGCAATCGCTTCTACATCTACTGCGTCTATTACTATTGATGCGGCAGACGACAACAAGTACGCTATCAAAGGTGCTATTGTTATCAACCAGACAACTGGTGAGGTAATGCAAGCTACTGCTGATACTACTTCAACAACCCTAGCTGTAACTCGAAACATCGGCGGCACATCTCACCAAATTGCAGACAATGCAGTCCTCTTTATAAGTGGATATGCGGCGGCTGAAGGTGGGTCAAGCCCAACAGCGATCTCTTTCGACGCTTCAGTAGTTGAAAATTATACTCAGATCTTTAGGACTGCATTCCAAGTATCAAATACTTTGCAAAGCACATACCTAAGAACTGGTGATAAGATGGACGAGAGCATGACTAAAGCTCTCAAGCTACACATGAGCGACATTGAGAGAGCTATGTTCTTCGGTTACAAGCATGAAGCTAACGGTTCAACATCTGCTCCAACCAGATACACAGGTGGTTTGGTCAACTCGTTAACAAACGTAGTTGATATCACAACTTCCTATGCGTCTTACGGTGGTGCTAGTGCTGGCAAGATGTCAGAAGAAGGTTTCGACTCTCTTCTAATGTCAACTGTCTTCAAGTATGGAAGCAATCAAAAGATCGCTTTCGTAGGCGAAACAGTAGCTAATCAGCTACAGCAAATGGGTAAGGACAGATGGAAGCCTACAGTTGTTGAAGGATCTTATGGGGTTAACCTTATAAGATACACAACATTTGCAGGTGACTTGATGGTTCACTTACATCCACAGTTCCGTCAGTTGGATCACATGAAGAATGCAATGGTAATTGTTGACTTCCCATACTTGAGCTATCGCTACCTTGAAGGTCGTGATACTTCACTCTTGGAGAACAGACAGTCACCAGACGCTGACTCAGTCAAGCACGAGTACCTAACCGAATGTGGTTTGGAACTATTGCAAGACAAGGTTCATGCTTACATCAAAGGTTGGAACTCCAGATCATAAGGACGACCATTCCTTAAATTTAATCCATATTAGAGGGGAGCTTCGGCTTCCCTTTAACATTTGGAGGACTAAATGGCAGAAAATAAAAAAAGAGCAAGAACATCTAAAGGTCATTACAAAAAAGATGACCCTTCAACACCAGACATAAACGAAGCATACGTTCAGGAAGAGGCTGTGAAACCTATGAAACCTCAGACCGTCTGGTACGAAAGTCGTGAGAAAGAACCTAGTATGTTTCCTGTTGCAGACATTAAACCCATAAGAAACTTTCAGACAGGTCGGCTCGAATATGAAGTAGACGCAGACGACGTTGAAAGATTCGAACAGCATCATTTTTGTATGAACGCAAGGATTGTTAGGAAGAAATAATGGCAGAAACAAGTAACACGAACCCACATATACGGACAAAGTATTCTCCACTTAGGACGCTTGCCATGCAAGCTCTCAGACGTTTCGGAGATTTTAACGCAAGTACCGTAGACGGTGATGTCGTTCTTATGTTCCTAGAGTTTGCGAATATGGTGATTGATGATATTCGTCAGCATCCGTATGCGGCAAGAACTACAACAACGACAACAACCAATGGGCAGAAGATTACTACAACATCTGCAAATGATATTAATTACTATACATCCCCAGACGAAACACGGGAGATAGACGATCAGATAATAGTTGCTGGCATTCTTGCACATTATGCTGTCCAGCAGGGCAGTGAAAAGATGCAGATATATATGCCTAATTACTACAGAACTCTTAACCAACAACTTTGGAATGAGCTTAACGGCAACACCAGAATTAAACTTCGTGTTGTTGACGACGGAACGAATAAGAGAAATGCAAACGATATAAAAACTAACGTATATAATGGACTTCTTGAATCAACATGAGCACACAATCAGCCAGTGGTGTACCATATAAAACATTCAGCTATGAAAACTTCCAAGGATTAGACACTTCGAGGGATATTACATCATTAGACACTGGGGAAGATCAGCACTTAACAAAGCTGGTAAACGGATACTGTGACTGGCGTGGGCAGATTGTCCGTGATCCAACAGTTGCCTTTAGGAAAGGTAGCAACAAGGTTACGCACTGTTCTTTCTACGGAAAGGAAGCTGTTGTCTGGGCCGAAGAAACAGGTTCAGCGATTAACTTACGTTCCGACGACGACCATGTTCTTGAAAATGTTCACCCCATTGGCTCTATCATTTCTTCAATCGTTTTTAATCAGAGTGTTCACCTGACATGCAGAGGCAGAGCCACATATAGATATGATGGAACTAAGTTTTCTCGCAATCAATCTACCTCTTTAAATAGCCTCACACCTGCATTCATATCCTCTATCCAAAGACGCATGGTAGTTGCTGGTATTCCAGGGCGTGAAACCCAAGTTCATTTCAGTCGTGTGGATAATGATGAGGTTTTCCCAGAAGACGAAGATGTAAATAGTTCTAACGTACTCCGTGCTGGCTTTATAGATATAGCTAACCTACTAGGAACGGCTGACCAGATAACTGGTCTGGGCTCTTTTGAGCAGAATAGGTTAGTCGTATTTACATCAGACAGGGCAATCATATATAAGATTGACCCATCAATAGACAACTGGCTTATAGACGACGACACATTCATAAACATTGGATGTGCCAGCCACAACACAATCTGTAACGCTGGCACAGACCTTATGTTCTGCTCTCGGTCTGGCATCCATTCAATTAAAAGATCAGAGGAGAACGGGATACTTGTTTATTCCTACTCACTTTCAGACAAGATAGACATTTTATACCGTGAACTCTTTGCGTCTGTTGACGATCCTCAAAAGATCTCAGCCGTATTTGACCAAGACACTGCTCAGTACCATATATTTTTCCCACAAGCTGGTGACATTAATACCAAGAGATTAACACTCGCTCTTAACCCAGAGGGTGGTGAAGGTGCTCAACCAAAGTTTAGCGAAGGCGATTTCCTTAACGCAAGATGCGGAGCTTTCCTTGGGGGAAAGCTCGTATTAGGGACAACAGGTGGAATTTATAACGTAAATCAGGTTGAAGAAACCACTGGCTTTGTTCCTACTCTAACCATAATGACTCCCCTGCTCTGGCATGGTTCACTTGTTGATACCAAGCAGACGCACAGTGTTATTATACAAGCGGCAGGTAAAGGCACGATAACTATGGATGCCCAAGATTTAGATGGCAATCAAATAGGTTCTTTAGTTTTCGAAGTGGACGACACTACGGACGACAACTATTTCGTTGGTGTGCCATTATCCAAACAGTATGAAAGAAAATGGAGCTACCGATATAAAGCGGCACAATATAGCTTTAAAGCCGAAGGAGGTGGGGGTCTTCTCCGTCTTATTGGCTTTGCAGTCAACATAAAAAATTAAGTGAGAAGGTAAATGGCAAGACTTAGACAACAATATTCGCAGAATTACGGTTCTTCTAGTAACATTAATACTGAGTTTGAGAACCTTGTTAGGTATTTAAACGCCGCCGAACTTGGTGAAAAAACTTTAGGAGAACTCCTAGCAACACTCTTTGACTCTAGCGGTGTCTGGCAAGGCCCGATTGAAATGCGTAAAGACAGCAGTCTTGGCATACAATATCGTATCGGAACATACACAGATACAACGACAGGTTGGGTAACTATTGCTTCAATGGATGATCTTCGAGGTGCGGCTGGCTCGACTGCTGGTACTATCGGAGCACCAATCCTTTATTCCAGACAGGATGTGGCAACAACATCAGGGCAGACAGTCTTTGATTATGCTCACGATTCAACAGACGACCTTCTCGTATATGTAAATGGTGTCCTTAAAAGAGAAGGAAGTTCACACGATTACACAAAAAGCCACACAGCAGGTTCGGGTTCTGCTGGTGCAGTAACATTTAATTCGTCTCCTCATGCTTCAGGTGCGGTGGTTACAATCTATAAAGTCAGAGCGACCTCTGTTACTGGTTACACACGATCAGATACATTAACAACTGGCAACCAAGTACAGTTCGCTTTTGCTCACGATGAGGAAACTGTTCTCCAAGTATATAAGAATGGCATCTTGCAAAGAGAAGGTGGGTCAAACGACTACACAACCAGTCCACAAAACGACGTGGTTACATTCACAAGCACAGTAGCCTCTGGAAATTTAATATCTATCATTACTGTTGAGAACACTTCTACTACTACTGTTACTGGCATTATGATGGAGCAAGATTTTGTTAATACTGCCACTGGCTTAATTGACTTTACAAAGTTAGCGATAGACAACAATGAAATCCCACAGGCGAAAGTAGCGAGCCTTGCTACAGATCTAAGTGCAAAAGCAAAGATAACTACAGCAAGCTCTACACCATCAAGCCCTGCGGCAGGGAACTTATGGCTCGACACAAGCTCGACACCTAATATCCTAAAGTTCTACACTGGCACACAATGGTTACAGACATCGCCAGACAGCACACTTCCAACATTCACTTCATCAGACGCAAGTAAGTATGTACGGGTGAATGGTGCAGGTACGGCTCTTGAATATGCTACTGTAGATTTATCGTCTGTACTTGCGACCTCGCAAAGAGGTGCGGCGAATGGCGTAGCATCACTTGACTCAACTGGACTTTTACCAGCTTCACAACTTCCGTCTGCCCTAACGTCTGGCAATATGTACCTAAGTATAGCCTCGCCAACTAATACAACATACACAATAGAAAAATTCTGGAAAATGAAAATCCAGATTACCGCTATTTCAGTAGCGACCACAGGAGGAACTATTGTTGTTCAGCCTCAAGTAAACGGGACACTGGCAGGGTCTGCTACATACACTGCAAACTCGTCTGGCAGTGATACGACTTTAGGTACTGTTCTTGAGATTGACTGTAACACAGCCGCCAAGACAGTAGGTTTTACAACTACAAGTAACAGTTCTGCGGCAAACTTAGAGGTGGTTCTTGCGTACAACATTATGAGTTCATAGGAGATTAAAATGAATTGGCTAGAAAGTTTAGGATTAAAGTCAAGCGACGAGGACTGGGCAAGATTTTACAAAGATTGGGATAGGGTAAAGCAAGAAGTTCCTCAAGATTTAGCTTGGGCAGGTCAAAGACTCAAGGACGTATGGGTAGACACTCCTAAAGAATGGCTCGACACTGGAACTAAACATACTTTAGACTTTACTGGAAATGTTGTTAAAAACCTTTTCGATCATATAGAGAATTGGGAAGAGTACGCAAAGAACCCACAACTAGGTTCAGCTTCTGCTACCCCTTCTGGAGATGAGTTGCTCGTAAAGCCAGAGAAGATGGTGCAAGGAGAGAAACATAACCTCGCCTACATAACTGATGAAGAAGCTGATATCTTAAAAGACTTTGGTGGTGCTGGCGTTGATAGCGACAATGATGGTGTCAAAGAATATTTCAATCCATTCACATGGCTTGGAGATACTGTATCAGATACTGTGGATATGTACGCTCCTAGTTCAGGTTCTCCAGAAGCGGCACAAAAAAAAGCGGAAGATGACAACAAGGATAAAGATAGGTTTGGTGCTAACGAATGGACTTACGCTTTAGGCGATAGAACTATTTCTACCATGACACCAGATAAGGCACACGAAAAAGGAAATATAACCGACTGGCAATATAACCAGTATCTAAAGAATACAGGCAATACAGCTTACGACGGGATTTCAGAGGATTGGGACTCAAGTGCTCTCCCCCCTGGAGTTTCAGCAGACCAAAGTTACACTCCACCGACACCAACACCCTCTACCCCATCTGCACCTTCTTTCGACCTCGGTAATTGGGACACCATGTACGGAGACGCAAGTTCAGCCATAGGTGGAGCAGACATGTATTCACTTATGAACAATGGACTTGCTGACTCAAGAGGTAATATCAGTTCTGCTATCGGAGACTTGACTTCAGCATCAGGTGGCAACTGGTCGAATATGGATGCTATTAATGATTTGCTTGGCAAGTATCAAGGATTAGATACAACCCTGTCTGGTTTACAAGGTCAGTACGATACAGCAATTACTGATACCAATGCACTAATTGACAACTACGAAAAAGGTTTAGCCAAATCACTTCTTGGAACAAGTGACTGGGATATGCAAGATGTCAACGCCGCAAGAGATCTTAGGACACAACTTCAAGGCTCAGACATAGACTTTGATTATGACACAGGTATAGACAGACGACTTACCGAAGGTCTGGGGTTAGCTGACGATTACCAGTCAGCATATAGTGACGCATTAGGAAATCTGAATACCATCATAGGGAACTATGACACAGCCGCCGAAGGTCTGGACACAAGTTTTAGGGGTATTGGATTTGGCGATCTTCTCAACAATGTTCGTGGTATGGACATGACTGGAGATACGGCAGGTTCTCGGAATACTTTAAATCAATACATCACTGAAGCAGAAAGACTTGGGAATGCTACTGGTCTATCAGACAGTCAGATCGAAGCAATATTCCAAGACTCAGGAATTGGAAACAAGATAACCGATATTAGATCTGGTCTTAGCCAGACGGAAGCAGATAGGGCGGCTGAAGAATCCCGTATTGCGAGAGCACAGTCAGACGCATTGGCTGGTGCAAATACAGCATTCTCAAATATTGGTTCTTCAGGTTACTATAACAAGTCAATGCTCGACCAACTCCAGAACGCAATCACTCAGGGCCAAGGAACTTACGCAGACTTTTCTTCCCCATTGGCCTATGATTTTACAAAGGCAACTAATCAATATGGTTCTGCTCAGACTGCACTTAATGATCTTCTGGCTCAAAGAAAAAGAAAACTTGATTCAATAGAGGGTGATCTTTCAGGAGCTTACAGTCCTCTCGCAGATTTAGATCTGTGGGAAGAAGCTGAAATGAATAAGATACTTGGAGGTATTGAAGACGTTGATTACGACCTTGGATATTTTACAGGTGGAAGAGTGGGCGATATCTATGCGGATATGGATAGTTATAAAAGAGATGTCACAAACAAGCTGGGCCAATTAGGTGATTACCGTGAAGGTTTAGAAACAAGCTCTAAAAATCTTTACGACAGGTTAATGGGTGAAGATACGAACAGAGCAAACTATGATGCCTTCTTAGAAGAATTTGATCCAATAAGGGCTGAGATAGATAAGTACACAGCATCTCAGGCGTATGATGAAAGAGGCGACATAACCGCAGAGCTTGCATCCCGTCTGGCTCAGATAGAGCAAGATGAATCAAATGTTGCCGCACGGACGGCAAGAGCTAATGCAGACAATAATGATTTTCAGTTTCAGGATTACAGATTGGTTGATCCACTTACATCCTTAAACAGAGGAGCTTTATATAGTGCAGAGGATGAAGAGGAGGAATTATTTAACAATCCAACCTCGGCCTTCGCACAAAACATATTGAGGTATTAAGATGGTTTGGTCAGTTGTATTAGGTGGTCTTGGTCTTGTCCAAGACATGATCCGTGAGAACAAAGCAGAAAAGAGGTATAATTCTGCTGAAGCATTCAATCGAGAAATGGCTCGTAAGTCAATGGATTGGATGGAGGAAGACAGAGCACGAACCTATAGACTTGATGACCTGAACCGTGACATTCGTAGAGATGAGAGAGCATTCGCTGAACGAGAGTTAGGTGAATACAAAGCCAGATTACTCAAGGAACGTGAGTTTGAGATTGAACGTATGCTTCAAATGGACAGGGAAGCCGCACGTCAATACGCATTTAAGCTAGAACAGTATTTAAGAAATCAGGAAATAACTGGTCAAGAAAGAGAACGGGCTCTTCAGGAACTCGAAGACGCAAAGGCGATAGCCGCAGGTGAAAGAGACGAAGACCAAAGAAGATTTGAAATGGCAAAGGCTGAAAAGGAAGTTGAAAGAGACTACCAGATACAGCAGATAAATAATGCCAGAGTTGGATTCCAGCAAGAACGCAACCACATGTTGCGTCAGCAAAAAATGATTTCGGATCGCATTAAGGGTATGCAGACAGGTCTTGAGAATGTGTACGCTGGCTTACAAGATGTCCCAGAGGTAACACCAGTTACTCAGGCACGAATTGATGCAGAAGTGAACAAACGTACAGACCAATATATGGGAGACGTAGACCGTGCGGCTGACAGAGTTGCGTCTATTGCTGAAGGTGGCTTGATAAACAGGGGCATGGACAACTCAACTCTGGCTAACTCGACGAGAGGGGACATAGCTTCACGTCTTGCAGACGAATATCAGAACGCTCGGTTCAGGGCGTATGATGATGCGATGAAGTATATTGGCGGTCAGCAGAATATTGAGAATACAGACCTCAATACAATACTTGCTTCAAGACAACAACAGCTTGGTCAGTACGGAGATACTATGAGTGCAGGTCTATCACAAATGGCTAACCTTCCAAACGCTCCGTCTGCTATGGGTTATATGAGCTTCATGCCTCAGTCTGCTGTTTACGACAGGGCTGTTGGATCTTCTGCCAATAATTTCCAAGACAAGTATGGTCTAAGAAGTGGAGTGAGCGATGGGTACACAGGACTTGGTACGTCACTAGCCGCCATAACAGGGGTTGGCACAAGCGGTGCGTCAAATGCAGGTCTAAATCTCGGAAGTGGAATTTACGACTATTCACCAAACAACTGGTCAGACCCAACTTCCTATGCTTCAAACATACTAACAAATGCAGGTAATAGATTTAATACGGCCATAGACGAATCAAGAAAATCTGGAGGAACATTCGGTAAAGCATTCCTAGACTGGAATTATGGCACGGGGGATTACAGTGGCAAAGAACCTAAGTTCAAAGTTTCTGATATTTGGAGGTAATCAATGAGTATATTTTCAGCAATATCGCAGGGGATGCAAGACCAAAGGGAGTTTAGACGTGGACAAAGACAACAGATGGCAGAAGCATTTGCTGACTACAAGGCGGCTAACCCTCTGGCAACTGCCGCAGATTTCCAAAGTTTTATTGATTCATACAGCGGTGGAAACAATTACATTGCTGGTGGAGCACCTGCTGAAAATGTTCGTAAGAGGATTGCGGCAGATAATCAAAGGCGTGAACAAGAGCGTCTCAAGGACAAAGCGTGGCAAGAAATGATGAGAGAAGAGCAGTTTATGCAAACTCTTCAGCCAAAAATAAACCAGTACCTTCTTACCCTAGACCCAAGCAAAAAGACTGGCCCTGGAGGATCAATAGGTTTTGATTGGACAAAAGCTGTACAGGATTTCGAGGAGCAGAACTCACAGTACGCACCTTGGGAACTCAACTTCAATTCCCTCATTACAGAGCAAGCCAGATCGGAGGCAGTCACAGCTTCCATAGCTAAAAACCTAAAACTTGGAACAGAGTTTTTAAATATGGTAAAGGCAGGTGGAGGCAATCCAGCTAATGCTGACATAAACCAATTTATGAAAAACTATGGTCTGCCTAAATCTGTGGCTGAACCTATCTTTGCGTCGGCACAGACGGAATACAATAATGAACAGGTAAAGCTACGAACCGCATTTGATGAGAAGGTATTTAACTCTGCCGTAGCTCTCGCAAAAGACAATAATATTAAAGCCGAAGACCTTTATAGTAGCTTACAGCAAATCCATAAAAGTGATCCCTTGTGGGCAGATATGGAGAAGGATGCAGAATGGTTTAAAAGTATTAAGGAGAGAGCACAAAGCATTTATGATGATAATGAAAAGGCAGAACTGCAAGTCCTTAAAAACGAAGCTATGAACTTAGCTGAAACTTATTCAACAACAATAACTAGCAACCCTAAACAGATTTTAGCAATGCTAAAAGAGAGATACAAAGATAACAAACATGGCCCAAAACTTTTTGAAGATGAGACATGGGTTGATCCATATATAGATCGGGCGACGGATAGATTAGATGATGTACTTAATACTGAGTGGGAGACTTGGAAAAATCTGGCACAGGTGACAGCTTTGAATCTGTCTGTCAACCCCAATGTAGATTCATCTACAATAGAGGAAAAAATTAAAGCGTCTCTCCCAGAAAAATTTAAAGACAGATGGGAAGACTTTAAGCCTACAGTAGATGGTTTTGTGTCAGATGCAGAAGAAAGAGAAGAGGACGAGGCTACTGCTTTAATAGCAAAAGAGCAGTCTGATCTTAGAACTAAACTTGATGACGAATCGAGGAAAACACTTCTTATCGGAAATATCAGCAGTGTGGGTTATGATGCCGCAATGGAAAATGTCTTGAGTAAACTTAAAGGAGAACTTACTGGAGATTATTGGAAAACAGTCGCTGGTGAAAAAGCTCTTAAAGAAATTTTAGACAACCACATGAATGCAGTCATCGAGGAGTATAGCAGTGTACAGGACAGAAATAATTATGAAATTAAAAAATCTCAAACACAAGCTAACGTCGCTCTAATTAATGCAGAAATCGAAGCCAATAAGAAAAATGCTAGTGATTTATTTGGGGGTGCGACTGCAAAACCGTTGGCTGGAGGTGAATCAAGAATGGCATTAATCACCCCTCAACTTGCAGGTAACTGGTACTTTGATGGCAGGACTCAAAATCTCTTAGTTCAGTTTGCTCAAAGTATGGCAAAAAGTAATGAGTTTGAAAATATGTCTGCTACTCAGATAAAAGAGGCGGCTGAACTTTTTCTAATAGAAAATGGGGCTACACGTTGGTCTGCTTATCAAGGTAAACTCCAGTCATTGAATGCACTAACCCCAATGGAAAGAACAACATTTGGCGATTATTCTTCTAAACTTTCTACATCAATCGGTAGTAAGCATGAAGACTTTGATGATGGTGTAAGAACTATCTTAGAAGAAGTTGAAGGGGCTGATACAAGAGAAGCCTATGAATCTGCCATCAGAAAATTAAATTCCTTAAAAACACAGCACAAAGACTGGACTGTAGATATAGCAAATCAAGTGAGATCTCACTACGACTCACGAACTAAGTGGGTTGATATTCAAGGTGTCCCATATAGTGTAGAAGCTATTGATAAAATCATGGCAGGTGTCGAAAAAGATATGACAGACATAGACGCAAAGATAGACGACCTTACCACAAAAGCTAATGAGATCGAAGAAATAAGTAACGAAACTCTAGGGCCTGATAGACTTAGTGAACTTGAAACACTATTTAACGTCAACCCTGACGCAACACCTGTGGAAAACTGGTTTAGTAAACAGGATATAATAAATGATTGGGTTAACGAATGGAAGCAGTTCAGAGAGAAGAAGGCTCAAGGTGCAGACGTACCTTGGATCGGTAATGCTTTGAACAAGGGGTGGAACAACCTTACAAAGTCAGAGAGAGAGAATGAAGTGCGTGACTTCCTAGACACATTTACAGATCAAGAAGGAGTAAGAATTTACCTCTCAAACAAACCTGAAGTGTGGGATAGATTTAAAGAAAATCCTATACAGGAAATAAGAGAAAACCCAGAACTAAAAGGGTTCGTAAAAAAACTTGGCATTGAACTGCCAACTGAATAACAAGGACGACCCACTCTTTTAACTCCAGTATTCTGAGAATTATTCGGAAACTGGAGTACCGTAAATGACATTTTTATCAGACCCTTTTGGCTCTAAGCCATTCGATCTTTCAGATCCTCAAGATCAAACAAATTCTCAAACAGTAGACTTAGGATACGCCGCTAATGTGGACAGGAGTAGTATCCTTAAAGACCCAAGGTTCTTAAAAGACCTTCAAGACCGTTACGACCCGTTGCAACAACTGTCAGACGAAGACCTTATCAACAAATTTTATTCAGACGAGAACTGGGCTCAGTTAAATACTGTCGGTGCTGTAGGCAGAATGATGGAAGGCGGCGGAGACACCGACGAAGAGAAGATGAGAAACGCCAGACTGACAGCAGTCTGGGATAACCTGCCTAACTTTTATCAGGAAGGTGGTCGTGGCTGGGGTGCTGTGCCAGACATAGCAAAGTCTGTGTTATTAGACCCACTAAACTTAATCGGTGGTGTTGCGGCTAAAGGAGTTTCTCAAGGGGCAATGAGAACATCAACCGCCCTTGGAAGATCTGCTCCAGTTAAATCATTTCTTAAAGGTGTTACTGCTGGTGCGGCGACTGAGGGTGCAATATCTGGTGGGCAAGAAGCCCTTATCAACGTAAGTGAACAAGGGTACAGACAAGACATTGGCCTCCAACAGGAATTTGACTGGGATCAATTTGTAAAAGCGACTGCATTTGGAACTGTTCTTGGCGGTGCAGTTGGTGGCACAATCGGTATCCCTTCATCTATTGCTGGTGTCAGACAAGGACGGGCAGACGTAGAAGCTGGTCTATTTACAGGACAAGCACCTGAAGATATCGCACGTCTGACAAACAGACAGGCTGGCGAAATGACAACAGAGGCGGCAACCCGTGCTGGCCCGTACATGCCAGACGAAGTTGAGCGAGCAAGAGCAGAACAGGCAGACGCAACTCCAGAGACACCTGTTGATGATACGCCTAAGACAGCAGAAGATATTGTCATTGAGGAATTTAAAGGACAAGAAGAGTTCTTCAATAAGCAGATAGAGCAAGAAGAAATAGCCTTGAAAGATGCGGAAAGAGATCTTGCCAAAAATCCAACAGACGACAATGCTAAGATACAACGAGACATAATAGCAAAAGATTTAGTTCAGCTAAAAATTAGTCGTGACATCGCTAAAAGAATTAAATTGTCCCAATCTGATATACAGGGTTTTAGAAACTCAAGTAATTCTCAGGCAGTTCAGGCAAAAGCTGATGGTATGCAAGCGAAACTTGATTCTGATGTTGCTAAAGCACGGAATGCTATTGACGCAGATGACATCGCTTCTGCACAGAAAATTCTAAATGACGCAAAGAAGCGAGCCTCAGAGATAAACAAAGAACTTAAAAAGGTTCAGGCCACTCAGAAAAGAGCTAGTGCTAAAAAAGGAAAAGGAAAAGGTTCAGCCACTACTCGAAAGGCTGGACGGGCGACGGGGGATGAATCTGGCCCTTCCTCCACAGACGATTCCTCCGTCGTTGAAGAAGGAGAAGACGTTGCAGTTAACGCAGAGGCAGAAGATTCAGAAGCCTCTAGGGTTGCTGAACTCAGAGAAACTAACCCAAAAGAATATAAGAAAGTTATGGAGGCTGACCTTCGTGACCAAGTACTGGCTGGTAAAGATAAGGAAACACAGGAAGAATTACTTGCTGAGTGGAAAGACATTTCAGATCCAAATGATGTGGATGCCTTTATGGATAGGTCTTTGGAAACAGCAAGGGCTTCAGATAACAAAGAGAAGCCAGTTATTCCATACGCTCAAAGATGGGGCAACAAAGATGATGCTAAGAAGGAGGCAGACAATGCTTTTGCTAAATACAATATTCCTGAAGATGATGCGGAACGTATCCTTGACGACCTAATAAACTCTGGCAAAATTAATACCAAGAAAAGTGGAGTAATTCATGGCAACGGTGCTCCACGAGCAATCAAAGAACATCTCAAAGAGATGGATACCACTTCGCCAGACGGATCAAAGAAAAAATCCATACAGGAAGATATTCGAGATTTAGCATCAGATCAACACATGGTGAAGATTGGAACACAGGATTACCAAGAAGCAATCCTAGAGACAGCCAAAAGAAAACGATCTTTTGACAGCCCCGAAGATATCGAGGCGAATTTAAATGAAATGGTTGCTGGTGGTCGTGCGGCTTCAGACGAAGCAGACCGTCTTATTATGCAACTTGACGTAAGTAAATTCTCAGCTAAAGGAAAGAGAGCGTACAGAGAGGCTAAACTAAAAGTTGTTAAGCTGGAGAATGAATACAAAAACGGACTTACAGAATCTGAGCTTGAGGACTATGTCCCTATAACAGATGACGAGATAGAGCTTAACGCTCGTAAGATGGTTCTAAAGAGTAACCCTCAAAAAAACAGTCCTCGCAATGTTAATAAGGCAATAGAGAATGCGAGTATTCTTATAGGTGCAGGTCGAACTGAGAATGGAAAGATTCAGTCATTCATCAAATGGGATACTGGCACAGTTGGCTTGGGTCGAAATGAAACACGTCACTTCAATAAAGGCACAAACTTTGACTACGAAGGTGCAAGGACGGAAGTTATCACTAATAAAGAAAGGCAAAATAGAAAACTTAACAAGCTCTATCAAAGAAGAGATAACACAAGAAATGAAGAGAACCTTGCGAAAATTCAAGCTGAAATAGACGAGCTTGAAGCTCTTCCGATTTATGCCAAATGGAAAACAGTAAAAACTGAGACAGCGATATACTTCGACAAGAATGGGAACAGGAGAGAAGGAAAGTTTCCAGCAAATTCTGTGCTCTGGACAGATGGTAAGACAGGAAGAAAGTATGACTCTGAGTTTACTGCAAGAAAAATTGCGAATGATGGAATAAAGAAAACGAAAGGGTCTGTTGATGCGAGTGCTACGTTAAATCCTCCAAAGCAAGGCGATAGCTTTGTTATGTTTATCAAGCATAAAAATGCTGAAGAAGGTACAGGAGGAGCAAGACCATATAGACTATTATCTCTGAAGCAAGCTGACAAACTTGAACAGGAAGGTGGCAATGCTCTTGATGCCTTGTTGGGACGGCAGAAAGATAAAAAGGCAGACTGGGAAGTTCGGTATGTTGATGCGGATAAACTGACTCCTAAGACAAGAAGAAACCTTCCATCCTTGTGGGATGAAGCAGACGAAAGACCAAATTCTGGAGATGGGATAGGCGTTATACGATCTCACGGGAATGCAAAGGCAAGCCTTACTGCTACCCCAATGGAAAAGCCTAACATGTTAGACACAGATCTTGATGTTTCAAAGCTCACTGAACAACAGCGTCTGGCATTTAATAGACAGAATAAACAAAGGGCTAATCTTGGCCCTCCAAATTTAGCAGATGTGCAATACGCCATTGAGCAAATTCACAATGGGGCAATAACTCCAAACGGCAGTAAACAAGATCTTGCTCAATTAGTGAATGACTTGGGGCAATTATACAGCATACAGGCAGACGTAATGCCAGCAGGTTATGTTGAGAGTGCCGCTAAAAGAATCGAGATCCTTGAAGACATAGACAACATAATGAGTGGGGCAGACCCAAACACTGTCAGGGCTGTCAGGCAGACACTTGAGGCTTTAGACGGAGATCCAAGCAGAGCACCAAATATTATAAGAAGTGAGGGAGGTGATGGTTGGTCATACGGTGATGGTCAAATCACTATGGACGTTACTTCAAGATCACCTGCGGATCATCAGTTTTTTCACGCAATCGCCCAATGGTCTTACGACAACATACTTACCCCAGAAGACAAGATGGTTTTTTGGCAATCGTTGGTGTCTGGCATTGCCGCAAAAGGCAAGGTCAAAGGTGCGAAGATCCCACTATTAGAACGCTATGCAGACGCAACTGGTAACATACCAAGGAAGATATTCGCAGATCAGTTTAGTAGTTGGGTATTCGACAATAGGTCTGCTGGAATTTTTAAAGGCACAGGTAAACAATATCTTAATGAAATGAAAGACATTCAGGTGTCTGCCATTAACAGGTATTTCTCTGGACGGGAAATACCTTCTATACACCAGAACCTGTTCGCTAAAATTCTACCAGAAGAAGTCAGACATCGTTTCAAGCACAATGATGTTAAAGAGCCAGGGTATGAAGCTAAAACACCAACAGGTAAACATGCTCAAGCTCATGCAATCATCCATAAAATGGAATTTGAAAGAATGCAAAAGGCTGTTGAGGATTTTGAAGCTAATGAAAACCCAGAAGTTGTCACTATGGCGGCAACCGAACTGTTAAGACATTTGAAAACAGTTTTTCGAGGGAAAGGAATTGGTGGTTCAATAAGTTATGCCAGAGGTCTGGATAAAATTGCACGAGGCCGTATAGCAGACATCGAATTTATTCTTCGAGGTGGGGCTGAAGGAGAAACAGGTAAGCGAGCAATAGGTGGAGTAAGAATCCAAGACGGCTTGCAAGAAATGAAATCAGTGGACAATCTTTTCCAACAGGCTGAACTTTTATCAAAACTCTACAAACATGGTCATGTCGGTGTTGATGAAGCAATGCCCGAAGGATTTAAGGGTGGAGATCTCAGAGAGTATTATGGAGATAAGCCTGAGTTCACCAGCTTAAAGAAGCTAGACGAAATGTTGCTCGGCAAACATAATGATGAGTTCTTCGATAAAGAAGGTAAATGGAATGAGCAAGTAGTCACCAACTATCAGACTGGTAAAGAAGATCTTTCTTCAGCAACGAAAATATCGAATGCAAAACTTGTAGTAGAGAAGAGGAAAAAGAAAACTCTTGTCAACAATGCTAAGAATGTAACCACGACTCCAAAATCCAAACGCAAATACAAAAAGGTTGATGATGTCCCAAGCGATATTCAGATGACCTATGGGGCTAAAACTTATGAAGACCTAATAGAGGATTTCAGAAAGCACGACGGAACGCCTACTGGCGATCACATCGCATGGCTTATGTACCAAAAGCAAAACACTGCAAAAGTTCCTATCGAAAAAGAACTGTCTAAAGAGCAAACGGCAGTATTCAAAAAGATGACAAAGGTTAATCTGATGGAGATGTTTCAGGAGGGGATTAGAACAGGAAGGTATATCCACCCAGAGACAAAGGTAGAGTTTCCACTTGCAGATGTTGAATGGGAAATTCAACGACGTGGATTGAAGCCTTCGAAGAAGAAAGCGACACATGTAAGACAGCGTATCAAGACTGAAGTAACACAAGGAGTCGGAGTTCCTACTGAAGATGGGATACCTGCATCAGCACCTATCAGCACAAAGACAATTCTCTCATACATGTCGCATCGTGATCCTGAAGTTCAGTACACCATGAGAACCATGCTTTACCGTATGATGAACCTGATGGGTAAGAATGTAGAAGATACCCTTGGAGATACGAATGTAATGGACGCAAGTGACATTGCTCTTCTTGCACAAGTAAACCCTGCTGGCATGAAGAATGTAGCAGTAGATTTTCGGCATGAAGCATTCAATAAGCTCCGATCAAATCTTAGAAAGATGTCTATTGGATTAACGAAAGGAAACTCAGACCCATTTGATGCAGTCCACGAGGTTGGTCACACAATGGTAAGGGCTGGAATGTTACCAACTGAAGAGATGGACGCAGTAGTTGAACTTTTTAGAGCATCCAAAGACGATATTAAATCACGAGTGAATGCTAGTTATGGCAAAAAGTATTCAGACGAACAGTACACATCAGGAGAAAAGGAACGTCTTCTAGCAGAGGAGTGGTTTGCTGAAGGTCTGGCTAAGTATATGGGCGGCAGAGTTATGCGTGGAGATGTTGCAAAAGCTATGTCTGGTGCAAACATGAGTAACATCCGTCTGAAGAACTCATTCGAAAAAGCTATTGATAGAATTGTTGAGTATGTATCTTACGCAGTCAATGGATTGATTGGTCGTAAAGACATCAAGCAACAGTTCAGACGACTAATGATTTACGGAGATATGCTTGAGGCTACAAATGGCAATCCTTTCTCTACATTACTCCGCAAGAAAGAGGCTGGCGTACCTTCTCAATATGCTGGCATGTATGCCAGTGATGTGCTTCGTTATAGTACGCCTTCAAAGAAAGCCGCTATCAACAAATACACAGGAAATGGGAAGTATTCTTTAGATGAAGAAGGCAACCCAATCACATACTATCATGGCACACCAAACGGAGTTCCATTTGAAGACTCTCAGGTCGTAATGGAACGTGGCGGTGGCTGGCTTGGACGTGGCATCTACATTACTCCTGATGCCAGAGCAAGTGAAGGTGCTTATGCAAAGCGTCCTACCCCAAGGGCTCTGACTAAGATGATCAAGGACTTGGAAGTAACTGAAGATATGAGGAAGAGTGTTTGGCCTCCAGCTTCTAGTGATGAACAGTTGAAGGGCGAGATGGAGAGACTGGCTTATGAAGTTTATGAAGCTAGAGATGAAATTGCCAGATCAAGGAGAAAGTTAGCAGACGTTGATAGGTTAGTCGAAGACTACAACAAGAATGTAGACTATCTGAACATAGATGATGCGAGCACTTGGGACCCAAGAACAGGTGACTTTGCACCTCTCGACGACGAAACTAAAGCTATGCTTCATCTTGAGCGTAAGAATGTTTTCGATGAGCAACAAGGTTTAACTCACAGTATTAACAATCTCTTGGGCCTTGAAGAAATAAAAATGAAAGCATTGGCTGATATGGGTCTGAACATTAAGCCGACAGTTCTCCCATTGTATTCCAGAATGCTAAATACTTTCGAGACGAAAGGCCATAGAATGGGTGAGCCTCATACAGAGGCGGCAATCAATGGGATAATCGCAGTAACAAAGGGGTTTGCAGACGGCCACCCCTTGGCTTTCCGAAGAGCACTCATGACCTCTTTCGCCAGTGGGGGGAGAACGAAACAAGGAATGCACTCTTACAATGCGTTTATTGATGCGATCATGCAAGGCGACCCAACTCTTGGCAAGCAAGAGGCTCAAGATATTTTTACTGAAGCTCTCCAAAACGCAGGTTATGACAGTATCAGAGCCCCACATTCTAATCGTATGAACGTAGACCCAGTCTTAGCTCCTGATGGAGACGGCTTTAATAAAGGCCACACCACTGGCGAGCAGATAGAATACGAAGCCTTTATTGTTTTTGACCCTGAACAAGTGAAGCATATTAACGCAGAGTTTTTTGACGCTGAAGACCCACGCTTACATTACAGAGATTTTAATAATTCAGGGCGAGGATTTAATGGCGGTGCTACAGTAGCAATGGCTGATGGTAGCCTCGATAAACTAGAAACTTCAAACACGGTTGATCTTTTAACGGCAGTTGAAGATGAAGGAACTTCTCCTCCATTAGTAGATGCTATGTCTAGCTTAGTCAGACAAAGAGACTTTACCCCTGTTCAGGAGCAAGCTGTAAGGAAGCAAGGGCCGATGGCGTGGCTTCAAGCCCAGTCTGTGCGAATGGAAAACATGGGTATGAACTGGTTAGGTGGCTGGTACAAGCAACATTTCCCAGACCAGCACCAGACGTTTGCTTCCAAATACATGCCTTTACATCATATTTTGCGGGGTCTTCCAGGGGCAGACGGCAAGATAAGGGCCTGGGCTCGGTCTGCGTCTGGCGGTCTGGGGCAAAAGCAACCTGAAGCGTACACTAAAATAGTGTCTGCACTAAGGCACGGGCCAGACAGCAGACAAGAAAAGCGTCTGACAAAATCTGAAAAGTTCGCCGCCGATCAAATTAGAAAAGAGTTTAGTAGAGAAAGAGCTAGGATGATCGACGCTGGTATGAATGTTGGTTACAGAAGAAACTATGTGCCGCAGATATGGAGCAGAACTGAAATTCAAAAGAATAGATCTGAGTTCATAGAAGGTATGATAGACTATTATAAGCAAGAACAGACCCGTCTTAGCAATACCGTACAGGAAGCAGACGCAAGACAATTTGCTGAGAAAGTTTACCAGAGTTTAACCAGAGAAAGTATTGACGGGGTTCAAGTCCCAGAAAGTCCTAAGTCTCCTGTCAGGGGTTCTACAAAGAATGCTCAAGCAGAGAGCTTAGACTTCAATCGTCTGATTGAGTTGGAGAAATATCCACGAGCCATGAAGAATATGGAGAAATTTCTTGAAAATGATTTGGAGTTTATGCTTGTTAAATACTTTGAAGGCTCATCAAGAAGAATGCTTCATACTAAGAAGTTTGGTTTAAATTCACACGGAGTTGACGACTATCTATTTGCTGTAGAAAATGGATCAAGGGGTATAGCTAGACTTCTATCTTCTAATAAAGTTTATCAAAAAGATTTTAGATCAGTGACAACTGACGGCGTTGAGGAAGGTGTATTGCGAGCCGAAACTGTAATGCCATTCACTGGTCGTGAACAGGAAGCTACGAAGTTTGCAGAAGACTTGGTGGAAACTGCTAAGAAATTTGGAAGCCCTGCCGTCAGGGAAAAGCTCTTACAGATAGAAGTAAAGAATCCAAACAGGACAAAAGATCCTACTTACCATGCAAGAGTTGACGCAATCGTTGGTGCTCTTGAGGACTACAAAGGAGTTAAAACCTTACTTGAAAATGATGACGCAAGGTTCATTGAGAACTCAATGAGGATTGCAAGGAAAGATTCTCTGAATGATTTCGGAGGCAAGGCAGGTTTACGAGCATCAAGATTTTTGAGGAGCGTGAACAATGTAACTCTACTTGGCTTCACAACCCTAACATCACTTGGCGACGTTGCTCTACCTATCATACGTTCTGGAGAAGTTAAGGACTGGATAAAGACAGTGTATTCTTTAGCAACAGACAAGGAATACAGACGTGCTCTTTCCGAAGTTGGTATAGCAATGGAGAACATTACGCATGAGCGTATGTTGAATATGTATGGTGCGGTAGATAACAAACTCTCAAACGCATTCTTCAACGCTACTATGCTAACTCCTTGGACAGATATGAATAGGAATATAGCAGGTGCGTTAGGCTATCAGACATTTATAACAAACCAGAGAAGGGCATTAAACTCCTATGTTAAAGGGAAGCCCATCAGTGAACAGCCACGAGATTACAAGATCGCTTACCGATACATGAAAGACTTTGGCCTTGAGAATTATCTTGAAGGTGGCACTAACAGCAGAATAAGTTTAAGTGACAGATCTCTTTTGAAGAAGGATGCCAACCTTAGAAAAGCAATGATAAGGTTTGCAGACGAGAGTATCTTCCAGCCTAACGCAAACGACTCTCCCATGTTTTCCCAGACACCTCTAGGTGCTCTTGTATTCCAGCTTAAATCATTTCCAACAATGATGAGCCGTCTGGCATACAAGGTAGTTGCTGACGCAAAACTTCACAAATTGTTTAAAGGAGATGCAAGTGAGTCAAACATAAAACCCCTCCTCTACTTCGCCGCACTTGGCCCATCTTTTGGTATGGGTGCATTGGCAGTGAAAGACATTGTGCAAATGCGAGGTGGCGAGGACGAGCAATCACCTGAGTTGAGAGTTAGAAATGCAATGAAGACGCTAGGCTATGACGAGAAAATTCATGGTAACGAAGTTGATTTCTGGGGTTGGTATATGGAAGGTGTCTTGCAAATGGGTGGAGTAGGTCTTCTCGGAGACATAATCCATGCGGCTGTAACACAGGCAGACAATGGTTCTTACGGACAGACAAGGTTCTTACAGACGTTAGGTGGCCCAAGTGTAGGCTTGGTAACTGCTGGTCTGTCAGCTTTCGCTGGAGGTAAAGACTATGTATTCGGTTCTACGGAAAGTAATGCAAAAGAAAGAACTGCCGCACGAGAAATAGTAAGTCGTATCCCAGTAGTTGGTGGCGTTAAGAAAGCTAGAGAAAGTCTGGTTGATGCTTGGGCTGGTGAAGCCACAGGTAAACAATCGTCTGGCTGGGGTGGCTGGGGAGGTAGCTGGAGTTGACGAAGAAGCTCGACCCCAAGTCTCGCTTTAGCAAAGCTGATACGAATGGGGACAATATACTGACAGACGAAGAGCTTGACGCTGAACTGGATCGAGAAGAACGTCGCATCCGTATGGAGAATAGTGACAAGAAGGAAGACCAGATAAGATTGCTTATCTGGTTTCAATCCATAGCCACAGTGCTGTTCGTCGCAATACTAACAATACCAGAGGTCGTTCCAGAAAGCAGACTAGATCATTTGGTCGGTGTTGCAACGACATTCATACTTAGCCAGTTAGGAATAATCGGTGGGTATGTTGGTGCTAATGCTTGGGCTAAATCAAAGGAGGAAAGATAATGCTTAAAGATTTAATTAATCCCGTTGCAGGGTTGCTAGATAAATTTGTAGAAGACAAAGACCAAAAGGCAATGCTTGCCCATGAGATAGCAACGATGGCTGATAAACAAGTCATGGCTCAGTTGGAAATAAATAAAGAAGATGCGAAGGGGAATTGGTTTCAGTCAAGCTGGCGACCATTGACTGCTTACGTCTGTCTTACAGGTTTTGTTATGAATTATTTGGTCAGCCCCCTAGCCGCACCATTTGGTGTTGTCATTCCACAAGTGGATGTATCCATGATGATTCCGATTTTGACAGGAATGTTGGGTCTTGCTGGATTACGCTCCTACGAGCGTGTGAAAAGCGTAGGCAAATAAGAAAGGTAAAACAATGAGAAAATATTTAAAAAGAATTTGGTGTGCGTTGCTCAATAAGAAGTGCAACGAAAATTGTAACTGTGTGGAGGGATAAGGTATGACCTTTAAACTATCGCAAAGAAGTCTAGGTAGACTGGACGGCGTAAAGAATGAACTGTTCTCAGTTGTTACCTCGGCGATTTCCCAGAGTTCTGTGGACTTCGGAGTCGTTTGTGGGATGAGAACCCAAAAAGAACAGGACGATTTAGTAGCTCGTGGAGCGAGCCAGACGAGGAAGTCTAAACACCTTACGGGAGATGCTGTCGATTTAATGGCTTACGTCGAGTGCAACGGAAAGTCACGAGCTTCTTGGGAGTTGAATTTGTACGACGATATCGCAGACGCAATGGCTAAAGCGGCAAGGGAAAAAGGTATCAAAATAAGGTGGGGTGCTTCTTGGCACATTGACTCAATCGGTGAGTACGAAGGAACAATGGAAGAAGCAATGAATGAATACATTGATCTCCGAAGGTCAGAAGGCAGACGACCTTTTATAGACGGCCCACATTTTGAGTTGATGCCTCATTGATGTGGCTATCCATCATTATGTTTTGTTCGTCTGTGCAAGCTGAGTCTTGCATGGTGGTTACTCGGAAAGATTTACTGCCGACACAAGAGGAATGCTTCCATGTTTCTGTCAGCAAAGCACAGATAATCTCAGACGACGAGGACATATATTATGTCCAGCCTATGTGTCAGAACATCTACGTTGGCAAGAAGATAATGGTTGGCGGTAGATATAACATTTGGAACTTTAGATGACTGATGAAGACGAGAAACTAATTCAGGCAGACGGCTTCGATGAAGCTGTGATCGGTGTCACAGACATTGGGTTTGATACCAGAAGAATTGTGTACGACGCAGAAGAAGTCATAGATATCCTAATGACCCGTGATGGCATGTCGTGGGAAGATGCTTTGGAATATTATAACTTCAATATAGTTGGATCTTATGTTGGTAAAGCCACTCCACTTTTCATTTGGAGAATGACGATGAGAGAAATTGGAACTCTCGACTGAGGATAAGATACTTATCTTCTTTGTATTCTTAGCTTACATCAGCACACCAGAAGGTTTTAACTTCGTGCTTACCCACTATCCGTTACTCCTTAGTTACCTCAAAGAGAGGTACTTCGGATTTATTTTCTGATCTCTGCTGAAATTCTCCACCGATTGCACCGTATCCACAGATGTCCAGCCATGAATCAAATTTATCTGAATGGATAAGTCTGGCTGTTTTCATGGCTAACATGCAGAGAATAACGTCCTTAACTGTAATATCTTTCTCAAGGATTACAGACCATAGCTTTGCAATTCTTTCGTGATTTTTGTAGGCATCGCCATAATCTTTAGCTCTGTCCCCATTAATTAATTCTTCTGCTTCACACAGAACTTCTGATCTATTTTTTTCACTCATTGTCCTTTTTCCTTTGGCTTATAAACTTTATATTCTTGGCAAGCATGTATTGCTTCACGATCATGTTTGTCACAGTGCCACCCTCCATCTTCACGAGGGAAAGCAAAGGCACATGTCTCACACCTCACTGGTGCTTCGAGCCCTTCCCAGCAAGCGGCTTTCTTAAAACAAAACCGACAACTGAAACTGTCTGGGTTGTCGCTGACCTTTGTGGCCTCTCCAGACATCACACGTTCAACCTTTGATAACAGAAAGTGGTAGTGTATGTCGTCATACTCGACTATCTCAGCACCATATTCTGACGTATTTTTATTGATAGCTACAAACACGGCTTCCTTGAAACCACTCATACCCATCATCATCTGCAACTGTGAATAATATTTAGGGTGTGCATCCTTCACCCCATTCTTTAAAAACTTTTTGTGACTTGCGTCATTCATAGACTTGATCTCAAGTACTCGTACAATCTGATCGTCTGTCTCTATGTGTCCGTCCATGTGGCAACTCACATGACCGCCGTAGAGATGATAGGAATACTGGCGACCAGTCATACCATCCACCTCCCAGACTCTTACGTCTGCGTTCTCCTTTAGATCCTTAACAACAATGTCTTCAAGCAAATGACCCAACGCAAATATGCGTTGTGTCCTTGGGTTAATCTGTGGTTCGGGGAAACCTCTGAGCGAGAAAGCAAGTGCGGCATCACAAGGAGTACCTACGCCACTAGCCCCAATATATTGTCTGGCTTCTTGTATCTTTTTATTTCGATAGCCAGTATCAATCGCCTCAACTATATCCTCTGCCGTCCTAATCTTTTTCATAACTGCTCCTCAAAGGAAACAGCCCAAGGAAAAGGGAGAGAACCTTGGGCTGTTATGTCGTGGATATGGGAATGAATAACCCTCGCTCTCACGACTTACGTTAGTCGTAGGGAAACCAAAAAAACTACGACTAAAACGGAATCTCATCGTCGTCAGTTGAGGCTACTGCCTCTACTAACGCTTGAGATTTTTCATAAGATTTAACTTCAGGCCACCTTTTGCCCTCGTTATTTTCCTTCCCAAGCCCTACGTTTATGCGAACTTGATAACCACTTAGCTTGTCTGCATCCCCAGGTTTATTAGCATCGGGATGGTTAGACGCTTCAAGCATCGCCTTCAACTGGGACTTACCAATCTGAACGGCTTTCGGATTTGGGTTCTGAACATTATATCGCTCTACGATTGTCATATCGTTTTCATCAGCAAACATAACTTCAAGATAACGCCCAGTCCTTGCCGCCGTTTCTTTAATCATAGCTTCTTTAATGCGTACATCGTGATTACCAACCTCTAAAAACCTTTTAGGTGGGCCATCGTCTGCGGCTACGTCTGTTAAATCTAATTCTCCAAAATTAAAACCACTCATTTTACTTTCCTCTTCTCAAATTGTTCTTTTGTTTCTGACATCTTTGCCAGTAGTTCTGTGACATCGTCACACTCTTCGATGGCGTTTAGCCTTCTTTGTGGATCACGACTTTTGCCGTGCCATCCGTTCACTTCGTCTGTCGCAAACATACGTCTGACTTTTGGATGCCCACTATCTGTCTTCTCTGTAGTTCTCACTCCACAGAAAACGTGATCGAAGATTGCAGGTATCTGCTTAGAGACAGCCTGACCTTTCACATGAGGCCAATACTGTGTTACTCCGTTGGCATCTGCTTCTTCTTTGGCTAGACATGTTACGAACACATGAGCAGGTAAGTCTCTTATTTTTTTAAGGACACCTATCATCTGCGTTGCATATTCCCCCCAGACCTTGAACCCATTCTTCTCGCCGTCTAGCTTTTCATCCAGACTTTCGAGAAGTCTGTCTGACATTTCTGTCAAACTATCTATGGCAATCCACTTATATCCTTGAGCTTTTAAGAAGTCTGGATGTGTTAACCATTTAAAGATCTGCATAAAAGAGTATGTACCCTTCTCTTCATTGTTCTCTCCATCCCATGAGAGGAACGGAATGTAATCAATGTCTGTGTCCTCAATAGATTTAAGTCCAGCTTCACCAGAAATGATTAAGCCTTTACCAAATCTTTTTTGATAGAACCTACATTGAAATGTTTTGCCCCACCCATGGTGTGCGTACAGCAACGTCTTGGTTGGGCCATCTGATTGTAAGTCAGATGTTTTACTTGGTCGAAACTTCATATATTACCTTTCTTTTATTCTGTATCACTCTAAATATAATTAGTTGTAATACTATTTGACACTTTAGTAGTATAGTATAAGTTACAGGTGTCAACCTAAAAAAGAGAAAAGAATGAAAAAATTAAATATAAAACGACTTATCGAAGATGTTGGTGGTGCTCGTAAGGTTGCAGAAATAGTGGGCGTTCAGAGGACTGCCCCGTATGGATGGGTGCGTCAAGGACACATCCGATCTACATTTTTAGAAAAGATAACTACAGCTAATCCAACATTAAACATTAATAAATATTTTGAGGAGAGACAAAATGAAAAACTTGGAGGCGGCACTTGAACTGCTAGACATGGGTTGGTCAATCATCCCATGTCGCCCAGATACGAAACGACCACGAATTAAGTGGAAAGAATTTCAAGAAACCTTACCAACAGAAGATCAGGTAACAGAATGGTGGACTAAATTCCCAGATGATCCTATTGCTCTAATCACTGGCAGTTTATCAGGTGTGGTTGTGGTTGATTGTGACAATGAGGAAGCCCTTCATGCCGCCTTTGATTGCGGAATGAAGTCACCCTTTCGTGCGAAGACAAAGAGAGGGCATCATCTATACTTTCGCCACCCAGAAGACGGCATACGTCGTGGCCCAAAAGCTGGAGTTAATAGTAGAGGATCAGACTGGCCTAAAATAAATGGGCTAGATTTTAGAGGTGATGGCTCGTATGCCCTTGTGCCTCCATCTAAGAATTATAGTTGGGAGATACCAAAGGGTTTTAGCTTAGACCCAGAAGACTTTCCAGTCTGGGAAGATTGGAAGCCAGAGATTAAATCAGAGTTTGATGACTCGTTTAGTTTTAATGACCTAGATTTATCTGATGTTGTGGCAATGAACCCCATAGAACTGATGTCTGAATGGGATAGGACTGCAAGGTATGTGCGAGAGACGTACCCAAACACCATGAAGATCCCGTCTGGTGTTGGCAATGGTAGGAATGAACGAGTGATGAAGTATATCTCTGAGCAAATCCTAGATGGAAACTTCGGTGCAGAACTTCGTGTTCGTGGCTACGCCTTTATGACTGAGTTTTTTGAAGAACATCTATCGGTTGCCGAGTTCGAAGCTACTGTTCGTTCAATGGAGGAGAGTGAGAGACGTAATCATCCAGATCGTTTTGATGAGAAGGGTGAGTACATTCATCGGAAGAGAATAGAAGAAGCCAAAGCTGAAGAGAATGGTGAAGGTAGATCAAGAAGATTAATTACTATGGGAGATGCTAAAGAGTTAGCTGAGAAGTCTGAAGCTAGAGAATTTCTTATTGAACCTTGGCTATCACCTGCCTCGATTACGCAGGTCTACGGATATTCTGGTCATGGTAAATCTTTATTTGTCCAGAACGCTATGGCTTCATTGGCATCGGGACGTAAATACTTTGGTTGCTTTGAGATCAATAAGCCAAGCAAGATCCTATACTTAGACTTCGAGATGGGTATGTCTACGATAGCCAGACGTTTACTTGAGATGAAACAAGTACATGGAGATACGAAGGATAGGTTACAGATATGGACTCCCTTTGTTGATAACCATGAGATGAACCTCCGAACTAAGGAGGGTCTTGTTGAGTTACAAGGTTGGGTAGATTTTATTAAGCCAGACGTAATAGTTGTTGACACCATAAGAACTGCATACCCTGGCTTAATGGAAAATTCCTCAGACGAATGGGCAAAGGTAAACCAGTTGGCTGTCCGTCTGCGTAACTCTGGTTATGCTGTCATCCTTGTTCACCACAGCAACAAGCCAAGTGAGACTGGTGTTGGTAGAGAGGCTGGATCAACGAACCAGTTGACTGTCTTGGAAACACAGATCCGTGTGACACAAGTTTATCAGGATGAAGAGACGGCGAAACAAAACGCCGCCATCTATGACGGCTCATACGACAGACCAGTGTGGCCCATGTTATCGGCAAGGCTAATGAAAGACTTCCAATTATATATGGTAATGGAAATTCGTTACGGTAAAGTTCGTGAATGGACAGACGCACATGATCGTGTTCAGTGGATTGGTTTGGCGGCTAACAACCAGACAGATGAAAGATGTATAGTATCATCTCGTTCAACAAAACAAATTGCAAAAGACTTGGCACTTGATGGAAAAGATGTAGAAGAAATCAGTCGAGTTCTATCTAAACCTTTAAGGGTGATTAAGGATTGGTTGGAGGTTTAACCTTCCAGTAACCTTTCTCATAAATACCCATAACTTTGGCATCAGGGAAAACTTCTCTGATGCTATCAACCCATTCAGCTATCTCTGGATACTTGGCTCTGTTGCCATTTGTTTCTGTCTGCTGACCAATGGTTCTGAATTTAGGAACGTATCGCTTACGGCTCATGTTCGCTTCGTTTCTCCTTCGTTTATACTCAGGCCCCCCAAGGGGGCTGAGTAACACTTCGGCTCAAGTCGCTCTCAGCGTTCCTACACCCTGAGAGGTTGAAGGTCAACCCCTTTTTTTAAATTAGTTTATATTATTTTATATATTCGGTTGTATCTTAGGTGTGCTTTAGGTATATGTATACATATAGGTACAAGTAACAGGAGCAGTGTTGCCAAAGCCGATAGAAATAGGGCCGACAAACTTGAGATGGCTCAGAGAAAATCACAGAAAGACGACGTACTCCGATATGTCAGATAGAATCGGTGTGTGCGTAGACACGCTCAAACGCATACTCGTGCGTGAAGGACTTCAAGAATTTGATGGAGCAAAGTACCAACTGCGTAGAGACGTTGGCGTAACAATGTGGAATCGTCCTTGCCTTGAGTGCTCAAACGAGGAGTTGCGTCCAAAGAACTGGTTCTACTGCCGTTCATGTAGGAAAAAGAGAGGATATGAGGAGGAATGAAAGTAATAATAGAGTCGCCCTACAAGGACGACATCGTGCGGAACACCGATTATGCGAAGCGTTGCATGATCGACAGCCTAAATCGTGGAGAGTCACCATTAGTTTTCCACTTACTTTACACACAAGTGCTAGATGAATCTAACGAAGATGAGCGATACAAAGGTATCTCGGCATCATTCCTCTGGCACAAACACGCAGACAAGCTGGTCGTCTATGAAGATTTTGGAATAACTTACGGTATGGAACTGGCAATCAATCTGGCTAAACAGAATGGTGTCCCCATCGAGAAGAGGAAACTCAATGGGTAAAAGATCTAATGGCTTTGAGAGAAAAGAGAGAGACTTCTACCCAACAATAGATCCGTCTGCTATCGACCCCATAGCTGGCTTTGTCTTATACAAAAACTATTACGAACCGTGCGTCGGAGACGGACAACTCATCAATCTCTTAGACGAACTCGCCGTATGTACTGGCTCGTCAGACGTAGAAAAAGATGCGGCACGACTGGTGAGAAAAGATCTTGCTGGGGCAGATCTTTTCATAACAAACCCTCCGTACTCTTGGCCCATACTTGAACCAATATTATTTAATCTATCTGCACTCTTACCAACCTTACTTCTTCTTCCCTCAGACATGATGCACAACAAGCGTATGTCTGTTCACATGAAGCGGTGCAAAACCGTCTGGTCAGTAGGCCGTCTGTACTGGCAAGAGAATAAGATCAAAGGAAAAGATAACTACTGCTGGTATTTGTTCGGAGATAAGTCCGTGCCAACAAATTTTATAGGAAGAAAAACATGAGCAACCCACAGAAAGCTAAAGGCGACGGGTACGAGCGTGAACTTGCGGCGTACATCAACGACAACACTGGCCTCGATTGTTCACGAGCCCCTCTGTCTGGCGGCGGTGCGATAGGTATACTGTCTGGCGGTGCAGACCTGCTCGGCGTACCCAACCTTTTCATAGAAGCGAAGCGTGTCGAGCGTCTGAACTTCCACGATGCTATGCGTCAGGCTGAACGTAACCGTACCAGCCGTGCGACAGACGACGTACCCGTAGTCATCAACAGAAAGAATAGAATGAAGACGGGAGATAGTCTTTGTCTCCTCAGACTGGACGACCTGCTCACCTTCTATCGTGCATACTTATGTCAGGAGGGCTTTGTTAAGGAAGACGAATGCCAGCCTGTCCAGTCTGCTCAACCAACCAAGAAACTGTAGCCCTCTACACACTTCAGCAGAAATGGATAAAGGCACTCATGGCTTGCCCACGTTGTGAGGCAGAAAGGAAAGAGAGGAAAAGTGAAAAAAGACAAGCTCCCGTTCCTGATCGACCAACTAAAAAAAGCCGACGATAGTTCGCCCTCCTCTGGCCTTACGGCCCGTCGGGCTACCTCAAAACAAACTAAACTTGTACAACAAGTATGGAACTGGATAGTCCACGACCTCTCCGAACCTACCGAAGAATACAACGACATGCCTCCATGCCCCTACGCACGACAAGCACTCATGGCTGGACGTGTAATCTTCCATACCTCAGACGATCTAACCGCCGCCATAGATATCAAAGCCATCGGCGACCCAGACAAGTTCACGCACGTCTTCATCTGGACAGACCCATCTCAAATGTCACCCGATGAAATGACCGACTGGATCGCTGACCAGAACAAGAACCACTTCGGATGCTGGCTTATAGGTATGCACCCCGACCACCCCGACGCAGAATTATCTGTCTGGCAGTCACTCAACATGGACGACTGGGGCATACTTCTTGTGCAATCATTAGCAGACTTAGACAATGCTCACTCCATCCTCCTCGGAACTCAGTACTACAGAGGCGTGGATGACATAACAGACTTAGTAGAAAGAAAGGTAATGGCAAATGCGTGGTATGAAAAAGTCAGTAAAGAAATCGAAATCGAAATCGAAGAAGAAGAAGTGAGGCACTGATGCGTGGAATGAAAAGACCAAACAGAGGTGTAGTGTTTACCCGATCTGGAAACATAATGCCTAATCAAATGAGAGGTGGAATGAACCCGATGGCAAGACCTATGTCTCGTCCGTCTGGTATGTTCGGGAGGAATATGGGAGGGCGTAAGCCGATCCTCGGACGATTAAGAAAGAGGTAGTCCCATCGACCCATTAACTGTAGCTATTGGTGCGTTCAAGGTCGCAAAGAAAAGTATTGAGCTTTCTAAAAGTGCGTCCGAAATTGCGAAAGACCTGGGCAAGGTCTGGTCTGCTATAGATCAGGTCAAGGCAGACGCTAAGTCTGCGAAGAAGTCTGGAGCATCCAATGCGATGGAGAAGTTCATTGCTCTGAAAGAGGCTGAAGACCTAGAATATAACCTGCAACAAATCATTCGTGCCACTCGTGGCGAGGCAGGGCTCAAGCAATTCATGGCTCTCCGCAATGAAGAGAAGAAAGCTATGGAACTTGAGGACTACGAAACTCGTAAGCGTAGTGCCAAGATAAAGAATGTACTCTCTATTTTATTCGGCAGTGTAATATTCTTTGCTGGCTTTGCTGGCCTTGTGTATGTAGCTTGGCTATATGGATCACCCAAGTAATCAACTCAAACTAGACCTCAACGAAGAACCTGACGGTCTAACCCTCGCAGAAACGGAGGGAGACAACTGGCTCTATAATCTTTTTGTTGCGACTGTCTGCAATTCTGATACGATAGATGGCATGGAAGAAAAGATCTGCATCCTCTGCAACAAATCGTTTACCGAATGGGGAAACAACCCCTCACCATTGGCCTCGTCTGGTCAGTGTTGTGACAAGTGTAACGAGAAGGTAATCCTCGCCCGAATTTTGGACATAAAAAAAGGGGATGAAGCCGAAGCCTCACCCCCTTAATGAAAGTTACAATCTATAATTAAACGAGTAGCTATTCTATACTTGTGTTATTCACTACTATCAACGACACCTCGCCTCTCGAAAATTTAACTACAAACTAAGCAGAAAGGGAATTGAAGGAAGCATTGTAAAACCTTTCTGCTATGATTCGATTATACCACGACTTTCTCTGTTGTCGCCGAGCCGTCAGTATTTTTCTTCTCTGGCTTATCATCAATGATGAACCGAACTGTCCACATACTTTGACCCCTCATAACGATCATAAAGTCTTTAGTCGGACAACTCTCTAGCCATGCGTTGATCTCTTCCTTAGTAGCCATTAACGGTTCATCTCTACAAACCGTCTGGCTATAACTTCCCTATTACAATTATCGCAACATTTTTTATCTGGGCTCGCCAGAGGAGCAGGGTTATTCCCTGATCCTCTGAACTCCTTATGGCACAGACAACATGTATATTTAGGTCGCCAATCTTTATCCATCAGATAACCCCCCAATGCTTGAGGTAGATCTTAGCCTTGTCACCAGATGTCCATCCCTCTTTAGTAGAGTTCTGAACAATTCGGCAATGTTGTAACCACTTACAGTAGCCACTAACTGCCGAACCAGATATGCCGACTTGCTTAGATATGTCACTCAGACGTACCTTCTGCCACTGATCCTTCTGTGCTTGCATCCACATGATTGTCAGTGCTATCTTCATTTCCATCGGCTTTATTCTGTGCATCTGCTTCGAACCTCATTATATTGTTTATGACCCATCTGGGAGATGAGACGCATGACGACAAACTTGTTACCAAGTCTGCCGCCCCATCTCTATTCTTCACGTTGGCATTGAAACCAAGTTCAACACCAACGAGTTTGTTAGTCTCGTCGATGACGGCAAACAAGTTGCCGACATCAATAGCTTTTTTGTTATTCTGATCTGTCAATTTTGATCCTCCTACTATAATCCCAACCAAGAGTTTTAGCTATTTCCCTCTCTGCTTTATGGGATGATATTTGTACGTCCGTTAGTAGGTCTACAATATCGTTCATATGATCTTGTGTCGTCTTGTTGTGAACTTTTAATTCAGATCTCACTGTCTCTATAAGTCTCTCGCACAAGCGATCAACTGCCTCTGCAAATTTTATGTCACGCATTGCACAACCTCGCTTAGATAGACCTTCTGGCCTTTCCAATATTTTAATTGCTCATTCAGCGTTCCTTTGCGTGGTGAGGGCATCAGCCCATTTTGGTATTTAACGTGCGGTTCACCGTCACACTTATACTTTTTTCTAAGCATGTGACACCTCATAAGGTGGGGCAGTTATCACGTTGTTGCCAACATTGATCCAGTGATGAATCTGAGATGGAACAGTATAGTTCAATCCCTTCTTAGTCCTTATTCGAAACTTAAATCTGTCGAAGTGGTATGTTATCCAACTGCCTTTTGATTTTCCGTTACCAAGAGAATGCCTAGAGATCAGCTTTCTCCCTCCTCGGCTCTTATCGTTTATGTTAATCATATTCCTATCCTCCATATATGATTGTTTTACTAAGGTTGTCATTAAGATTACTCGAATTCCCTCTTTAGTGTCAATGACACCACTCCAAAAGGTGGTGTTTGTTCCATATTTGGTGAAACGGCACACCATAGACACAACTTATTGTGTCTTTAGGTGTTTATTATGGTGGTTTTTCGTCCGATGGGTGTGCTTCTACTTCCTTGGTAAGGGCATCCACCGTACTCTTGTCAACACAATTCGTTGTGTTAAGGTTGCTCGTATGCTGGCGTAACTCAGTGGTAGAGTGCCTCATTGGTAATGAGGGAGTCGAAGGTTCAATTCCTTCCGTCAGCACCACATCCTTCTGGTCAAGATTTGGGACACTACTATCCTTGGATGTATCCAAGTGTTCTATAACACTCTTTAGACTGCTCGGAGCGAGGTGAGCATACCGCATAACCATCTCCAAACTTGCGTGTCCCAACAACTCTTTCAACTCGTCAAGACCCACACCCTTCTGCCTCAAGTGGCTGGCAAACGTGTGTCTGCAATCGTGTGGCCTAAAGTCTGTGATCCCTGCTTTCTCGCAAGCCTCACTCCAGAAGTGATAGAAGTTTGTGTTGTCTGACTTCCTTCCATCATTGTTCACACCAGACCTTCGCCATTGAGAACCCAATGGGTTTGGAAAGACAAGGCCACCATTACATCTACTCTCAAGGATTGGTCTGAGTGACGAGACGATTGGAACTTTCCTCCAAGTCATGTGTCTCTTGCGTCCCTTCCTTGAATATAACATGACCTCATCTCCGATGACATGTTCATTTGTCAGACTGAACGCATTACCCAAACGAGCACCAGTGAAGAAGAGAAAGGAAACAAGATCTTTAATTGTATCATCGCAACAATTAATCAACCGATCCCTCTCCTTCACAGTTAACCATCTTAACCTACCCTCACCTTCGGGTGGCTTGACAAGATTAACTTCTCTCCCATTCACATCTGTAAAGATTATGAATGGGAAACCTCTCGTCTTTGAATGATTAATACTGGCTATGAGTACAGCCATTTCTTTTCGGATTGAGGTAGGCTTTGTCCCCTTCCTTTCGAAATGGCTATACACTTTTTTAATATCAAGATCGCTTACCTTCATCTTTCCGAAGGCATTATCAAAAGCATTCAACACCCACAGAGAAGACTTAGATAAGAACCCCTCTGGTCTGCCAAGATATCTCTTGTTCATCTCGGCAACGGTGTCGTCGTGACGCACCTTACTCTTTACCTCATCTGTCTGGCTAAAAATTTCAGCCTCAATTTTAGATAACAAATTAGATGCGAAGCGTTTTTGATTTAAAGTAAACTTTGTACTGCGTTTAACTCTAACGCTCTTGCCATCAGCCCTAGTCATCGTGCCGATTGCGTACCATACGTTTCCTCTTAGACTTAGATTAAGTCCCATTTCCTACACCATCTCCTATTATCAGGTGATCGAAAGCCTTTCCACCTTCCTTGTCATAATTGGCATCCCAATCTTTGGGCAAACCTTTCGACAACAAACGATAACTCTCGTCATCTATTTCCTTGAGTGCATTGATCGTCTTCAGAATTACTTGGGCTCTCATCTGCACCCCAAATTTTCTAGCGATTGTCCTAACATGAACTTTCGCCGTGTTCTCAGTTATCTGTAACCTTTTTGCAATGTCACCGTTAGTAGCTGATCGACAAAGCATTTGGATAACCCCATGTTGTTTAGTTGTGAAACCTGCAAGCACCACCTCTGGTCTGTCGTCTGCCTCAATGGGTGGGCTAACTTGTTTTGTTGCAAGTCCATTGTTTAGTCTATCTATAAGGTTATCTAACTTCCACTCTATCCTATCTAGTTGTTTCATAGCTTGCCCCCTCTATGTAAGATGTCTTCGGCCACCGCCGAAAGCATGCTTGTTGTATGAAACTAATTTGATTGTGGCTTTTCTTAGCCAAGTACTAAGGCTGAGTTTCCATCGTCTTGGTGGTCCTTTTCTTAATGTATTTATTATCATTGTTCTCTCCTTTTATATTGATTAAAATAACACTGCTCTCCTCAACTGTATAGTATCCTATACACACCGAATACACCACTGTCAACACTATTTCGGTTACGTTCAATTTAACTACTTATTATAGTGTTTATCACACCACCTATTAAGATCCTTCCAATTCACCTTCGGATCTGGACTATTAAATTGAGGTGATAAATTTTTCAACTCATTGTATCTATCACCTATTAAATCAGCGGCATCAAGGTTATCTCTGACACACACTGCATACTTCTTATCTTTCATTATGATAATCAACTCACCCTCATCTACTGTCATGTAATCCTTCACCATTGTTCCTTCAATCCTTGCAATCATTGTCTTCTTCGGATCGAAACCAGTAATGTGCTTAAAGCTGACATGCCCAGACGGCCTCCACCCCCTGGCTTTCTTAGGCTTACTCGTCTGGCTAGGCAACAAGTTATCCTTCATTAACTTCTCGCCTAGCTGGTTGTATATAGTAACCCTTTGATCGTCTGCCAGACCATCAAAGATCGTATGTATTTTATCGTAGAATTTCTGGATCATTTGTCCTCCTTCAACTGTTGCATTGTATCTGCATTGGCTTTTAATACTTGATAGCTTTCTTCACCATGTCCGTCTGATGAACACATCCAACATGAGCATAGACGCAAGTGGTCTGCTATTCTTCCGTAGTTAAAATCGTCACCATAGGTTTTACCTATCTGACTTCGCTTTGCTTTATCTATTGCACGTTCTCTCTGTGAACGTCTGAATGCTCTATCCCTCATTATTCTTCTCCTCATAATTTTTACTGCCACAATCCCAACACTCCCTAGCCCCTATCTCCTCTGTGTTGTAGCTTACAAGAGTGCAGTCAGTTACACTTATTGGGTTTCCACAATTTCTTGAGGGTATTTCCTCTGAAATCCTATCAACTGCTTCAGCTATAAGTTCATTCACTGTACTAGGATAACATTCCTCCTTTGTTGCTATCCATTCTCCATGATGTTTCATGTCAAGCACAACTGTTCGTCTGTGCCACATCTCTTTCCGAGTATCTGTTAAACTTATTCTTTGCGTTATCTTAGGTCTTTTCGGCTTCATCCCTCTTGATGTCATAAACGATAAGGCATCCTCTTTTAAATCTTCGAAGTGCTTTATGTACAGATTGTTGTAATCAGATTCCTTATTTTGTTTTGCTTTTTCTATCTCATGTTCGATTTTATTAAACTGATCTTTTATGTTTATAGGCATCCACAATACTTTTGGTAGTATTCTACGTTCTCCATCGTATTCACTCATTCTTTTTCCCTTCCTTAATTACTTTGCCCCATCGTCTGTGTGGCAATCCTTTTTCCTCTAACCAATTACGAAATTTCTTTGTAGGTTCTGGCACTTGACACACCTCACCTTGACAACAATCATCGACATTACTTTTGCACATGGGACATTGGTAATGCCCATGCACAAAAACTAAACTCACTTCACTCTGGCATCGAGGACACCTAGTCATCATCATCTCCTTCGCAACTGCAAGTGTCAGGAATTTCGTTATCACCTAACATCGCACTCCATTGATAACCACATTCAGTGCAAGTCCATCTTCCATTTATCTCTTCTATCATGTCTTCACCTCTCTGCGTCTGGCCTTTGGTTCTTCCATCTCATAGGTATCAAAGGGACAACCACAAGCCTCTATGATTTCCTCTCCCTTTAATTCATTCAACCTTTTTGCCAAAGCATCCACCATCATATCAGCAGTGACATCACTGCCATCTTCCTCGTTGCTTATAACTTCGAAAGCAATATCAAATGCGTGGTTATATCTAGTCATGCCTTCTCCTCAAAATTTAATCCAGTGTATGCTGGTATTGGTTCACTTGTATCAACATTGCTAACCTCGACAGTGACCCTACCATCTTCGTCAACTGCAATGTAATTGACATCCCACGCTATCTTTATTAAAGCCTCGTTCAATTCATCCCACGTCATGTATCTATACTCCTTATTATTGGCATGATCTTGCTACGATCTAACTGCCGTATGTTTTTCTTTCTCACTTGCTTACCGACCTTCAGCCAGAACTGCATGTGCCATCGTCTGGATGGATGCCACTCCATCCATTCCAGACGTACAACTGTCTTCGGTTTCTTTTTAAGCGACGGCATCTCTGACCTTCATCAACTCAGAGTTATCAACTTCATACCTCTCGCCAAGTAACGCCTTGGCTAACTTGCTGATGACGGTCTTCTGCAAATCGTCTAGGTTACGCACCACCACATGGTCTGGGTAGAACTTCTTGACTGAACTATCTTGTATACCAATACCAATCATATCAATGCCAGATTTGATGGCTTCATCAACGGCATATCTACAGTGAGCGTCTGCACCCATCAGGTCATAGTCTTCGTACCCTCCAGCACGAGAACATGCAAATGCTGGTAGCCCATCAGACAGAACCAACATAACCTTTCTCTTCTCATGTCTCTTCAGTAGTCTGCGAGAAGCCCATTGTATTGCCTCACCATCTACATTCTCACGTCTGTCAGCATAACAATGAATACCTCCAAGTGCAGGTTTGGCTCTGAGTAATGACTCATTGTAATCCTTGAACACATAATGCAAGAGCCCCTCTACTCTACTAAAGGGCTCTTTACCCTTAACTTTCTCTCTGTAGAATCTCTTCCAACCAATAGACCTATCAGTGAACCCTAAGATTTCATAGCTAACTGTGGTACGTTCCAATGCTTCAGCAAGAGCAATCGCAATCTCATTAGCAAGTCGTATCTTGCTACCACTCATACTACCAGAGCAGTCAATCAATATTGTTGTGGCAGTGTCTATCTCTGGCACTGGATCTCTCTCTTTGTATACGTCTGGCTTACCATTGAAAGCCGAAACCAATCTCTTGGTATCCAACTTCCCTTGCTCTCTTCCACCTTCCCATCCTCTGTTCATCTTGGCAGACAAGGCTCTCTCTAGCTTTCGCCTTATGACATTAGGTGCTCCAGTCATACCTCTTAATTTTCTTTCGTACTCATCACGACCATGTTGCTCGTCATCAGGCATCATAAGTTTCCTCTTGGGGTGATGCCTCGTTATCACAAGATCATCTTTGGTGGTCATTACTTTGTAGTCACTACCATCTCCCTTGAGGCTCTCACTCTTTGATATGATAGCATCCACTGCATTCGAAAGATCTCCCGTCTGTATCTCATGCTCTCCCCAAGATCCCGTAGCTCCTACTGTATCTTCATCTCCTTTATCTTCTGGTTTATCTCCGTCTTCTTTATCTCCAGCATCATCTGCTCCAGACCCTCCGTCTGGTTGATCTTCTTTATCACCATCTTCCTCTCCATCTGGAGAGCCCTTACCTTTTCCATCGCTTCCTTCGTCCTCTTGACTTTCCTCTCCCTCCAGTTGTTCGCTGACTGTAGTATCTTTTTCATCTTCGTTGACTTTTTCATCGCCGTCTCCCTTGTTTGCTTCATCTCCATGAGGTGGGTCTTGATCTGGTGTTCCTCCTCCTTCACCATCACCCTTCTTATCTTCTGGCTCTGGCTTCCTCTTCTCAGCTTCCTCCATCACCTCGTCATGTATCTTCTTGGCTAACTTGTGGTTATCCTTCGTACTCTTGCACCCATTGATCTCCTTGACCCAGTCTTTAAGTCTCTCTCGAAGGTCATCGTCAAGCATGTTAAGGCAGTCGTCATTGTTCTTTATTTCCTTGTAATCCTTACGGCCTTCCCATGTCAGTGCCACTGGCAGTACTGCCATCCAATCTTTGGCTATCTTGTCTGCGTCTTTCATATCCTTGAACTCACCATTGACGGCAGACGCAACGGCAGACAAGTTCTTCCATGAACCTGGGTATTCCTTTAAAACTTTTCGCTCAAGCCAGACATCCTCAACGGCATTGCCTAATGACTTTAGTAAATTGTTGAATGATCCGTCTGGGTTAGTGCATTCATTCTCTACGAACTTCTTTACTTCCTTAAAGTTTGTGTGCCTTATGTGACCTGCTTCATGGTCTGTGTAACCACGCATCACATCAATAGACACATCATCTATCTCTTTCCCTTGTGCCATTGCAGGTAAGTTAATGTGCGTACCATCTGTGTACGCACCATTACCCCCAAAGGTAACTCTCGTCTTGGCTTTCCTTCCAAATACTGCTGACGTTTCCGTCATCTCGTGCATAAATAATTCTGATTTCATTCTCATTCTCCTCCCTTCATCACTACCTTGTAATGCTTGTGACCTTCACCTTTTCTGAACACATATTCATCTTCCAAAATGTTCTTGAGAAACCAGCCGAAATCTTTCCTTAGTTGCTCGTGCTTACCTTTGAATATGAAACCTGCACCCTCCAGAATGTCGTTGAAATAGGTAGTCGTAAGCGTGACCATTAACTTGTAGTCTTCTGGATCTATGATCGCATCATCATCTCTGATAAATACTTTGCTCATTACATCTCTCAAAACTGCCACCATCTTTGGCTTCTGTGCTACATGAGGTGTCATTATATGTGGGTACATCTCAGCATACTCATCAGCCGTTGTGATCTTCCGATCAAACTTTCTCGGAACTGTTGGCTTGTAAGGCTTTGTCTTTGTTCTTTCTCTGCCAGTGCTAACACCAGACCTTCGAGACGGCTGAGTTAAAGGCATCTCCGTCTGGGTATCTGTCTCTGTCTTGATGCCCATGTTGTTGAGCATCGTTGATGCTACTGCTTTATCTGAATCGCTCATTCATTTTCCTCTCTTTGTAATTGTTGTATGAATTTCTTGAACACTTCGTTGAGTATGGTTTCCATCTGCAACTCAGTCATGCCACCTTCCTAACAAATATGACTCCGTCTGTTGTTACAGTCATACCTTTAATGTGAGCCGTACCTGCTATATCGCTGAACGTGATGTAGTCTCCTACATTGGCGTACTTTTTGAGGTTCTTGATGCTCATGCGTTTGTCACCACGCCTTGTTTTGTAGAACCTGATGGTTGTCTTACCCGTCTGTGTATATGGATCGAAGACATCAACCGATTTGATTACTGGAAACGTAAGCACTCCGAATAGTTTCAGCACATCAACCTTTGCATCAATGATATACTTGTTCAGCATCGTCTTCGTTATTATAATGTGTGGCATCTTACTCATTAACTTCATCCTCCCATAACTGTTCAAATTTCTCGTTAAAGGAATGGAAGTTTGCATCTTCAAATGCCTTTTGTGCTACACTGAAAATCAAATCTCCATTCCACTTAAAATGCTTGGCTATAATTACACCTAGCACCTCTTCATCTGTTGCTTTATAACCTTCCACAAAAGATTGTTTGGCAGTCTCATCTATCAACTGTTTGAGTGTCATATTAACTCCTCACCCTGGCTACTATGCCATTAAGTACTGCGAAATCTTGGGTAGTTGCCCTATCAAGCACACTTGATTTGAATGCGTTGGTAACTGCGTTCTCTTCACTTGAGTCCATGATTGTGAATGTCGATATCGCCTTGCCTAATGAAAGCATATCTCTTGGTGTGATAGGCTGAAGAACATTGCCTTGCTCGAATGCTTTCAGATGCTCTGTCACATACTGTGTTATCATGGAGACGTACTTGTTGTTTAGGGTAGGGCATTTCTTCTTGAGCAATACCTTCCTCTGGTCTGCACTTAGGTAATCGACTTTCTTCCAGACAGTGAAACGATTGAGAAAGGCCATGCTCTGTGGTCTAGCACCAGCATACATAGACTTCTCATCTCCTTGGCCTTGTGTATTTCCAGTGCCAAAGATCCTAAACATTGGATGTGGTTTCACTATTCGATTGCCGTCTTCGGTAATCACGAGAGGCTTACCCTCTAGTGGAGCTTGCATTACATAAGCTACACTTGGAGTGACAAAGTCTATCTCATCACAACAAAGAACCATAGGTAAT
>Ga0208159_1000040_pt1 | contig 44557 bp, 31 predicted proteins | sample 9_EtaG_FD_184082 | JGI IMG/M metagenome (GOLD analysis project Ga0208159, IMG submission 184082) | Marine viral communities from the Subarctic Pacific Ocean - 9_ETSP_OMZ_AT15188 metaG (SPAdes) (version 2) | ecosystem: Environmental > Aquatic > Marine > Oceanic | place: Pacific Ocean | collected... | reverse complement strand
GAAGAATTTTACGATGATCAAGATGTGTGGCTATATGAAGAAGATGCAGAAGAGCAAGGAATTGTTTTGCATCCTAATGAATTCGTAATGCTTGTCTCGGTCGAAAATGAAAAGAAAACGGCAATAGCAAGATTTGACTCTTGGAACAAACCTTTGCTTCACCTTTCAACGATGAAAGATGATATTTTCTCATGGGGCTGTCGTCCAAGAAACAAAGAGCAAAAGTGTGGTCTAGACCTGCTTTTAAACGACGAAATTCCGCTTGTAAGCCTCATTGGACGTGCCGGGAGTGGTAAGACCCTTATGGCAATCTTGGCGGGCTTAGAACAAGTCCTAGGGAACGAGAAAGGCCGCTATAACCGCATCATTATTTCAAGACCGATTCAAACCCTTGGTAAAGACATTGGGTATCTACCTGGTACGATGGAAGAGAAGATGGCTCCATGGATGAAACCAATCTTTGACAACATGCAATACATCATGGGTACAGACAAGACCATGCTGGAAATGTACTTGCAAAAAGGCATCATTGAAATTGAAGCTCTTGCTTATATCAGAGGCCGTTCTATATCTGACGCATTTGTTATCATCGACGAAGCTCAAAATCTCACTGCTCACGAAGTCAAGACGATCATTACGCGGATTGGCGAGAACACAAAAATTGTATTAACTGGTGACATTGAGCAAATCGACAACGTGTACACAAACGAAACATCAAACGGGCTAACATACGCTGTAGAAAAACTTAAACACTCAAAACTCTCGGGGCACGTCACTTTTAAGAAAGGTGAGAGATCAAAGCTAGCAACAGAAGCTTCAAAGTTATTATAAAGGATAATTATGTGGATAGAAGAATCGATTAAAAGAAGTAAAAGGATGAGAGATGAATTCATGCTCAATGGCGTTACTGTATTTGTAAAAGATGCTCTCCCAGGGCATGTTAGTGGCGAATTTATTTTTGACTACGTTGGGTCTCGAGTTCCGTCGTATCTAATGAGCAACGTTGAAATAATCTACGTCGGACAGTTTCCGGAAATGGAAGAGCGAGACATTAATGCATTTTATGAAAATGACGCGATTTACGTCACAAACGAGCAAGATGACGAAATGGATATGATTGAAGATATTGTTCATGAAATATCACATGCTGTCGAGCATTATAACAGAGAGGTTATTTATGGAGACGGAAAATTACAAAGAGAATTCATCGCAAAGCGAAAACGACTCTCCGCCTTGTTGTCGCAAAAATATGACGTTCCTAGTGATTTCAATATTAATTTTGAGTATGATCGAGCCATTGACGATTTTCTTTACCGGGTCGTTGGATATGACATACTCAATCAGGTGTGCGTCGGTATTTTTCCTTCTGCTTATGCCGCTACTTCGTTAAGTGAGTACTGGGCAAAAGGGTTCGAAGAACTATTTATTGGAGACAAAGACTCTCTTAAGCAACTTTGCCCTATATTGTATAAGAAAATGGCTTTATTGTTGAAGGAACTTAAAGATGAAACTGACTGAACAAATTTTAAAACGAATGATCAAGGAAGAATTGACTCGTGGAGAGCAAGCGGCTTTAGACCTTCAAAGGCAATTCAGAATAACACGGAATCACGAAGGCGTAATTGCTGCCTCCAAGAAAGCCATGAAAAACAGAGGTGATCATGATATATCTTTTCTGGAAGAATATATTGACCCATGGGACCTCGGGGTATCACCAGATATATTTTTTCACCCATATGTCAGAAAACAAAGAAAGATAGTTGGAAAACAAATCTATGATAATTGTAAAAGAATGATTAGGTCATCAGACCAAGCAAGACCGCATGAACAATTTGACAAAAGAGATCAATACCAAGCCGAAATAGCACAAATCAGAGCAAACCAACGCAGAAATGCTCAACGAATTGAAAATCTTAAAAAAGACAACTACATTGTAGATGGTATTGCATCTGGAACTCCAGAAGCAGAACAAAAAATAAAAGAACTTATTAAATACGATACCGAATTGGCACTACGACTACAGGATTTAAGAGACAAAGATAAAGAAAACTATAGAGACTTCGCCAACATATCTCAACAAAACTTTCGTGATATGGTCGATTCAGCCGAAGAGGTAAGTGCTGGTCACTATATTTGCAGAGAACAATCGATTTCAAAAAAGGCTTTTGACAAACTATTTAAGGCATTCGAAGAAGATTATGTAAGAGAAAATAGTAAAGCAATAGAGAGGTATGTAAATGAAAGAACTTAAAGAAAATACTTGACAAGATCTCTCCGCCGTGTTACATTGTAAATACACGGAGGACATATGACCAAACAACACATTTCATATTCAGAATTAAAAATATTTACAGAATGCCCATACAAGTGGCACCTACAATACGAGAAAGGACTCAAGGGTTTCACAGGCAACATATATACAGCTTTTGGTACAGCCATACATGCCGTATGCGAACAATCTGCATTAGGCAACCTGCTACCCGAAAATTATGCAGAATACTTCGATCTTGCGTTCTTGGATGAACTGAAGAAGCTTGATGAGAAACCAACAAACAAGTTGATTGTAGAGTTTCGCAATCAAAGCCGTGAGATCTTCCACAAGGTCTTTCCTGCCCTTCAAGAGCTTTTTCCGGGCTACGAGGTATACTCTTCGGAAGAAACGCTCTACGAGCCAATATCGGAGCTTAAATTCAATAGATTTCTCAAGGGCTTCATTGACCTCGTCGTTAAGACACCAGACGGCAAATATCACGTTATCGATTGGAAGTCCTGCTCTTGGGGCTGGGATATGAAACGCAAGAGTGAACCAATGACAACATATCAACTGACGCTATATAAGAAGTTCTTTTGTGAAAAGCACGGAGTCGATCCTGAAGATGTGGAGACCTACTTTGGTCTACTTAAAAGAACAGCTAAAAAAGACAATGTTGAAATTTTCAGAGTTACCTCGGGCCCTCGCAAAACAACAAACGCCACCAAAGTATTGACAGATGCTTGTAACTCTATTCACAACGGCATTAAAATAAAGAATAGAAACTCATGCACCAAGTGTCCGTTTAACAATACTGAACACTGTACAAGATAGGAGATAATATGCACTTTACAGAATCAATGATTTTTATTAGAGAAAACTTTACCACTTTGTGGAGAGACGAAAAGATTACAATTAAGCAAGGTTGGAGAAGACACCGAGACGTCTCAAGGCAATTAGGATACACAACTGACATGATTGACTTAGCAGAACATAACTATGGCACCTATGTTTGGGCTCCGGAGTTTGCCAATGTCCACTCAACCTTTCCTTACGAAGAAAAGCCACTCTTAATTGATGGTTTAGAATGGCCACATTCAGAGGGGTACTTTCAAGCAATGAAGGCTTTTGGGACTTACGACTGGGATCTCGCTAGGCAACGAATTCCCAAATGTGACCCTATGGACTCATGGTCTGTAGGGCAGCGATTAAAGCTTCGTCTTGATTGGGAACAAGTAAAAGACGATATAATGATGACAGCTTTGAGGGAAAAATTTAAAGACCCTTACTTAAAGGCACTCCTTATATCAACCAGAGATTATCCGCTTGTGCAATTGAAAAATTGTAGTTATTGGGGATCTGGACGAGACGGAAGAGGATTAAATAAACTCGGAGTTTTATTGCAGAATTTACGAAGCGAAATAAAAAATTAATTTTTTTAAAAAAATACTTGACAACCTTATTCTATGGTGCTATAATGGTACTTGAAAGTGGGGTTGTCTTTTTTTTGGCCTCCTTATATAAAATCGTCGGTAAGGAAATAACATGACAAAAAAAATTAAAGTATTAACATTAAGTGATCATCCTCTCTCGCCATCTGGCGTTGGAACCCAAACAAAATATGTCATTGAGGCATTGCTTAAAACTGGTAAATTTGAGGTGTTGTCTTTAGGTGGTGCAATTAAGCATCACGATTATACACCAAAACTAATTGAACCATGGGGTGAAGACTGGAAGGTAATACCAGTTGACGGCTATGGAACGCAAGAGATGATACGTTCAATTTTAAGAAACGAAAAACCAGATATCTTATGGATGATGACAGACCCTAGATTTTATGAATGGTTGTGGGACATCGAAAACGAAATTAGACCCTTGTGTCCGATCGTATATTACCATGTTTGGGATAACTTTCCTGCACCTCACTTTAATGCAAAATATTACAATTCAAATGATTTAATTGTTTCGATATCAAAACTAACTCATGAAGTTGTAAAAGAAGTGGCTCCGGAGACTCCTAGTAAATACATACCTCATGCGGTTCGTGAGGATGTTTTTAAACCTCTCTCGACAGAAGAAAGAGCAAAGATTAAGGAGCAATCTTTAGGTGCCGACAAAGACAAATTTATAGCTTTCTGGAATAACAGAAATGCGAGACGAAAACAATCTGGTACTTTACTCTTTTGGTGGAAGGAGTGGCTCGATAAAAGAGATCTTCACCAAAAAGCCCAACTAATCATGCATACCGAGCCAAAAGATCCTCATGGGCAAGACTTGGGTCACATCGTAAAACAACTTGGTCTAGACTCAGATCGTCAAGTGTTGTTTTCAACGCAAAAGGTTCCCTTAGAGCAGATGGGCACTTTCTACAATATGGTGGATGTTACTATTAATATCTCCGATGCAGAAGGTTTCGGTCTTGCTACCTTGGAATCTTTATCATGTGGCACTCCAATTATTGCAAACATGACTGGCGGCTTGCAAGAGCAAGTAGTTGGACCTGAAGGCGAAAATGGCGTTGCTATATTTCCTTCCTCCAAGGCTGTGATTGGCTCCCAGCAGGTTCCTTATATCTACGAAGATAGAATCAGCAAGGAGTCTTTCATGGCTGCTTTGGACAAGATGTACTTTATTGACGAAGAAGCGAGAAGAAGCCTGGGAATGCAAGGTCATAGACATGTACGTCAAAATTACTCGTTTGAAAATTTTGAAAAACAATGGGTTGAAACCATGTTAAAAGTACATGAAGATCATGGTTCGTGGTCAACAAAAAATTACTCAAGTATTGTGTTTAAGGAAGTCGCATGACCATATCAGGAAGTATTGATGCTGGCTTTCATGTTGATTTTGAAGGCATAACATTTAATATTCACAGAGACGTTTACATGGACATTAACCGGTTTAAATCCGGGGACATGATCGAAACAGCCGAAGGTAATATCGGATTAATACTTTCCGAAGACGGCTGTGACAAACAAGGTTTTGTCAGATACCAAGTTATGATTGATGGCGGCAAATACATGTATTCCGCCTTAGAAATGTATCCACTGGAGAAAAAGTGAAAAAGAAAATTTTTGTAAGGGGCCCGGTCCTTTCTCAATCCGGTTATGGTGAACAATCGCGATTCGCCCTGAGGGCTTTGAAGTCTCGAGAAGATCTGTTTGATATTTATATTCAACCCATAAACTGGGGCAAAACAGGCTGGATTTGGCAAGAAAATGAATTTAGAAAATGGATGGATGACAGAATACTTGAGACTCAAATTCTGATTCAACAGCAGCAATTACAACCAGACATTTCACTTCAAATTACAATTCCAAATGAGTTTCAAAAATTGTGCCCCATCAACATAGGATACACTGCTGGTATTGAAACCGATAGAGTAGCTCCTCAATGGCTCCAAAAAGGCAATGATATGGATAAAATTCTTGTCGTTTCAAATCACGCAAAAAACACGTACGTGAATACAACAGCTGAAGCAAAAAACAATCAAACTGGCGAGACGTTCCCATATAAACTTGAGACTCCTGTCGAAGTTGTCTGGGAGAATACCCCATTAGCATCTGAGCCGGAAACCATACCGGGTTTTACTCCGAAATACGATTTTAACTTCTTGTGTGTTTCTCAAATGGGTCCACGTAAAAATCTCGAGAATACAATAAAATGGTTCGTTGAAGAATTTGTTGACCAAGAAGTAGGTCTAGTCTTAAAGACAAACACCAGAGGAAACTCGCGTATGGATTTAGAGTATACTGAGAGTGCCTTAGAAGCCATTCTAGCCTCTTATCCTGATCGCAAGTGTTCTGTGTCTCTGCTTCACGGAGATCTCTCTGAGGGGCAAATGAGAGCCCTTTATGAACATGATAAGATTAAGGCGATGATAAACATTTCTCACGGAGAAGGGTTTGGACTTCCTTTGTTTGAGGCAGCAAGATTATGTCTACCAATTATTTCAATTGGATGGTCAGGTCAAACAGACTTTTTGGCAGATAAATTCCTAAAGGTGAATCATGAGCTACGCCCCGTTCAACAACAAGCTGTGTGGGACGGAGTTATTCAGGCAGATTCCCAATGGGCATATGCCGATCAAGGTTCATATAAGATGGCCTTGAGAATGATGCTCAAGAAGTATGATGAATTTAAGACTCAATCATTAAAGCTGCAAAAAGATATACATGCAAAGTTTAGCGATAAAATTTTATTTGAAAAATTTTGTACAAATTTCATGTATCAAGACACATCTTCTGATGCTGATGTAGTGATACTATAATATTAAAGGAGCTCCAATGATTGATTATAGTTTTTGCATTGTAACAGATAATTCTTTAAATGCATGTAAGAGAATAGCAGAGATTGTAAAATCCATAAGAGGCCTCCAAATACCTAATTATGAAATTTTAGTAATAGGTGGCGATACTAATCGTTTTGTAGGTAATTTTGAAAATTTTCAAAAAATTAATTTTTGTGAAAAAACAAAGAATGGGTGGATTACGAAGAAAAAAAATGATGTAGCAAAATTAGCAAAGTATGAAAACTTAGTAATGATGCATGACTATTTTGTTTTTCACCCATCGTGGTACAAAGGTTATATTGCAATAAAAGACAAGTTTGAAAATTGCGATTTATGCTTAAATCCAATTATAATGTCGGATGGTAGGAGAGACTACACGGACTGGGTAACACTAGATCACCCTACTTTAGGGATGCATAGATCCTTATCATACACAGATGAGGCCAATGTAAAGTATCAATACTTTAGCGGAGGCTTCTTTGTTGTAAAGAAAAATTTTTTTCTCAACAATCTTATGGATGAATCTCTTCTATCACATCAAATGGAAGATATCGAATGGAGCAAAAGAATTAGAGATAATTCTAACATAATTTTTAACGCAAATTCATACGTAAGACACAATAAGGATCACAGAAATTTATCAGTGGACTTTTGGAGTAGAATAGGGGTATGATAAAAGCGATTATGTTTGATTTAGATGGTGTATTGGTAGATGCTTGTGAGTGGCATTATCACTCTCTTAATGATGCACTAGACTACTATAAAGGTTTTCGCATATCATATAAAGATCATATAAGTAAATTTAATGGACTTCCAACTAGTATAAAATTAGAGATTCTAGGAATATTTGGCGAAGAAAAGAAAAACATCTGGAAAATGAAGCAAGAAAAAACATTAGAAAAAATAAACTCACAAAGCCATCGTGATAAATATAAAATAAAAATGCTAAAGCAACTTAAAAAAGAAGGATATAAATTGGCATGCGTTACAAATTCTATAAGGAAAACGGCCACGGCAATGCTAGATTCGACAGGACAACTTCAACTGTTTGATGTTTTGATCGCAAATGAAGATGTCGAGCACAACAAGCCTAATCCAAACTGCTATTTATTGGCAATGTCAATGTTAAAAGTTGAAAAAACAGAGTGTCTAATTGTAGAAGATTCACCTAAAGGAAGGCTAGCTGCACACGCTAGTGGAGCAAAAGTATTAGAAGTGGAAGATGTATACGATGTTACTTTAGATAGAATTAAGAGAGAATTATGAAAGTTTTAATACCAATGGCTGGAGAAGGCAGTCGTTTCGTAAAAGAAGGATATACCTTCCCCAAGCCCTTAATCGATGTTAATGGTAAGCCAATGATCCAAAGAGTTGTAGAAAATTTAGATTTTGATTGTGAGTACATATTTTTGGTTCGCAAATCTCATCTAGAAAAATACGATGGATTGAGAGAGACGCTATCGAGAATTACAAATGACAGAATGCAGATTGTAGAAGTGGATGGACTGACTGAAGGAGCAGCATGTACCGCTTTGCTAGCAAAACATTTAATCAACTCTGATGACGATCTGCTCATAGCCAATTCAGATCAGATTATCGAATACGAAGCTCAGAATTTTAACCTCATGAGAAACCTTACAAATGTTGATGCAATTGTATGGACTTTCAACGATGTGCACCCTAAGTGGAGCTTCGTGAAGACTAATTCTAGAGGATTCTGTACAGAGGTTGCCGAGAAGAAGCCAATATCTGATATTGCGACGTGTGGAATCTACTGGTACAGAAAAGGAAGTTATTTTGTTAAATCCGCAGAGCAGATGATCCAGAAAGACATAAGGGTTAAAAATGAATTTTATATTGCTCCTGTATATAATGAATTGATTGGGCAAGGGAAGACACTTGTTCCGTTTTTTGTACATAAGATGCATGGAGTTGGAACTCCTGAAGACTTGAACAATTATCTTAGGAGTGTGAAATGAACGACACACAGATTCATAGGCAAAAATTTGAGTCGTTTATTGACTTTTTAGAAGAAAATGAAATCAATTACGTCATAATGAGAGGGTATGATAAATTGCCATTGTTTCCAAATACCGATTTGGACATCGTGATTGACTCAAGTAGATATTCAGAAGTTTTAGGTTTTTTGAACAACAATGAAGATTTTAAAACCGATGAGCCTTCAAAAAGATTTTCGATAGGTAAAACCGAATGTAGTTATGATCCATATTTCACCAACCACATAAGATGCTCAGATATACCCAATGGATCCTTTAGGCTGGACTTGTACAATCATTTTTTCTATTTTGGGAAAAGGGTTGTAATATCTCCCGAAGTAGAATCGGACATTTTGGAATGCTCAGTAAAATTTAAGAATCGCTACAGTATACCAAGTCCATCTTGGGATGCTTTGTTGCTTGTGTACCGTGCATACTATGACAAAGGAGGTGTAATCTCCAACAAATACATGCAGAGAATAGAGTTTTTAATGCCCAGCATCACAAACCACAAAGAAGAGTTTGAGCGATGCCTTAGTTTATTAGAGAAAGATAATTCTGTGCTTGGAGACGCAATGAATGACATTCTTTCTGCTGGACATGTATTCAAGTTTCATAAAGAAAATATGGCTTTTATTATGTGGACTGACAAGCCAACTGAATCTTTTCTAGAGCAATGTAAGAAAAATAATTTTAAAATCCTAAAAAGGCAAAAAATGCAAATTGGGGGAGCTCACAAAAGAAAGTATGATATTTTGAATTCTATTTACGAGATCAAGATGAATCCTAATGATCCTAGAATTTACTACCCTCAACCATTTGAAGTTATCATATACGAAGATCATAGCCCAAAGTACTCTAACATTGGAAAACCTACCAATCGCTTTAGAGCACCAAAAGTATTGAACGAAAAATCATTTCAAATGAAAAACGAAGTTAGGAAGAAATATTCTCATTTGCATATTCATGGATGTGACGAGATCCATGAATCAAATAAGGTGTTTGAGTTTTTTAACTTAAAACAATATCTGAATAACTATGCAATAGTTCCGATTGATGTCTTAAGGGCTGTCAAATACAACAAGAGAGAGCCTGGATCATATGATTTGATTAAGATTGAAAATTGTCCTCACTATCTTCATTTGGTTGGAGATAATGAAGTATACGATCAATATACAAAAGCAGATCCAGATCCCAATCACACCGTTGAAAAATACGAAGATTTGATAGAAAAGTTTCACCCTCAAACTGTGATGTGTGATGATCGTCATATGATTTCTTGTCAAGTAACTGACACGGGATATTTTTTAATCACAGATGGACTTCACAGAGCATCTTTGATGAAACATTATGGTTATGAATATATTAGAGTAAAAATTAGAAACCCTAGAGAAAAAAATCATTATGATTTTGTACACGCTGACAGTTTGGAGATGATGTGAAAATCATATCACACAGAGCATATGTCGATGGAGAAGATACAGAAGTCGAGAACAATCCAGTAGCGATTCAAGCATTGTTGGACTCTGGGCTACATGTTGAGATAGATGTTTGGTATATAGATGGAAGATATCTTCTAGGGCATGACGATCCCAAATATCAAATTCAAGAGTCTTTTCTAAAACAAGAAGGGCTTTGGTGCCATGCCAAAAACAAAGACGCTTTAGAGCAAATGTTGGCTTCTGGCGTACATTGTTTTTGGCACCAAGTGGATGATTACACAATAACTTCCAGAGGGTACATTTGGGCATACCCTAGCAAAGAAACTAGTGGCAAAAACACTGTGTTTCTATTCCCAGAAAAATATCCGAATATTGATTATAAAAAATATAATTTTATATGTACTGATTATGTTAATAGATTTACCATGGAGTTAAAATGAATCACAAATTATCGAATCAAGCAATTGGTGCCATTATGATGGCATTGCAAAAATCATTAATTGAACAAACAGATATTGTCCCGACCCTTGAAGGTTTTGAAATTCAAGTCGATGACAGTGGCGAATTAGTTGTCATGAACCCGCCGACATTTGAAATTTCAGAACCTAAGACAACAAACATCGAAACGAGTGTTCAATAATGCCTAGATACACCTATAAGTGTTTAGATTGTCTTGAGACATTTGACGTTGTTCATGGAATTTTTGATGAGCACTACACTTGTGGGTTTTGTCAATCGACAAAGCTCATGAGAGTCCCCCAAATGCCTCACATTCAACGTGAGCAACCTTCAAAGGGTGAAAGGGTAGGCGAGGCAACAAAACGTGCTATAGAGGAAAATAGAGCTGTTTTAAACGAAGAGCGAAAAAAACGCGTGGAGTATAAAGATGGAGATTAGTATAGTATTAGGTCTCATCGCTGTTTTTTCAATAATTGCTAACTTAATAGTATTTAGGTTAGCATTATGGCAATCTAGAGAGCTAGCTGATATTAGTGATGGCCTTGGTGATTTAGTCGAGATTATTGAAAACTATAGAAACCATTTGAGAGACGTCTATCAACTAGATTCTTTTTATGGTGATGAAACCCTGGAAGGTCTAATGACTCACACAAATGCAGTGAGAGCCTTACTAGAAGAACAATATGGTGATGTCATAAACATTACAGACCCTATTGAATATCAAATTGAAGAGGAAGAAGAAAATGGCAAGGAAGAGATCCCCGAAAAAGAAAAACATGTACTTTACGCAGGTACACGAAGACGCGATAGTTGAGTACTGCTCCTCGAACAGTCTTAAGAAAAAAGAAGAGCTTTACATGTCTCTTATTCGACCAGCTTTTTCACAGATGGTAGACAAGATTGTATTTACTTATAGGTTTACTAACTTGCCTGATATTGAAGATCTGAGAGAAGAGTGTAAGGGTTGGCTTGTGACCATCTTAGCTAAATTTGATCCAAACAAAGGGTCGAAAGCCTTTTCCTATTTTTCTGTTGTCACAAAGAACTGGTTTATTCACAAGGTAAAAAAGAACAAAAAACGCCTCGAAAGAGAGGTGTCGTTCGAGTCTGTTGATTATGATCTCGAAAGAGATCTACTAGATAAAGCAGAAAGCTATCAAGATAAAAAAGTTCGTAAAGAGTTAATGGAAAATCTTCGTAAAGAAATGGAAACATGGGAAGTTGATTTTACTAAAGAAGCTGAGAAGAAAGTGTATGACGCAGTTCTAGTTTTGTTTGATTCAGCTGACGAAATTGAAATATTTAATAAAAAAGCCATCTACCTTTACCTTAGAGAGATTACCGGTATGAACACGAAACAAGTCGTCACACAGCTTAATAAAATGCGAAAGCGTTATAAAGAGTTTCGCGATGATTGGAATGATGGCAAAATTTAACTGGAACTAATTATTGACATGAGCAGCGATAAATTAATTAATGAAGCAATAGGCAACATCAGAGATGACCGCGAGACAACTCGCGAGTTACTTGACGATGCAATGCGATATTTGGCTATAGACCAGTCCCGACATCGTGACATGGGCCAAACCCTTGCTAAGTACGTAGAAACGCTTCAGAGGTCAAATGAGCAGCTTGTAAAGCTATGTGGGTTAATGTCAAAGAATGAAAAAACGGATGAGTTGACCGACAAAGATTTTGCTCAAATATTTGATCAAATTCAAAAGTCGGAGGATAAGTAGTGAAATTTAAGTATCCCATATCAAACATCAACCAATCAACATTTTCTGATTACATAAATAATTCTAAACAGTTTTTCGAATGGACAATGGCTGTTAACCATGAAGCAAATCAAAACCAAGCCAACTCGTTCCCAGAGGGAACATTTAAAGCAGTATGTCTATCTGGATTTAGATCCAACAATAATACAGGTGGTAGTGACAGAATTGAAGATGGCTATACCGGCGGTGGTTCTTACTGCAATGTTATCGTAAGGCCTCTTGATTCAGTTGGCTTTGACTTGGCAATACCAGACCCTAGAAAATTCGCAGACTCAAGAATTTCTCCTAACGAACAAACTCAATTAATAAATCTTGCAATATCATCACATAAACCGCTTTACATAGCAAGATCTAATTTTAAAGTTTATTCCAAAACATCGATTGAGTTTGGACAAATTGTAGAATGTTATTTTGAGTCTGGTAACATATCCAAAGGTAACGCTGGTGGTTTAAGATTTAAAAAACCGTCATCTCCTCCTGACTTTGGAGATGGGAGCTTTAGAGACCTAGCGGAGATCCCGGGAGTTTCAACATCAGATCTAGACTTTCAAGGAACAAGAACCAGCCTTTTAGGAGACCTATCTAGTTTGTCAGAGAATGATCTTGAGCAAGCTGTAGAGCTAGGTCTTTCTGTATTTATACGCGGAGAAAGACCTAAACCACCTAAATTTATTGTCATTCACTATAGTGCCAACACAGGAGGCATGAAATCTGCTTTGAACTATGAAAATAAATACACTGCCGCCCAAGGTGGTCTTGGATATCACTATATGATAGATAGAAATGGTGCTTTTTACGAATCTTGCCCGCCAGATAGGGTAATTTATCACGGTGGTGGAGCTGATAAGAAAGTTACTGGAGGAGCAGTTGGAAACAAAAACAGCATAGGCGTTTGCCTTATTAATGCTGGTTATGAACGAAAAGGGGTTCCGAAAAATTCCGAGTGGATTGAGGGAAAATTTCCAAACGGCAATCCGGGCGATGCAACATCTAAAACTAGCAAAGGTTTTTTTGAACCCTATACAGATGTAGCTTATAAAAAGGCTGTTGAAATTTGTGCAAATATGTTAAATAAATATCCTAATATTCAAGCTTCCGATATTGTAGGTCATTCAGATATTTCATCAGCCAAATCAGATCCAGGTCCCGCTTGGGACATGGAAAAGTTTAGAATTGATGTTGCAAAAAAATCAAAACGAGGCCAGACATCAGATGATTCATCTGCCACTGCTGAGCTCTATGAATCACTCACGGGGTAAAAAATGTCAGGAACATCATACACAAGAGACCAATCTTTAGTTCAAGATCAAGAGACCTTAAAACGTCAAAACAAAGCCGGATATAATCACGGTATTGCAAATACAAACATAACAGAGGTTACTCCAAACATTGAATCTTCGCCTTCTGAAATAACACAGCAGGGCAAAAACAATTCTTTTATAATACAAGGTAGGGATAGACCAGGTAATTTGTATTCTGGGTATGGCGGGAAAGGCTCAACATCAGCTGGAAGAGTTGATATAATAGCAGGTCTATCTTCTGGATTTAGAAGCCCACAGGGCAAATACGGCACACCAGATAATCAGAATATTTTAAATCCAAATTTTGCCATTGACGCATCAAGAGTTTATATTTCTCAAAGATCTGACATCGACGCTTATATGGGCTTAGCACCAGGCGAAAGAGACAAGTCAACAGCCAAAGCATCAGTAGCGGTTAAGTCAGACACAATTCGAATGCATGGTAGAGGAGATGTTAAGATTGTAAGTGGTCGTGGCAAATTTGAGGGTACTGGCCCAGAAGGCGAAAGGTTTTCCAATGGAGGAATTAATGAAGTTCCGGGTGGCATCTCTCTTGTTGCTGGAAACTACACTCAAGATGAAAAATTTAAACTAATAAACATGTTTGATGCTAAAAATCCAGTAAATGGTATTAGAAAAAAACTGCAGTCTGTGCCAAAAGGTGAAAATTTAGTCGTGTGCTTAAATGATATCATGACAAAACTATCAGAATTGGCTTCGATGATTGATGAAAACACAGATAGTATAGTTTCTCTAAATATTGGTTTAAGAGGACATATGCACACAGCACCTACAGGGCCCACCACAATGCCACTAAATCATTTTGCATTCTCATCAATTAATACAAACGTACGAAACAATAAAAGAGACAAAATTACTTTTCAAAAAAACGTTAATCTTATGAAAATACACCATCTGAACGAAGCATATGGAAACAACTACATCAATAGTCGGCTAGTTAAGACAACATAAGGGGAATTAAGATGTCATTAATAGAAAAAAAATTTTCTGATTTTCAAAAAAGCGAATGCGATGAATTAGATTTACTAGATCCTATCGAAGAAGATCTTTGTCCGACCTGCATACCGGATCCAAATTTTAAACTAGACGATTATTGGTATAGAATTGCTGATCCATATTTGCACAAAGGAGAGTGCGAATATAAGGTCGTAATATCATCAAAAGAGTTTAGTGGTGACAACGTTAACAACGCTGAAATTCTAGAATCAGGATGTTACAAACTGCTAGTCGAGTTCAATAAGGTAATTAATAACCAAACTTTAGATGCCATTCTACAGCAAGCTTTCGTTTCCAAAACTCAAGCTGACCCTTTTGCCGGTGGTGCAATATATTACGAAGTTTCTGTTTCCGCTTTTATTTTTGACAATATTCCAAACAAAAAAGATGAAGAAGACAACAATGATGAAGAATCATTCTCAACAGAGATAGTCTTTGATCACGATCAGTTATTTGCAAAACTAGTAAATTTAAGAGGTGGTTTAAGACTTTTTTCTCAATTTTATTCAACGGTAGCTGGTGCAGGTGACGTTCAAATATTTTATGTAGACAACCCATCAATAAGATTAAATTACGACAATATAGTTACGGACATCAACAACTTCATAAGAGACTTCAATAGTTTTCTAGATGACAATAAGTTTGAGCAAATTGACTTTTTCCCTTCTGTCTTTAAAAGAAGGCGTAGGGCTTTAAAATACAAGCTTGTACTGGATGCCGAAACACCATTTAGTCTAAAAGAGATATGGATAAGAACAGAAGATTGTGGAGACGAATACGAGCAGGTTGATCTTCCTCAATCAAACGACCTTTATGGTCCATTATATCAGACTGTATATGCCTTTCTTTCACAAATTGATACGATTGTATCAGACTTGCTAGCGAAAGAACCAAAGCCTTGGGCCGAGTTTACTAAAGAATATGTTTATCCTAGGGTTCAAATAAGTTATGGTGACTTAAATGATCTACCAGATGATACCGCCCTTAAATGCTTGTTTGAAAATTCCTTCGGCCTAGGTCAAGGTAAGTTGGTAGATTCTTTAGCACGCGAGGCAATGTCAATTTTTAGGACTCTTGAAAATGACTTAAATAAAGAAATGTGTAGGAATGTTCAACAACAAACTGCAAAGAACCCTCAAGCGTTATCGGCAGCAAAGAAAAAAACTGCTTACGAAGAACGCGAAGCAAAAATGAAGAAAAGGTTTGAAGATGAGTTTGTTAACAATATAAGAAAACAACTAATGTCAAAAGTGAATGAAAAGCTAAAAGATGAGGATCTCTCTGACGAAGATAAGAATAAGCTTAAATCATTTAATAGCAACAATATAATGGCAAACTTTAACATGTTAGCTTCCAAATATAGCTTAGACCCAAAATTGATCTCGCCTCGGTACGGTAGAGAAAACCAATTTTCCGTCAGCGACAGGGGCAACGTGATCTTTTTTAAAAAAGAAACTGAAATTCTTGCTATGGCAAAAGCTCATGCAAAGGCAAAATTTGATAATCAAGAACAATATGGGAATATGAATTCATTTAGAAATTCTCCTCATTGGGCTGAGGCACAAGATTCATGGAATGAAACATTTGGCAAAGATAATGCTTTTCGAGACCTTATTATGGGGGAAAGAAATTCTAAAAAAACACCCGAAGAGGAAAACGAATACAAAGAGCTTCATTGGATAATAAAAACAATAGGTCTTTGTGGAATTTCAAAGACAACAGCTAAGTTGCTTAAATGTCTTGCGGGTGGAGTGAGTATCGATGATTTTTATGACGTTGTCATTGATACCATGATTGAGGCAATGAACATAAAAGATCTTGCGAGACTCTTTAATATTATTCCTGCTTCTTTGCGAATAGAACTTGAAGAAGTAATTGAACAACAATTTGGCGGAACGTCTCTCACACAATTATTAGGCCTTGCAGCAGAATCAGGGCAAAGAGCCTCGGATTTTATAAATTTTAGTGATGTCGGTAAAATTATATCATTATTTGAAAAAACCTCTAAGGGCCCACTGAGAAAACATCGAAATGAAAATTTTGATCTTTTTGGAAAAGACAGTGTTTTGTCTGAACAAGAAAAAACTCTTTTGCGATTAAATCTGGGAGATAATAACTCTGTGTTCCTTAGGGAGTCATGGATAAAATACTTACGTGTATTTGTTCGCTTTTCTGATATAGTTAATAATGAAGACAACAAACTTTCAACATCGCAAACAATAGAGACTCCTTCCGGCTCAAGAACTTTTCCTGTAGGAACAAAAGGAAAAAAATACATAAAGAAGTACATAAGTAATGCTAGAAGATCTTATTTAGCAGGCTTAGATGACTTCGCAGCCGCAGGCAACAAAATTCAAGGAGCATTGTCTCTAGGGACCGTACGACGACAAACTGAAGAGTTTGAATCAGAAATAGCTGACCTCGAAAATGAATTAAAGCTTGTTCATTCCCAATACGCGTCCTATGATGAAAAATTAAAAAGGACGGCAGAGATTGAAGCAGAATTAAGAACATTATCTTCTACACCAACTCCGACAGAACAAGAAAATAAAAGAGCCCTTCAGGCAAACGAAAGAGCCGCAAAGGCACTAAAAGAAACAAACGTTGGCGTAAAAATCGACGCTGTTTTTGATGTTGCTTTTGGATATGCAATTGATTATATGCTTGATCTCTTAAGTGTAGACAAAATGATTGAAGAGTTATCAAAGTACCCGGGTGCCGATATCGCAATTGGAATCATAGTAGACTTTTTTAAGAGCTGTCCAAATGTTTCTCTGTTTAGACCTCCGGTAAAAGATTTTCTAAAAACGTTTAGTTTGGATGTTTGCGATCCAGAAATTAGACTCACAGTTCCAATGATTGAGATCCCCAATTTGAGCCTTAAAAACAAAATAGATTCTCAGTTTGGAGAAATATTTGAGCAGACCGTGATTAAAGTTATTTCGGACATTGCTATCTCTCTTATAAACAGGACGGCTAAAATGCTCGAAGACCTTGTTTGTAATTTAATGCAAACTTTAGGTACACTAGCGGCAGATTTTTTAGAAGCAGACGGAGAGATGTCAAATTCATGGTATGACGCTTTGGATGCTGCTTTTTGCAATGGGGCAACTGACCCGGCAACAGGAGAAAGGCTGGCAAAACAAATGGCCGACGCTCTAGTTGGTCAAGATCCAAATAAGATTGCAGGAACATCTAGCAACATTGCAAACATAATTGGAAGCGTGACTAGTCAAGACGAAATTCTAAGAGCAATGGTAGATGGTGATGAAAGAGTCAACAGGATGGTGTCAAATGCTGTTAAGACATTAGCACCAGAGTTTGCTGCGATCTTAGGGTCTCCGGACAAAGTTGCAATGTTCTTTAAAAATATTGGAAGCTATTTGTCGCCCGATGACAGAAGAAGAATTAGGGATTTATTAGATGCCGGTGTGCCAAACTTACCAATCTCTGCAGCAATATGTTTGACTAGCGAACAGCTTGATCAATGGGATAACTTAAGAAGACAGTTGTTGCAACAACAAGGTTTTTCACCAGATGATGCTGCAAGAGAAGTTGCTAAACTAAATGACATTGTCAAAGAAGAATTAAGAAAGACTATGGGAGATGCTCTAGAGTTAGATACCGATGCCCCCTTTATTGGAGCAATAACTGACGAAATCTTAAATGGAACATCAGGAAACAGCAACAATCCGGATGGCTCATTTCCTTCTGTGGCTGCATCTATAGAAGATGCGTGTGCACCAAATAGTATTTTCAATGACAATTCAATGACTTCCTTGGATAAGGATAAGTTCAAAGAAGCAAGAAAGGACTACATGGGTTTGGTAAAGAATTTATTTAAAGAAGATTCTTTTTCAAAAGATGGTATTTTTGGTCACGCCTTAAAGGACAAAGAGGGTAGAATAGGTTTTAGTAGAGGATGGTATAAGTTTTGGATTGCGAATTATCAAGATTCTGCAGAGGATAGAGAAAAAAGATATGAAAATGCATCGACATATAAACAAGGACTTATGGACGCTCGTCGTAACGGAGAAGTAGAAGGAGACTTTCCGGACACAATTGGACTCTATCTAAAAGAAAATCTAGAAAATACAGAAAGAGAAGCAATGCAATTTGACTCACCAAGATCTTTTAGTATAGTTTACAGCGAAGAAGTCGACGATGATGAGTATAAGTCCGAGATCTCATTCAATAATTTAAACTCAAAAACAAACTTTTCTTATAATTGCAATCTGTCCGAATTTGAGAATGGAGAAGATATAGCCGCAATAAGCTCTTCCTTTGCAGTTCAAGTTCCAATATCAAAAGAGGAAATAAAATATCTATCTTCATTAGGTATACCTTATGAACCTAGTGTGCCCGACAGGCTCTTAAGAAGAGGTGCTTTTATAAATTATGTAGACTCTCAAATTCCATTTGTAACAGAACCAAAAACAGACCTTTATGCACAAATATTTGAAACTTTTGGTAGAACAGTGGTCCAGTCCTGCATGTTTGACAAGGAACAAGACGACCTCCTTCCGTATGGCTTTAAGTTTGGATATGAAGCTGATCCAATAGATCCATCAGATGCATTTGAGTATTTGGCTCCGGATGGCTCCCCCTATGAATTGGATGAAGAGGCACAAATTTTAGGAGATTACAAACACCCTAGAGTAATAGCATTGGATCCAAAAATATATGGCGGCAGATACACAAAACCTCCTTACGCAATTGATCCAGTAAAACACAAAGGGTGGCTTGAAATAGCTACTCGTGCATGGGAACCTAGAGAGGGGTGTGAGCCATATACTGCAGCAGTTTTTGATTTTGAAGATATAACAAATAGGGAGGATATCCTAGAAAGTACTCTGGTCAACTATCCAGAGCTAACTAAAGACGAAGACTGTAGACTTGAAAGACCATTTAAATTATTAGTTGACAAAAAGATAAGAGCCAGAATGGACTCAACGGTTAGGATAACAGTTAGATCTTATGTGGCTGAATATTATTTGAAATCATTGGCGGTTTTTTCAAACATTGAATATAGCCAGGAAAACTTTGACAACGCATGTATTGATTACATAGTCAGCAAAATGTCAGAAGAAATGCGAGATCTTGGAGACAGCAGTAGTTCTACAAGGCTAAGAATTAAGAGACAAACTTACTGGTATGCCTTTCTAGAACAAGCTGTGCAAGTATATTTAACAATGCAAGATAGAAAAGAAATTGTAACCCCACCAGAAATCGTTAAAGCAATGGAAGAGCTATATGAATGTCAAATATCTTTTCCAAAAATATCACCTGTTACAAAGAAGAACATGAGAATAAGATTAAAAGAAAATAATAACGTTATTACAAGAATCAATGATATTTCGCGAAGAAAAGAGTTTTTAAACAAGCCTATAGTTTTTGGACTACAAGCAATAGCGTGGAGATTCTCTTCTCAAGACAAAAGCTTTTTTGATGGAGGAACAGAAACGAGTGTTTCCTCTGGTGATGTTAGATTCGCTAGATTATCAAAAATTCAATTTTTTGCTAAGTTTCTTGCAATAGCGATGTACGAAGAAGAGTGTAAGCTTGTTCTTAGAGAGCTTGTAAAAGTTGAGCTGAAAAGAATTCATGAAAATGCATTTTCTGGTTTCACCTTTAAATCATCTATTTTTGATATGAATAAAGCAATGGTGGGACTGCCTTTAATGTTTGAAGAATCAACGTCTAACGTTGGATATAATTCATTCTATCTTGCCAAACAAGCTGGCACACCAGACACGGGGGATATTCCAAATGTTACTAGTAATATAGCTAGCTTTGGAGAGGACGTTCCAATAGAAGAACCGAAGTTTGTTGTACAAAAGTATGTACGCATGACGGAAAGGGAAGGTGTAGATCTTCCGGATTTTATAAAATTCAGACCAATGAACTTAACAGCCGTGTCTAGCGTCGAGGATGTCTCAAATTTCTTTGAGGAAAACTTAGAGCTATTGGAAGAAAAATATATATCGGATTACTTCGGGGACTTAGAATTCACATACAAATCAAAATTATCAGAAATTTTTGCTAAAGGGTTTATAAACAATACCATGTTACTATTAGAGTTAACAAATCTTAATGAAGGATTGACAATAGGAAAACTAAATCAGTTAAAGATTGCATACACGATGTCTCGTGATTTTGAAGATATAGAGGTCATACACACTTCTAAACTTTTATTGGAAAACGAATCTAAAGAACCTCATGGGACAACTGGGTCAACCGGTATAAAGTATGGCATAAGAATATGTGTCTTGCTTCCTTCATCTTTTACCAAAGGTGCTGTGTTTGATGAAATTCAAGATATTAATTTTAAGTTAAAATGTGAAAGAGAAAAGGCATATCTTTTTAAAGATGGCAAATTCTTGCTTCCTCTGGTTTCATCAGAGTATGACGTAGTAGACAGCAAGCTAGTAGATTTTGACCCTATAGGGGGAGTTGAAGCTTACGACCTAGAGTGCTCCATTAATAAAATGGTTCAATCAGCATCATTTAAAATAATGTTTAATAAAATTTTTCCATTAACAATGTTTACCTCAGCAGCAGCCCTATATTCTTTTGAGGGATTTATGCCATCTGTAGGGCAGTCGGAGCTGGAAAGATCACAAGATTTTAGAGAGGATGGCAAAGGTTCAAAAGAGGAATCAAACCAGTGGACAGGGACTGTGAATAAAAAACAAAAAAAGTTTTTACGTCGCGAGTTTGCTTCTCTTTATTTAAGTTCAAAATATGATGGACAGCTAGCTGAAGGCTTGTTTGACGAGGAAAGAACAAGAATATTCAAAGTTACGAACCCATTTGCTTATTTGAGATTTGACATAAACTTTAATATTCCATGGTTCGTAAGGAGGAGAATGAAGCAGCTAGAATATGATGCGAATGGCGAAAACTGTGCCGATCCTCTAAAAGATTTTCAATAGAACTAATTAAATCAGGAGGGTTCCATATGTCTCTATACGGTCCAGTTTGGCCATTAAAAAAAGGAAATGAAGATACGTATCAAAGATATTCTCTTTTAAAAGATCAAGTTGTTTTTTATATGAGAAATCTTTTGTTAACTTCACCTGGAGAAAAAATAAGCGATCCATCTTATGGAGTTGGTATACGAGCATTTTTGTTCGAGCAAAACACACTGGAAACGCAAGACGAGATGATTGTGGCAATAGAATCAAAGATGTCGACATATATGCCATACATAAACATCGAAAGGATAGAAACAGTTAATGCATCTCCTCATGGTTTAGACTCAAACTCTGTTGCAATAAAAATAATATATAGATTCGCTGATTACGATTTATTGGAAGAAGCTGAGATCGAAATTAATCAAAACTCTAGTATAGGATTCTTCTAATGAAAAACAAAAAAGTAAAAATTAACTACAATAGTAGGAACTTCAACTCAATAAAAGCCGATCTAGAAGAGCATGCAAGGCTTTATTACCCTGACACCTTTAATGATTTTTCTGATAATTCTTTGGGCTCTTTTTTCTTAGACACTGTAGCTTATGTCGGTGACATGATGTCCTTTTATCTAGATTACCAAGTTAATGAGTCATTTTTAGAAACCGCCCTAGATTATGATAATATTAGAAAAAAATCTAGAAATTTGGGCTATAAAAACACCGGTCGACCAACAGTATACGCCACTTTAACATTTTTTGTGCAAGTTCCTGCTAATTCTTCTGGGTTGGGCCCTGATGAAAGATTGATTCCTCTTTTAAAAGCTGGTACGGAACTGACATCAACAACCGGTCAATCTTTCGTATTGACAGAAGACGTAAACTTTGCGGACCCAATGAATGACACTGTCGCATCGCAATTTAATTCCACAGCAGGGAAGCCTTCATTTTATGCCATTAGGGCTTTTGGTGTTGCAAAATCAACACGACAAAGAAGAACAACGGCTACTGTTGGCTCCTTTCAAAGGTTTAGAAAGGTAAGAGTTGGATCATCAAACATATTGAATATCCACTCAGTGACCGATTCTGAAGGTCATCGATACTATGAAGTAGACGATTTGGCAAACGATGTTGTTTATATCAATACGACGAATCCAAATGTAGCTTCAGATGGCGTACCTGAGATAATTAAGCCAATGATTGTGCCTAGAAGGTTTACTGTTATTCAAAATTCTGAGGGAACATTTTTACAGTTTGGCCAAGGTACAGATGAAGAGATAGTAACTACTAATGTTGTAGATCCTTCTCAAATTGCTTTGAAAATGTCCGGTCGCCCTTTCATTACTGACAGAGCATTTGATCCGGCTAAACTACTTGATAGTAAAACTTTGGGCGTCGCCCCAAGCAACACAGAACTTACTATCGTATACGATCAAAATACAGCTAATCAAATCAACATCGCTGCCGGTAATGTAAAGGGCATAAGCAATGTTAAAATAGAGTTTCCCTCCATAGGTAGTTTGAGTTACGACACCAGTGTAATTGTTAGTCGTCTTGAAGTTACAAACGAAAACCCAATTCAAGGAGACAACTCAATCCCCACAGCTGAAGAGTTGAGGATTATGAGCTACTCAGCATATGCAGCTCAAAAAAGAACAGTCACCAGAAATGATTATGAATACTATGTCTATTCAATGCCCTCTAAGTTTGGCTCTATCTGTCGTGCTTCCATTATTAATGATCCATCTAGTTCAAATAGAAGACTTTCGTTTTATGTTATATCAAAAGACTCTAATAATCATTTTGTTACAACAAATGGAGTTACAAAAGAAAACATAAAAGTTTGGCTTAATAAAAACAAAATGTTAAATGATAATATTGACATTTATGATGCCAAAATAGTCAACGTTGGTTTTGATTATGAAATGATAGTTGACCCTCAATATGACAAAACAACAGTCATGAACAAAGTAAACCAAAAATTGAAAGAACAATTAAAAGAAAAAATGTTTATCGGTGAGCCTTTTTATATAACTAAAATATACAACATTATTAATAAAGTTGAAGGAGTCATAGACACAATTAGAGTTACGCCATACTTAAAAACTGGTGACAATTATTCAACAGCACCCGTCACTATAGAGAGTTTAAAATCTCATGATGGAACTTTTCTTAAAGCTCCCAAGAACGTAGTGTTTGAAATAAAGTTCATGAATACAGACATAAGAGGTACAGCTATATGATTAAAAGATTCTATGCAACAAAAGACAACACCATAACAAATGCATTTGAAGAAAATTTAGTTACGCGTGGAACTGGCTCTAATATGGGAGCTTCTGATATATTAGAGGTATTTTCCATTTATGGACAAGCTAATTCTTCCTCAGCTGAACTATCTCGTGTTTTGATTGAATTTCCTATTGACGAAATATCTACAGCCAGAACTGCTGGAAACATACCTGCGTCTGGTTCCGTTTCGTTCTTTCTCAAGATGTTCAATGCCCCCCACTCGCAGACTGTGCCATCCGATTTCACAATGACTGTATCGGCAGTGTCCCAAGCTTGGGAAGAAGGTTATGGAATCGACATGGATTTTTACGAAGATTTGACTAAAGATAAAGTTGGGTCAAACTGGATCAATGCTAAAGAGAGAGCATCCGCAACTGCTACAATTGTAGCTTCGACACCTGGCTCTTTGTTGAATGCTGCAACATTTACTTTGACCAACGCGGCTGGGACGACAACAACTTACAGAATTAACGGCGGCGGATCTGGCACAGGAACTAACGACTATCAAACACAGCCAGGTGGTGCTGCAGGGTCAACTATTGAAGTATATTTTCGCCTTGCTAGCACAGTCGCTCATGTTGCTGAGGCAATAAAAAAGGCAATTAATGCCACAACTGATGCCGACATGACCGCGACAGATAATGGCACAAACGTAACAATCACTCAAACAACCAAGGGGACTGCCGGCAATAAAACTAATACTGACAATAGCTCAGGACTGACTTCTGTTGGTAACTTTTCCGGTGCAACTGGTCAATGGACTTCTGCTGGTGGTGATTATCACGCTTCCCCTACGTTCACGCAAACATTCGAGACTGGATTAGAAGATTTAAAAATAGATGTTTCTGAATTAGTGGAACAATGGATAAAAAAAGAAGCAGGAGGCGGAAAAGAGAATTATGGCTTTGGAGTCAAACTCACCGACGCTTCAGAAACAACCACAAGATCGTTCTTTACAAAAAAATTCTTTGGACGTGACTCTGAGTTTCACTATCAAAAGCCCGTCTTGGAAGCTCGATGGGATAGCTCTAGAAAAGACGATAGAGGCTATTTCTACGCATCCTCGTCACTCGTCAGTGCCAATGAGAACCTAAATAACTTATACCTCTACAATAGCGTTAGAGGACGCTTGAGAGACTATCCTATAGCACCCACTAGTGCTAGCATTAGATTGACCTCCACAGCAGGACCAGGCAGCAATGTAGCAGTTGCATCTGTTTCAAAAATAGCAACCGGCGTCTACAAAGCTCGAATAGCAGTCAACACCACGGCATCAACGGTGCACGATATATGGTATAGTGGATCAGTTGGATATCACACAGGATCAATTTCTGTAAAATCATTTGAATCTTTTGGTTATAATCCAGAGGATACCTATGTTCTTTCAATGCCTAGTTTAAGAAAAGAGTATAGAAAGAAGCAAACTCACAGACTAAATTTATACGTAAGACAAAAAAATTGGTCTCCAAACATTCACACTCAAGCCGTACGCTCGTCTATTCCAAGTCTTATAATTCCTAGTGCATCATTTCAACTGAGAAGATGTATAGACGATTTTATCGTTGTACCATATGGCACAGGATCCAACAACCACACAGGATTATCATACGACGTATCAGGAAACTACTTTGATTTAGACACAACTTATCTGGAAACGGGATATTTATATGATGTACAATACTCGTTTTATGATGAGGAGAATGGTTGGGAAGAACAGCCTTACCGGTTTAAATTCAGAGTGGTAGATTAATGAGCATAAAAGATTTATTTGATAATAAAGGTGTCCCAAAAATTCAAAAGACTGTAACCTCTGACGAGCTAGTTGCACCAATAGAATCCGAAGATTTTGTAGAAGCAAAAAGAAGACAGTTTGACAAATTTATTCCACCAATTGATTTCACAACAGCATCAAACTTTGCAAAGTTTGGATCAGCTGAACTTTATTACGAGAAATCTTTTGAGAGAATTCACAACCTTTATCCATATGATGGAACTCTTCATGAAAAGATAGAGTTTGAGAACTCTTCATCTTACCTGGATAGGTATATTTTTGACAACGTTTACCCAAGAACAAATGGGTATTTGAATTTTGCAACCGACAACACCTACATTTCAGTGCAAGGGGGTCCCCATACAGCTTCTGTTGGCATGGATGGTAAAGCACTTGGCTCTACATTTGATTTATCAATGAAATATGATGAGGAAAAGAAAAGAACTAGTGCATTTGAATTTCGAGGAGAGGACGGAATAACAGCAGAGTTCTGGCTAAAAGTTCCCAACCTTAATGACCCCAGAACTATTTTTCACATTTCCGGATCGGACAGCGATGGCTATATTGAAGTTAGGTATACCACAGGCGGCGACTTAAAATTATATATGGAGTCTGGTTCATCAGGCGTCTTGCAGCCTACTTTTGCTGAAATTACAGATTTTAATTGGAATTATTATGCTGTCTCTGTTTTGTCGTCTTCAGCAGGCATTACAGTAAAAGGATATAAAAACGGACAACTTGAAACCCAAGTGCTGGAAACGTCTAAAAATATTCCTAGTATTTTACCACGCACTGGTGGTTTGAACATGAGAATTGGTAGAGATTTTGGCTTAGTGCGAAAATCGACTGGTTCTTTAGATGAGTTTCGTTTTTGGAAGTCTGCGAGAACTCCGGAACAAATTTTTAACAATTGGTTCATCCCCTTAGGTGGAGGTACAAACAAGCATGATGCCAACGTGTCTCTGGGTTGCTATTTTAAATTTAACGAAGGAAAAACAGGAAATAGCTCGCTAGACTCCACCATCTTAGATTACTCAGGAAGAATTAACAACGGTCAACTAACTGGGTCAAGTTTTACTTATGTTGACGCCTACAGGAGCACAGGGTCTGCTATCACTGAAAAATTAAACGAACCAGAATTTAAAGACCCAATAATTTACTCAAGTCATCCCGACATCGTGTCAAAGAAAGCGGAATACAAAACATCGGGTTCATTGGCTGATTTAGAAAACAACTCAACTTTATATAATTATTTTCCCGGGTGGATGCAAGAAACAGATACTGACAATGGAAAAGAGCTAAAACACTTGTCGCAAATTGTTTCCAGTTATTTTGATAATTTATGGCATGAAATTTCTTTTGTTAACAAAATAGATGATATGGACTATCCTAAGCATGACTCAAAGCCAATTCCTTTTGCTTCTCGCCTCTTGCTTGATAGAGGGTTTGTTGTACCGGATCTTTTTGTTGATGCGAATGTTATAGAGCTTTTAAAAGACAAAGATGATAACGAAGTTTATGAGAAAAAAATATTTGATGTTAAAAATGCAATTCTGCTAAACATATACAATAATTTAAATTCAATATACAAATCCAAAGGAACAGAAAAATCTTTTAGAAATCTTTTTAATTCAATTGGTTTATCTCGCGACTTAGTTAAGCTTAGAGTGTACGCAGATGATTCAACCTTCGTTTTAAGAAACAATTACGAAAACAGTTCATATGAACGCAAATTTATTGATTTTAACAAAGAAGGTCACTTTGATGCAACCATACACCAGACCTCATCAGCTAATAATTCAAACATATACATACCTGGAGACAAAGACTTCACAGGGTCATTTACTTTGCAAGCTGAAGTGATACTTCCTAGGAAGCAGAGAAGATCTGAGCCAAATTATTTCCCATATCCTTATCTGACGGCTTCCATAGCTGGTTATCACACCACAGGCTCTAGTGGATATACCCACCCCACGCTTCCGGATGGACTACAAATATACGTTGTTCATTCAGCCTCTGAGGGAAGTCTGGGAATTGACGAAAGTCAACGTGTAAAGTTTGTATTGACCGGCTCTCAAATTAAATTAGAGTCACCGTTTTTCAATAATCAGTATAACAATAACAAGTGGTCCGTTGCTGTTCGTATGAAGCATGCAACTTATCCTACGCCAAATATTACTGGAAGTACAAAAGATGACTATTTACTAGAGTTCTACGGGGTCGAAGCCAATGGAAATACGGAGAGAAATACATTTCTATTGTCAATGTCTAGCGTAGCACATACTTATTACTCCTCCGATAAAATATTCTATGCCGGTGCTCATAAATCCAACTTTACAGGAACAACTCTCCATCACACAGACGTAAAGCTAGGATATCTAAGGTATTGGCATAGTTATTTATCAAATGACGCGATTAAACAACATGCTTTTGATTCCGAAACATTTGGGGCAAATGAACCATTCGAACAAGACTTGGCAAATGTATATCCTGTTGAAATTCCTAGAGAAAAAACATTAGCTTTTCATTGGGCATTCCACGATCTGACAGCTTCTAATTCCTCAGGGGAGTTTGATGTCTCTGATCTTTCTTCTGGCTCCTCAGACAGCAATTATGGTACTCTATCTAATACTATACAAAGGTATGTAGCAGCGAAAGGATTTGGCTTTGATAATTCATCCTCCACTGTTGTGGATAGAAATTTTCTTTTTAGTGCTAAAAAAAGATTACCAGATGATCTAATGTCATCTGATTTGACCACCATTAAAAGCGACGAGACTGAGAACTTTTTTGTCGATGAAGATGTATCTGACCATTTTTATTCTTTTGAAAAATCTATGTGGGGCTCTATCTCCGATGAAATGATGAACATGTTTTCAACTGCACTAGACTTAAATAATCTTATTGGGCAACCTAATCAAAAATACCATCATAGATATAATCTTGCAGATTTTTTAAGAAATCGATTTTTTGATGATGTAGAAAACGAACCAGATTTAGACAAATTTACTTCTTTTTACAAATGGATCGATGACTCAATTGGAATTGCTTTGCAGCAATTAATTCCTGCTTCAGCAAGATTTTCAAAAAAAATCAACAATGTTATTGAAAGTCATGTGCTCGAAAGAAGCAAATATGTACATCAAGTGCCGATAACAACTGAGTTTCAATCAACCGAGGGGTCAATCAAGGGTGTTTCTGAATTAAAATATAACTGGAAGTTTGGTCATGCACCAACAGATCCGGATAATGAATCAAACCACGTATTGTGGCAACAAGATAGAAAACAAAAGCCTACCGGTAGTCTTCGAGAAATATTAAGAAATAGTAGAAACAATCATTCTATCCAAGGGTCTGGACTCACAAGAGTTGAGATAGATGGATCTACGAGAATAAGTGATACATATGCAGTAAGAAAGTTTGCAAAAACTTATGACCTTGGAATGGTAAATAAAGAAACGATTCACGGTGGAGTGAACTTCGGTGGTAAAAAGAACCTACAATTATTCCATAGCTCAGTCGCTCCTGCAGGTAGAATGGAAAGCGTTCCACAAAATATTATTACCGTTGGAGTCGGTGCTGGCTCTGGTATTGTCCAAGATCCAGGAAACAACGATTCATCTCCAAGAAAAAAGAAATTAAACATAAACGCTTTAATAGGAAATAGAGTATCAGAAGAATATGGCTACAAAGTAAAGGGCAACGATGTTCTTCCTATGAATATAATGTCAGGAACGGTAAATTCTGGATTTAACTTTTTGATTGAAACTTCTTATAGCTCTGGTGTGTATCTAACAAATTTACATCACGATCTTGTTGGCTATCACAGCGAGACATCTATGCAGGGCCCTTTCACTGAACAGCATGTCGGAGGCTTACAATATAGACACATAGACTTAAATACTGGAGCAGACTCTGAGGCATCCCGACCAGAAGGCTGGAGAATCTTGCTGAAAGATCATGCCGCATTAGGTCCTGATGCAGACGGAGCCCTAGGTTTTGTTGGACCAGATTATGAAACACCCTATCCATCTAGTACGCTACAGAAAGCAAACAGGTATAGAGACGAACACTCCAAAAGACCCGTAAACATAAGAAACATAAAGACAGTTTCAGGCTCTCAAAAGGTTGGAAACTATAGAAGTGAGTTGGATCTATTTTCTGTTTCTCCAACATTCCAAAAGACATGGGCAATTGAAGCATACGGCGATGCAGGTGTAGAAATTTTGCCAACATTTGTTTCATCGGCTTTGCCACTTACAACTCATTATCAGACCTTAATGGGTCTCGCTCCATATGAAGCCGGAAATGTTTTTGGTGCTGGACCGACGGGAAATAGACAACCAGACACTGGTAGCTTGACGGTAATCGCCCCTGTAGTCGGTCAAATAGCCACTGCGTCAACTTTTAGTGTGAAAGGTAGGGGCAATGTTTTTGATACCCATCGCATAAGGATTCAAGGCTCCGGAAACGATGAAACATTTGAAATTGACACCAATGGAAGCGTATCCGTAGTTGGTGCAAATGCTGTACAGACTGGTTCATCAGATACAGATTTTTTCAACAATCTCGAGTCAGCAATAGAAGCGAAACTTGATGGCCCGTTCAACGCTTCTTATAGTGCCTTCGCAGGGACATTTTCAAAAGCGATACAATGGGGCAACAATGGAGCAGTTGGACTTTCGATAACTTCATCGTTGGGAACGGAGCTTGATAGTCTTCCTTTTACTTTTTCTGCATGGGTAGACCCAACCTCTAATGGCAGTTCTGTAAATACCATATATGCTGAAACAACATCGGTTGGTATCGGAAGAGGAAGGGTGATTGATATTTTGGCTGGTGGTGCTCTACGATTCATCATACACTATGTTGATTCCGGAGGAAATAAAACAGATACTTATCAAATAAATAATTTCAGATCTTCTTACACCGGAACTCCCACTCATGTAATGATCGTAAAAGGACCAGACAAACCTGGTACCGCTAACGCCTCTGTTTATATAAATGGGAATTATGTGGCTTGGACTTCAACCTTTCTTCATCCAGAGGGAGCACTCAATGGAATCGCAACAATAAATTCTCCCGACCTATACCACATTGGTTGGTCTGGTGCCACCCCAGGATTTGGACATACAGACGACCCCGCTACAATAGATGAAGTGGTTCTTTTGAACATCTCATGTTCTGCAGAACAAAGAAATCATCTATACAATGGAGGTGTTGTTGCAGAACTTGCAGGAATTTCAACGCCTATAAATTTTTCATCGGAAGTTGTTGCCTATTATAATTTTGAAGAAAGCTTGGGAGATGTAAGAAATAACTCAATTATTACAGATGTAAAAGGCTTCAGGAATCTTGTTGTATACGACAACGATTTCTTCGACAGAATTACTCAAGTTACAACAACGTTGCCAATTTTACCACCGTCAGCGTCATTTGCAATAACACCAACAACATCCGGAGTATATGGAAATCTAACCTTGACTGAGGTGGGAACTTCTTTCTACAACTTATCCAATGGATCTGGTGGCGTAGATGCAGTGACAGGGGATGTCAGAAGTGCAAATGACAATGTTATAACAATTCCAAGAACAGACCTTACAGGATCTCAGAGAAATATTGTAACAAGATTTTCAGCACCCGGAGGTCCTGAGATTCAATCAATTGGATATCTTGACGCATACACTACAACATATTCTGTACACAACGCTTTGCCATATCGTAACAGCTCCGTATTGGGCTCTGGAAGCGGCGAACAAGGCACCATAAGGGTAGAAGACCACATAGGCAAGAGAAGAGGCCTGAAGACCCTTAGAGCTCTTCATATGGGACAATTTGGAATAGACTCTCAATACGGACAAGTCGTCTCCGCTTTTTATCCTGCTAGCGGATCATTTAATAAACAACAGCGAAACAGAAGTCGCAGAATGGAATATTCAGGATCGAGCATAATTACTGGTAGTAATTATGACAATATGCACATCAATACGCCAATACCAAGAAGCGAACTTCAATACTCATGGATTCACAATGCCACATCAGGATCTGCGGGAGCAACTTACGGAGCACCAACCCAAAGAATCGTTGGGTATGCACCTCGAGATGGAATGGTTTCGTCTTCCGCCGGCTTCGTTGAAGCAATTGTCTTTCCATCAGCATCAAGTATTTTCGGGAGCTAATAATGCCAACATTCGTTGATTTTGCAGGAATGAACACTCTTGTATCCAGTTCTTTTATAACTGGGTCCAACGCTAATAATATATTGTCTTCAGGTCGCAACACTAGTGTGGCATCGATTTCTACTAGCGACGAGTTGGTTGGAATCAACCTCCACAGAAATGGACCATATGGGTACTCATCGTGGAAACAACTTAGAGTATCGGAAAATCCTTTAACGAGATATCACATTGACAATAGCATTATGACTTTTGTTACCCAACCGGGTCCTAATAGAAATTTGTTAGCCGATGGAGAATTGAGAGTTAGAGACAGATATTCAGCAATTTATACTTACAACGAACCGGCAATTGCTCAAAAATGTTTTCCACTTGTTTGGGGTGTTGGAAAACATCTTAAGGACAGCAATGGAGACATTTTGGAAGAGCCATCCAAGTTTTCAATAATAACAAGCGTTGGAAACAAGAAAATTAAATTTGCAAACATCGAAACAGACGAACTACACAAAATAAAAGAAGTTGATAATAATTTCGAATACGATCAAATACTAAACATGTATCTAGATGGAGGATTAAATTCCCCAGATTCTCCAATAACTTATTGGGAGTTTGTGCAATATCGCGAAACCGTGTTTCCCCACATGAAAAACCAGTTTCAAAACGAAAACTTGGAAAGACCAAACTTTGTTAGTTTTTATCGACACAATAGACCAGACAGAACAAAAACTTTTGAAACGTCTAGTTTTGGGTATTATGGTACAACAACGGGCGATCTTTCTCAAAGTGCGTGGACACTAGACGAGCATGAAGAGTTTCTATCTAGATCTTACTCAACTTTAGCACGGGCTCACGAATGGGGTTCATCAACCGTGGATGTGGGTGCCACTAATATTGCGAGACGTTCAAGTGCCAATCGAGCTGGAGAGGGTTTATTGATGACAACCCTAACTCAGTTTTGGGACGGTTTAGCATCAGAAGGGAATAGATTAAACGGGTCATCAACCCAAATGAATCAAGCAAAAGAGGCTTTAGACAATAGGATGTCTCCTGGTCCTCTTTATATGCGACGTACATCCTTGTTAAATACTGCTTCTGTGTCAAATCCATCTGGTATGATTATACCCCAAACTGGCGGTCTTAGCAACAACAAAATTTTTCAAGGTGGAGCCCTGTGGGAAGCCGGGTCAACCAGAGAAGTCAAAGATGCAAATGGAAATTATATCTCTGCTCCAAAAGAACCCTTTTATGATTCATATGAAGATTATATCGAGGAAGCTCGAAGAAAATATAAGAACTTCTCTGTGCTGCCTGAATTTAGAATGTCGACTCAAATTGAAGATTATTTGTCAAATGATGTTGCAATTGAGCTTGACATGTTTGAAGTCACAGGCGGTACCGAAAATGCTCAAAATTCATCGCAATCTCAATTTTATGAAATATATTCGAATTCAGATTTTATGCGTCAATTTGAACTCATCAACGAAGATCACAAAGAATTTACAAATGGAAAGGTCCTTTCTCTTCGCTGCAAAGCTGTTAAAAAGTTTTTACCTTATGAAGGTTTTTATCCTGCCCAAAGAACAGCTGATCTAGCACAGAGATTTTATGATTCTTTTAAAGAACACATCAGTCTATTCAATACAAACGGAGTGCAACTACCTAATTTTAATTTTGGTCGCCAAATGGTCATGACTCCTTTGTTTGCACCAGGAGTTTTGTTTAATACAATAAAGTCTGGTGTTGCTGTTGATTACCCAATCATGACCGGATCACTAGATGCGGTTAGCGTAACGGTTGGTGGAGAAAGTGAATTTTTTATAAAAAATCAAAATTTTGATGCTAGAATACCATTTGAGGCTCTTGTTGAACCAAAAGATCACCTGTCTTCAATTACACTAGTTTCAAATGAGCCTCACCCTTCGGGCAACCTTTCTTCCTCAGCCATATGGGATGGCGAAGGAGACCAGCTTTATTCTTTGATGGCAAATAATTTTTTGGCGGAAGTTCCAGAATTTTTCTTGCCAAATGGAAATTTTTCTAGCATTGTTTCAAAACCTCAAGGCGAGGGTATCATTTTAGAAAGCGGAAAAGTTTATGGCATGAGAGTATTTATGCGTAAAACTTACGATAATCCGAGAGTTGCTGTATATCACAGTGGAAGTTCATCTATGGCTTATCTCCCACCACAAGACATTATCAGAACTGGTTCCGATGCTTTCAGAGAAAATTTTACAATGTATTCTCGACCATCTGCGTTCGGGCCACCAACTAGAGGCATCACAGATTATGATGCTGGTGGCGACATGTTTATGTTTGACCAAGAACGATTTATATTGCACGGCAACCTTAATGGTGGAAGTCACGAAGCACAATCATCTAACGGATATAACTACCCCTTTACTCCACCTTATTATCATGGAGAGGCATGGTGCGACATTTGGATAACCGGGTCTGGAGAGACTTTAACAATTAAAAAATTACAATCATTGACAACAGCAAGTTTCACAAGGCACGATTCCTCTTTTACAACAACCGGTGGCGGAGCTATTGGGACCAGTAATTTTGGACCGCAAGCATTTCCTAATATAAACAACAACGCGGTTCAACTAACGGCCAGTTTAAACATGTTTTTTACAGGAAAAACAACAACTAAAAATTCAGCAGCTGCTGGAGGAAATCTGATTGTAGATACTGCACTTGATCAAGATGCAAGATGGGTTATCCAAACAAAATTTGAAACACCAATGTTGAATTTTAATCACATATCTGAAGCCAATAATAACCTTAGTATACCGGTGTATGGGTCAGAATCTGTGCCACGAGGGATGTGGCATCAATATGGAAGAATCCCAAGTAACGACGAAGGTGTGTTTATGGGAGTAAAACCAATCGATGCTAATTGGCAAGCAAAGGTAATGGGTAGAGACGGTAGCACACCCGCAAAAGCACAGATGGAGAATCTAGCTGATATACTTGGTTTTTCTGGTGTTGCAACAAAATTAGGTAGAATTAGATCAAATAAAAAAATATTTGAAGCAGTTGTAGCAGTTCCATTTTTTGAAGAAGATGGCAAGAGAAAATTCTTTTTATTAGATGAGCAAAAGGTTAGGTTATATCTTGAAGGTCCAAACCCTTCCAACGCCGAAGCTCATGCTTCTTTGACTAGTGGTGATCCTAAAACACAAATAGGAAGAACTGTTTTAAATCAAATAGAAAAGATGAGAAAATATATCTTCCCTCCTTCATTTGATTTTATTACAAACGAAGAAGTTGATCCAATTGCAATGTATGTTTTTGAGTTTTCTCATACTTTAAACCAGCAAGACTTATCAGATATTTGGCAAAATCTACCACCAGACATTGGTACAACAATGGAACAAAGTGAGGTAGCAATTACCCATCCTCTTTTACAAAAGGAGCTTCTAGGTAAAGCAACAGCAAATGGAAACGCAACCACTGAGATTCCGAACAGGCTTAGATGGATGGTGTTTAAAGTCAAGCAAAGAGCAGCGTCAAACTATTACAAGAAAACAGTTAAAAGAAATCCAATATTAAACTCGACTGTTGAAAATTCTAATGCTGAAGTAGATGAATTTGGATTGACATCGAAAATTCAATATAACTGGCCTTATGACTTCTTTTCGTTGGTGGAGTTGGTGAAGATTGATGCTGAGGTAGAATTTGGAAATTTTGATTCAAATTCTTTGGCAAATTATGTAGATTCAATTCCTGAGTGGAATGGGGTCAATGCTGATGATGACAAGATCGAGATAGCCGCTTCCTTGTTCGACGAGGGCATTGTTGCCACTCCTCCAGGCCCTCTTCCCGCACCAGATGAGAATCAAACTTTACCGGGTGCCCAAACACCTGGGGGTCCTCAAACCGGCATTGAGCAAACTTTGCCGGGAGCTCAGACGCCCACTGGACGCACTGGTAGAATCGATGTTAATTTTGACGATGAGGCAGACGCAGCCGTAGCTGGGTTTGGAGGACCAGAAACAAATCCTGGTGGGTCGTTTGAATCCCAAGACAGTGGCGATACCTCTGGTGGTGGTAATGATCAGTTTGGACAGAACTCATCAGATTCCCAAGGTGGCTTTGACCCAGATTCTGGATACTAAAAAAACCTATACAAAAGATAATTATAATATGACATTTTTTAATAAAAAAACCGAAGTAATGAATGTGGAGATGACTCCGTACGGAAGATATCTTTATTCTATTGGAAAATTTAAGCCACATTCATATGAGTTTGTCGACGATGATGTGCTATACAAAGCGGCTGGCTCTTCGGAAACTCAGGAAGCTGCACATAACAGAATTTTAAATGAAACACCAAAAATAAAACCCATTAGGCATTTTGAAACTACTTCAACAGAGGAGATCCCATCCCCTGCAAGAATAGAGCAACAAAGAATAGTAATAGAAAAAATGGACTTAAGAAACCCAAGCATCTTTTCTCTGGGAAAATCATCTTATTCGTCAAGCAAGTCCCCCTCTATTCAAGTAACGATGTTAAAAGGGGCCATATCATCATCAACCGTTGTTTCTGAGGTTGATGCGGTCAATGAACATGCAGTTAGGTCTCAAGGCGGAGATATACACATACCCCAAGTCAATATAGAGTTCAATTTAATTTCACAAGTGCTCAATCAACTCGAGGTATCAAACTTAAGTCGAGATTTTGCGTCCAAAGTTTTTGACGATGGAACCTATGTTGACTTAACTTATGACCCACTTATGATTCATTTAAAGGAATTCGGGTCCTTTTATGAAAAAGAAAATTTTGAACTTGAAATTTTTGAAGTTGAAGAAAATGACCAATTAAGAAAATTAAAGCTCCAAGATGTATTTAAGCCAATTGAAAATGACATATTAATGCAAGATGGAGATTTAGAGCAATATATACCGGGAGATTTATTTTTTGAAGAGGACAGTCCCACTCCTGATTTTGTAGATTATTTTTTCACTCTCTCGGCCGACAATCAAATACCTACCGCTGAACTGTGTGAAGTTTCTGAACACTTAAGAGTTAACGATCAATTTCTTGATGAAGAATTGGACTGCCCTGATCAAAGAACTGATAGATTTGATATTTATAGAACAAGAGTTACACCATCAGATCTGGAGGATTGCGATGACTAGTTTAAAAACAGTGGGCGATGAAAATCTTCCAAATTTGTTCATTGATAAAATTTATGTATATCATTACCCATCCTCAGAAAGGTTTGTTAAAAAAATAAGAGTCTTTCTTTCTGCTTTTGACCACAGAGATAGTCCTTCTTGGTTTAACCGACCAGAACTAGTAGATATGAAAATTAAAGTTGCTTTGATTTCTCACGAGCCCCTTATCGAATCTTTAAACAACGGAACCAGCCTTGTTGATATTGAAGTGCCATCTCTTTTTGATCCTGATAGGTTATTACATATACCTCCATATCAAGCTTTTTACAAGAGAGAATCTTTAAATCCAATAATTACTGAAGAATTAGGTGATTTTATCAAATATATTTACAGGTTTGAGTTTGAAATCGAACCGCCCCAGTCTTCATCTGTATTGGTAAACGATTTAAATTTATACTGTTGTTTTTATATGGATGGCTTTGGGTTCAACATACCTCAATTTGACAAATACTATGGACCTATGGACGGCGAAGTAATATACTCTGGAGGAGAGATAAACCAAGAATCTGGTTATTTCTACTACCCCGATACAAACGAAGAGTATAGTGGACCAGTACATGTACATGAAGATATATACATGGAAGGATCTGTACACTCCGACAGCCCGCACAAAGAAGTAAAGTATGTTAAGATAAACAATTTAAAAATTAAATTGATTAACTTGGAGGACACCCTTATTGATGATGCAGATGGTGACGATAGCGGTTTAGATAGTGCTGACCCCCTATCTGAAGATGCATTTGAAAATACTACGCCTAGCGGGGGTGTCTCAAATTCAGACGGAGGGTATGCAATTGAGTAATTTTTTAACTGTGAATATTGAAACCCAAGATGAAAACAATAAAGTTACTGTGCTTTGCAACTTATCAGAACACGGTGCTGCTTTGCACATTTCTGAAACCGCAAGAAAAATATTAAAAGATAATCCTAAATTGTTTGTAGATATATCTAACACATCTAAATTGTTAGGAGGTTCTGTATTTAGAGAGACTACATGGAAAAAGTCTTCATCAAACAACTCTCTTTATACGAATACAAACTATTCTATTGAATATACCGAAGAAAAAATAATGGATTTAAACTTCGCCAATGACACTCTTCAAAGAAAAGTTCGTGCTAGAACAAAAAGAAACACAGAATTTTTCTACAATCCCGAAGAAATAGAACAATCTATTGAAGCCGGTTTTTTCGATAAAAACAATCCAAAAATTTCTAACATTTTAGATTCTAGTATTTTAACAGAAGTTCTGAGTTATAAAATTTTCGATGAAGTTAAAAGCTTTATAATCCATGATTATCTAGATAAAACTCAAAATGTTATTGATATTTCCTATAGGGTTGAAATTAAAATTGAGACATTTTTTGACGACATGTTAATGTACATGGCTGAAAATTTAAACAAATATTCAATATTCTTAAACAAATATGAAAATATTATAATGGCTCCAAAAAACTATGACGCCATATATGATAGATGGAATGAAAACTTCAAATCAAAAACACTCAATCAGCTTGGATTGAACGAAGACAAGTTAAATTTTTCTTCGGAAATTGTAAAAAATTCTGATTTTGGACAAACAGCTTTGTTTTTATACAATGCAGAGCTTCTAATGGATGAGAAGGCTAGCTCACAAATTTATAATAAATTTTTAGAAAAAATATTGCCAACAGAGATGTCAAGTCCAGATTCAATATCTTCAGCGATATCTCAATTCAACGGCGTCATTAATAAACTCCACGAAAAATATGCTCACATCTTATATAAACCCGGAAGTGATAAAATTAAAATTTCAAATTTTTCAAAGAAAAGACAAGTTAACACAATCGTGTCAAAAAATTACGAACCATACACTTTAGTTGTTGAACAAATAGGATACAATGTTTTTGATGATAACTCCTCAGAGGAGATGACTACCAGCGATTATTCATCGCGTGTTGATTTTGAACGCAAAACTTTTTATCCAGATCTAACCAGCAAAAACTCTTTCTTGACAAATTTTGAAATGAAAAAATTTGAATCAACAAGAAAGGCTTCATCATATTTGACACCAACAGAATTAGTCTATGGAGCAGAAACCTTAAAAACTTCTAGAGGTGTTGCTAACATGGACCCCGTAGCTGTAAAAGCTTTCAGAATATCCAAAGCAGCCATTGCCTCTACAAGACAAGCTACTGCTGGTACAGGTAAAGTAGTTAATGCTCCTATGTCAACTCTAATGAATGGTTTTGACTTTGAAATAACCAGCATAAGAGACAGATTAGTTGAAAGGCCTTTGGAAGGCAACATCGACCCATATATAGAATCAAAACATTATGTTGGAGTAGACAGTTTGTTTGTTGGACCAAACGAGTATATTGATTTTGAAATGTCTAAAAATTTAAAGAAAAAAATTGGAGACAGAAATTTTGACATTATTTCTCAAGTAATTCCAAACATTTTTCTGAAAAACAAAAACGCAGTTAAAAGCATTAAAGATCTTCAATTATCCTCAGCAAATTCTGTGGCAAGAAAAGTGGTGGACAAATCGATTGTTGATTTAGAAAATATTCCACCGCAAATTAGATACATGATGACTGATCATTTTCAACCAAACAAAGAAGTCGACCCTATTCAAAATAATGATGCTGGTCAAGTAATTCAAGAAACTCAAGCAAATGTTTTTGCAATGCGGGCAACAGTTGGGTTTCAAAGAGATGCCGCAGGCATTGTTAATTTAAATAGCCCAATTGTAGTGGATATGGATGAAGCTTTAAATTCCAATACCCAGTCCTTTGTCCTTAAAGCACATGATTATGAAGAAAGCAATTTAGGTATGTACAAAGATAATATGCTTTCCACTATTTACAATAACTTTAAGATAGTAAGGAGAGGCTGATGAAACCTGCTGATTTTTTTGTAACAGAAGTCCCAGAAAGAACCATAGACATTAGTGTATCGGAAGAAAGAATACAAACATCTTTAATAGTTAAACAAGATCCTGCCAAGTCAGGCATACTAGGTTTTCTGGAGGCTATAGCAGACGCACAACCAGAACTTCCGGAAAGAACCGAAATGGCAACATTTAGACCTTCAACAGCTCCGGGAGGTTATTGATGGGTTTCCTAGCAGACAGTGAAAATGTTGTTGAGTCTCGCGAAACAGCACCAGATAAACTTAGAGCTGACTTGGGATTCTATCCGTTTGGCCACCATGAATCAGGTTTTATCGTAAAAAGACTGGGTTCTTTTGGTCAACGGATCAACATTACAGCCCCAGAAATAGATGATTCCTTATATCTACCAGTTATAAAGCAAAGAATTATATTTCACGGAAAAGAAAACGCTTTTAGAGATCAAGACCAATGGTCAGATTTTGTCAGGGCTACAGTAGACACTTCAACAACTTTTGAAGATCACTTCATTTACCTAAACCCTATCACAAATCTTTCAACGACATTAAACAAAAATTATCACCATAGGTCTTACGAAGATGCGTCTAAAAGTGTGCCAACGGCTCAATTGTACAATTACAACTTGGTCACCTATGGACACAAGGAGAGATCACCAAAAGTTCAAGAAGTTGGAGACATAAAAACTATATTTGACGATGACACATCTTTTATTATAGATAACGACAGCACATTACAGAAAGCGTTAGATCAATTTCAAGGACGATTGGAGAATTATGTGTCGTCGAGTGCAGTCATATACACAAAACAAAAAAATGTATTTATCTTAGATGAAGACTCAACCTACAATAAGAACATGTTTCCTTTTTCTTTGAGCAAAACAAACTTAAACCCTGTTGACTCCTCTGAATTTAATCAAATTTTGGACAACAATGGAAGAACAAAGAATATTTTTCAGTATTTCAAAAGGAACCTTGGGTTCTCAATAAAGCAGTTTTCCGACTCTGAAAATAGTGTTAACGTTAGGCTACATGACGCAATAGACTTTTTTTCTAGAACAACCGTTAGAGACTTCACAGAGGCCCAAGATGAAATCTTTTTACTGAAAGAAGATTCTCTAAACCACTCAGATCCCTCTGAAAGATTTGTTGAGCAGATTAGAACGATCAGATTCGTGAGAGACACGAGAAAAATGTTGCAAGAAAAACTTCGTGACATAGGTAAAATATTTACCAGAAACCCATGTGAAACATTTACAATGGGTTATAAAATAGAAAAGTATATCGATAGCGATGTTGGAACTCCCATACAAACCTTTTATACAACAAGACACGATTTCATTGACACTCAATTAAAATACGGACGTGAATATGTATACAAAACATATAGACTAGTTGGTATAGTAGGTTCAGCCTATAGCTACTCTAATCTGTTTTATTCTAAAAATGAATTCGATTATATAAACGCTAATAACGAAACACCTTCGATAGTTCCTCCTGAAACTTTGGATATTTCAGAACATAAATACAGAGCCTTCGTTGATGTAACGGTGAGCCCTTCATTTAAAATAGCAGAAATTTTGGTTGAAGATGCAAATTCATCTGTTTGCTTCATGGACTCGCCAACTTTGCCTCCTCAAATCATGATGTATTGTGAGAAGAATAAGCCACTAGTGCAAACTATTTTAAAACCAAACTTCTATAGAGTGGTCAATTTTAATGGTGAAGACATTATACGTAACGTTGGAAACATCAGACAATCAGATCTAGAACTAGTAAACAAATATATGCTGTCGATTGACAATGCTGTTGATCACAGATATTTTAATGGGACATACGAAGTTTACAGAATGGACCGGCCTCCAACTTCTCTTAAGGACTTTGCCGATAATTTTTTAAAGACAGTTGAAATGGATCAAGTATACATAAATCAAAATAGAGAAGAGGCAGAACAAGTACACCCTCCGGATGCTAGCCACCCACCCGGTAACCAAATTACAACAACAAACTTCACGGCGTATTGCAAAGATCAAATAATCCCAAATAAAAAATATTATTATGCTTTCCGGACATTAACTTATCATGGCACACCATCAGAATTAACAAATGTTTATGAAGTAGAGCTTTTAAAAGATTCTGATGAATACAAAATTAATGTCAAAGAATATAAGATACCCGAGAGCAAAAATTATAAATTTTCCAAAACCGCGAAAAGGGTTATTAAGATCGAGCCCAATTTAGATCAAATATTCTTTACCTCAGCAAACAACAATCAATCATATGTTTTGGGAGATAACAACCTATTTAGGAAACAGAATCCAAAAACTTTTAAAATAAGAGTAAAATCAAAGCATACAGGCAAAATGGTTGATTTAAACATTACGTTCAAAATCAGAGAGACTAGTGGAAGATAATTTGATTATACAGCTAATTACTCTAAAATAAGGAGAAAATTTCATGGCTTTTCAGAATAATAGTGGAGACATCATTTTAGATGTTGTTTTAACAGACGAGGGCAGAAGAAGACTCGCAATGGGTAACGGCAGTTTTTCTATTCAAAAATTCGCTTTAACAGATGACGAGATTAACTACAGCCTTTTTAATACACAGCAACCTACGGCACTTCAAGACTTGTCAATTCTCCAAACTCCAGTTTTGGAAGCATTTACTAACAACGCCTCATCGATGAAGTCTAAACTTTTAACATTGTCAAGTCAAGACCATTTGTATTTGCCAATAATTAAACTTAATGAAGTCTCATCAAAAACCAAAACACATACCGATGGTAACTTTGTAGTATGTGTTGACCAAAATACCACAGATGACAGACCATTTAGTAGAACTGATTCGATTGCATATAACAACAATGTTGAAAGAGAAGGGTTTATCCATGGAGTTTCCAATGGACCTGAGGGATCATTTATAAAAATTGATGCTGGTATTGACACAACAGCTGCTACAGATATCGTAACTGGTCTGGAGGAAAACGAGTTTCAAATTGAAATCGATTCTAGATTAGGTTCAATTATTGACATCAATGGAACAACTCCAATTCAACCGGTTGCAATTGATGATGACTCAGTTGCTACTTACATCTTGACTCTAGACCCAGGTTCTCCTTTCGTTAGAAATCCTAACCAAGAAGACCTACTAGCATCATCTTCTCCAATTGACGGACCTATTAGTACAACTCTAGAATTTAAAATTAGATCATCTATGAATTTGAGAGATTCTGATTTTCTGTTTAATAAAATTGGTTCAACTGCGGCTTATGCAAAGAGAGCAGGCGGTGGAAATACGACTACAAAGGTTATTGATTCAATTGTACGAGTTACTGGATTAACAACTGGTTACGCGATAGATATACCAGTAAGATTTGCAAAAATTTAAGGAATAAAACATGACTATTTTTAAAGCACTATCGGGTGACGATAAAGTTTCTACTAAAACATTGCTGCACGAAGCAATCCCCATCACAGGTACAATTGTTCACAGAACATATGGAACTCATCCAAACGAGGGAAACATTCAAAACTTTACTCATGGAATGTTCCAATCAGTTTTTGATTACCCTTATCTAAGTTCATCTGCTAATCACATTTTCGATATATCTTGCGGATTTCATACAGAAAGTTCGATATACTCAGCAGCAACATCACAAAAAGCCAAAAAGAACAATGTCTATAATCAGATGGCACAAGTTTTAATGGGTTACGACAAAGATGGTAACATTCAAAGATTTGATGAAGATGGCGATATTGCTGCTGGTGGAACGAAAATTGATGACGCAATTTTCTTGCCATTCTCGAGGCTCTTGGTCAAAGACGAAATTAAAAAAGGATCCTTCGAGCTCGAGCTTGGAGTAAAACAAGCTTATGCTGCCACAACCGCTGTTATGGGTCAAAGAATTAAAATATCAGACTCTGGATCTGCGACGTCATATAAGGTTAATTCACCTGCTGGTGAATATGGTATTCTTGTAGCTGAAACAACAGATGATGGTGCTGGAGCCCTAACGAATGGATTAATTGACGGAGAAACGATTGCCACCGGTGCCGTAACTTCAACAAAGCCAGCTGTTGGACTCTTGTTTTACCAAGCAGGGATAGCTGTTCTTTCTGATAAAATATTCCGAAGTGATCATGCAACCGCAAAAATCAGAGCAACCAACGGTGCTGCTGACACAGACCAAATTTTAATCACTGCCGCCGATGGAACATCAGCCACTTTCACAGCAAAAACGTCGCCTGGTGCCAATCCGGAATTTAATAGAGGCGGAGCTGATCATGGACTAGCTAACTTCAAAGCAGCCATTGAAGCCAACGCAACCATCGGATCGAAAGTAACAGTTTCAGAAGTCCAAACAATTTCTTCTGGGGTGTTCGAGATTACAATCACGCAAAACACTAAAGGAACGACAGGTAATAAACCGATAACAATCACAGGTGGAGACTTTACAAATTGGACTATCAATGGAGGGTCTGGTGGTGCCAGTGGAGCGTTCACAGGCGGCTCTGCTAATGGAGGACTTCTTAATTCTAGTGCCAGTGTGCCACAAATGAATAGTGCATTCCAAGATTTGGAAACGATGCTCAAGAGTTCAGAGATCTCATCCTCAGCCGATGCAATTAGAAACAGAATTTATAACTTACAATTCAATAACACAATTGAACTAAACTCAACGGTATACTTTTGTAGAGCAAAGCACAACGAGTTTAACTATAGTTCTAACCCAACTTATCTAACCGGATCTCAAATAAGAGTAAAAGATGTAAAAACTGATCCTCCTATTTCTTACATA
>Ga0208159_1000039_pt1 | contig 44581 bp, 36 predicted proteins | sample 9_EtaG_FD_184082 | JGI IMG/M metagenome (GOLD analysis project Ga0208159, IMG submission 184082) | Marine viral communities from the Subarctic Pacific Ocean - 9_ETSP_OMZ_AT15188 metaG (SPAdes) (version 2) | ecosystem: Environmental > Aquatic > Marine > Oceanic | place: Pacific Ocean | collected... | reverse complement strand
TGAGATACAGCAAATGGCTATGATGTTCGGCTCACAAGAAACAATACATGCTGTAGCTTATAGTTATTTAAATGAAACACTTGGGCTTGAAGATTACGAGGCGTTCTTGCATGAACCAGCTACGGCTGCTCGTTTTGACAATCTCGTTGCATATGATGGCAACGATCCAGTGGGTATCGGAAAGTCACTGGCTACTTTTTCTGCTTTCGCAGAAGGAGTATCTTTATATTCCGCTTTTGCAGTCCTTTATTCTTTTCAGATGCGTAATCTACTTAAGGGTATCGGGCAACAAATGAAATGGTCTGTAAGAGATGAATCATTACATAGTAAAATGGGTTGTCAATTATTCAGACATATGTGTTCACAAATACCAGGTTTAAAAGCCGAATGTGAACCTCATATATTTAAAGCAGCATTAACAATGCATAATGCTGAAATGACTTATATAAGTAAAATATTTGAAGCTGGTGATATAGAAAACTTAACGCAATACGATCTTAAACATTTTATTAAGAAAAGAGTTGGTGATAAGTTAGCTGAACTAGGTTATACTACTAAAAAGTATAAAGATCAAGATTTTACTTTTTATGATCAAAAGTCTATTGACAAGATGGCTTGGTTTGATCACTTAACAGGTGGTCATACACATACAGACTTTTTTGCAATAAGACCAACAGATTATTCTAAAGCCAACGAAGGAGAGGATTTTGAAGACATATGGTAAGATGGAATAAAATGAAGTATAAGTTTTTAAAACAATTAGTACGAAGAAAAAGATTAACACCAGGCGAAAGGATGGCTAGTAGGATCGGTTATATGGGTGCAGGCTTTTTAGTAGCTGCACAATGGACTGTAGAACCAGTATTGTATATAGCTGGCTTTTGCTGTGTGTTAGTTCAAGTTGCATCAAGAAAACAATGGAACCTTGTTGCATTAAATATAAACGGCTTGGTTGCCTGGATAAATCATTTAATAAAATAATATGTGGAGTAACAGATGGAAAAAAGGTGAGGATTACCCAGAGTGGGCCTCATCAGAAGTATATAAAAAAACAATTCAAGGAGGATATTTATACAATGGAGAAACGCCAAGAGAAGCGTACCGAAGAGTTGCTAAAACAGTTGCGCAAAGATTACAGAAACCGGAGATGGAGGAAACATTTTTTAACTACATCTGGAAAGGTTGGCTTTGTCTTGCTAGTCCTGTTCTTAGTAACACTGGTACTGAAAGAGGTTTACCTATATCTTGTTTTGGCATCGATGTTGCAGATTCTATTTTAGACATCGGCAATAAAAATCTAGAAATGATGCTGCTAGCTAAACACGGTGGTGGTGTTGGTATAGGTATAAATCAAATTCGTCCTGCAGGGGCGAAGATAACTGGTAATGGTACATCTGACGGTACTGTACCTTTTTGTAAAATATATGATTCAAGTATATTAGCTACAAATCAAGGTGCTGTTCGTAGAGGTGCTGCATCGGTTAATTTAAATATAGATCATGCTGATTGGGAAGACTGGTTAGAAATAAGAGAACCTAAAGGTGATGTTAATAGACAATCGTTAAACCTACATCAGTGTACTATAATCGGTGATAAGTTTATGCGTAAGCTTAGAGACGGTGATAAGGTTGCGAGACGTAAATGGGGTAAACTACTACAAAAACGTAAAGCAACTGGTGAGCCTTATATAATGTTTAAAGGTAACGTTAATAAACAAAACCCATCAGCATATAAGGACAACGCTCTGAAAGTCTTTATGACTAACATATGTTCAGAGATAGTATTACACACAGATGAAAACCATAGCTTTGTATGTTGTTTATCTAGTTTGAATCTAGCTAAATATCATGAGTGGAAAGATAGTAATCTTATATATGATAGTATATGGTTTTTAGATGGTGTATTAGAGGAATTTATACAAAAAGCAAAAAACAGAAGGGGATTTGAAAACGCTGTAAGATCTGCTGAAAAAGGTAGAGCACTAGGTTTAGGTGTTTTAGGCTGGCATACGTACTTACAACAAAAAGGAATACCTTTTGAAGGATTATTAGCACAATATGAAACAAGAAGAATTTTTTCACAAATTAAAATTGAAAGTGAAAGGGCTAGCATGGCGCTTGCAGATACTTATGGAGAACCTCTATGGTGTGTTGGAAGTGGTTTTCGTAATACTCATTTACGTGCTATTGCTCCTACTGTTAGCAATAGTAAACTTGCTGGCAATATTTCACCGGGTATTGAACCTTGGGCAGCGAACGTCTTTACAGACCAAAGTGCAAAAGGAACTTTCATCCGCAAAAATCCAACTTTAGTTAATGTATTAGAAGAACACAATTTAAACACGAGTAAAATATGGCAACAAATATTAGAGGACGGTGGATCAATCCAAAATGTAAAAGCATTAGAGAAAATTACATTAGGAGATCACGACATACCTATCAAAGAAGTATTCAAAACCTTCAAAGAAATTAATCAACTAGAGTTAGTTAATCAAGCAGGTATACGACAACAGTATATAGATCAGTCAGTAAGTTTGAATTTAGCATTTCCATCTCAAGCAGAACCAAAGTTTATAAACAAGGTTCATCTTGAGGCTCATAAAAAAGGTATTAAGACTTTGTATTATATGCGTACCGAGTCAGTACTAAGAGGAGATATAGCAGCTCAAGCTACTAGTGAAGATTGTGTCAGTTGTGACGGATAATCAACGTTCGTTGGGTTGATCACCAACGGAGGAAATGAGTGGTTGGTGGGAGTTGATTATCTAAAAAAAAGGGGGATTAATTTCCCCCTCTTTTATTTGGCCTTACCGGAGTTGGTGGCGGAGATATGTTAGGTGATGGTTTAACAACTGGTGTTTGGTTATTGTTATTGTTTGAATTATTAGAGTTATTACTTGGAGCATATATTGGCTTACTATTTTGCCAATTGTAATTATAGTTCCAATGATTATTATAAGGTCTCCAATAATCATTACCATAATGTATTACCTTATAGTAAACATTAGGTTTAATCATGTTTATAGGTAATCTTAATGTATCACCTTGTTCCGTTACAGCTAAAACATGCGTTATTAATATTTTAGGTTGTTTTTGTACAGTACAACTATAAAAAGATAACAATATTATTATTGTTAATATTGCTAAAAATGCTTTAGTTATAATGCTGTCGTACTTTTTTATATCGTATTTAGCTTTCATATATTAACATTTCCATCTACGTCTAGCAGCTTTACCCCTTTCACCAGTCCAACCTTTTGATCTTGCACAAAAAGATTTTCTACGTTTAGCGGCTTTACTACCGGGTTTTACTTTACCAGTTACAGCTGTTTTTAGTTTACTACCAGGGTTTTTTCTTCTATAAGCTTTAACACCTTTTTTAGTCATACCAGCACCTTCTTTAGTTGACCTAAAGTTTCTGTTCTTACCCTTTGTTGTTTTTCTAATTGCCATTAGTACTTTTTCTTATTCTTTAGTTTTTTAAAGTCTGCACCCGTTATCTTGTTATAAGGTGGTGCTAATTTAGCTATCTTCATTTGTTTAGCTGTAAGCTTTTTATGTTTTCCTGGCATAACTATTTTCTTTTTTTACGTTTAACTCTTTTTTTCTTACGGTTAGGATTACCCTTACCACCGTCTTTTTTACTTGCCCAAACCGCTTTACGTTGAGCTGCGCTTGCATATCCCATATTATTTATTATTTTTCATTTTATAAGGCACAGCTTTATTTAATGCTTGCCTTCTAGCTTCGCAACCACAAGGTATATTTAAACCTTGTGATACTCTATCAACTACGGTTTTAATACCTGTAGCTTTTGTAAATTTATGTATACTGTCTCCTAAGCCTCTTGATTTCATTTTTTATTTTTTTTACAACTTCCTGGTGAGTATGGTTTTATACCTTTGACAGGTGAGTAACCAGGCCAACACCTACCTTTTTTCTTTTTATTTTTCACCACACTTCTTTTTAGGGTTATTAACTTGTCTCCAGTCTTCTTTTTTAAACCAGTCGCGTAATGTAGCACCTTTTTTTCTAGCGCCTTTAACATTAGTCTTTGATGATCTTTTGTATTTACCAGCTTTACCAGACTTTTGTTTAGCGGCAACTAAACGTTGTCTTTCTTTTTTACTCATACTGCGTATTTTAGCAGCTGGTAAACAAGTTTTTCTAGTACCGCCTCCTTTTTGTTTTTTAGCCATTATTTTTTTACAGGCTTATGTCCACAGCCCATTTTTTTAAACTTTAAATGATCTTGTAATGTATTGGCGTTTTTAACACTACCGTCTTTACAATACATTTTATGTTTTTTAAATTCTTTATCTTTTTTCATATCTATTTTTTATTTTTACCACCGCCAAACTTAGAAGGTCCACCAGCCTTAGTACATCTCACACCCCAGCCAGAAGCGTAAGCGCTTGGCCAAACTTTAAACTTTCTTTTTGCCGCGGCTTTACACGGTCCACTAATTTTACCCATAATTATATAATTTTATAATTTGTTTTACCATTTTCTTTGTAGGCTTTTAAACACCTGTTTCTATTGCTTTTTTCATCAACATATGACACATGTACCCAGTTAGGGTTTTCATCCGTACCAAACTCCCATATCATCTGATCAAAGTTTAAGTTAGCTTTTATCCAATTAAACATTTCTTTATTAGAAGCATGTCCATATGTATCATCAATATCAATTGCTTGCCCATGACAATGCTGTGATTTAGCTGATCCACCAATAGCTTTATTAAGTTCTGGTCCGCGATAAAACGAATTTATCTTTATAGGAGCTCCTACGTGAATTCTAAGAGGCTCAAATATGTTTTCTGCGATCTTAATCATATTGAACAAATGATCATCAGAAGGGTCGTTTTTCAAGCCAAGTCTTTCTGCTGTTCTGCTATACACACCTTCTTTGTAGCTTACGTGTTTACTTATCTTTTGCATTATTTTCTACCTTTTCTAGCTTTACCTTTTAACGCACCTGGTATATCATCTATTTGATTACCAACTTTTTTTATAGCGCTAATAACATCTTTTATTTCTGCTTCAGTAAGCTTTTTTCTTTTTTTAATTTCAGCTAATGTACTAATAGCTTTTTCGTCAATAGTAGTTTTACTCCATAGAGTTTTCCACATATCTTTCCAATACTGTTTAGTTAATTTCCACATAATTTATTTTATTTACAAATACATATTTCACAAAATGGACACATAATATTAAAATTTAGAAGCCGTATTGACTTCGTTGATTGCTTCTTGAATTTCTTCTAAGCCTGCAGGTAATTCAAGATCTAACCCTGCTTTAAAAACTGTTTCTTTTATACCACCTTTAAATATAATAATTGTAGGTGCCATACGGACTCTATATTTCTTTTTAGCTTCTGGTGCTTCAGCTATGTTAACTCTATAATAAGTTGCGTCTTTTAATTGTTCCCACTCAGCAAAACAATTTTTTTCATTAAACTTAGCCCAAAACTCTATAACAACAGGCATGCTATCATCATCTCCAAAAGCATGGTGTTCTTTTATTTTTTCTTCAAAATTACTATCGTCTACCCAATACTCGTCAGGTACGTCAGATTGACTAAATGATAAAAATGGTATTAAAATTAAAATTAAAATATTTTTCATTAGTTATTTTTTTGTATTTCGTATATTCTTTCGTCTAGTTTATCTAGCTTCTCTAATATCATCTCTACATCATCTTGGGTATCCATAATAGTATTACGAATTAATTCGTCTTTTAATTCCCACTCTGTTTTAGATATTGTAGGCTCAGGCATTTCCATAGCTAAGGCTATATCTGCTTTTAAACTAAACCAAACACCCGCTAAAGATATTATAGCAAATATTACAGCACCTATTGTTTTTAATGATAAACCAAAATCTGGTTTACCATCACCGTCGATGTCTAAACCTATTTTGTAATTTTCGTCTAATTGTTTTGCCATTCTACTTTTCTTTTAGTTCTTCGATTATTTCTATAAGCTTTTCTACATCTTTCTGTAGATATTCAATTCTTAAATCTTGCTTAGCATCGTCTGGCAAAGCACCCATTTCACCTCTGGGCCATTTTATTCTAAACTCATCGTTTAGTGTTTGATTATATTCTAGTCTAACTAATTGACTATCTATAGTGCTTATCTTAGCTGTTAAGTCAAACCATATACCTGCTATAGATATAATACCTATGATTATACCTATTAATGTTTTTATGTCAAGTTTTACCTGTGACTTTTCTGATAACTCTTCCATTATCTAAACGTGTAATTAATTCCAAAATTGGAGTTAAACATCTCTGTATCCCAAAACTTAGTGTACTCACCTTCTATGAATAAACCAATTGATTTACTAACTTTCACACCAAATACTAAACCAGCTTGATAATCACTCCACTGCTCACCGTCTAATAAGTTATTATGTCCACCTTTACCCCAACTGTTTCTATGTAAATAGCTAAAATCTTCATTACCTTGAACATACTTGTGGTAAGGTAATATCCAGCTACCATAAGCGTGTAGCCAAAAGTTATTTTTATAATGATAAAAATCCGCACCGACAACTGGAGCAATCTCAGCAAAAGCATCAAGATCAGCCCAAGCTTCTTTGTTATATCTATTTAATAAACCAGGCATTATTCTATCTCTAAAATCAGCATCGGTATAAGCTACAGTCTCACCTTGTGAGTTTATCCAATACCAATCATATGTTTGATTACCATCTTGATCATTTTGACTATAGTATATATCTTGGTAACCATATTCGTAACCTAAAGAATACCAAGGATTCATTGCGTTACCATTTTCATCTTCCATGTTTAACCATATTTCTACAGGGTTGTAACCATAAGGACGCTCATGCGTACGGTATATAGCTCCAGCAGATATACTAAACTTCTTACCTATGGGTAACCTGGCTCTTATTTCACCAGATAAATATTTAAAATCAATTTTACCAGTTTCTCTAGCCTCAAATTTAGCTATATGATAGTCACCAGTATGTCTTACAAACAACCTTTTATTTGTAAACATATCACCGTTGTGTCTTTCTTTTTCGTAATGGAGCAAATATTCTAAACCTTGAACAGCTGATGTTGGTGCTGATAAACCTATTTGTTTTTCCACTTGTTGATTACCTGTCCAAAAATTTCCAGGTTTACTTTCATAATCAAATCTAGCTAGTTTACGTATACCAAATCCATATCTATAATTAAAAGGGTGGTAATCAGCTCTATCTTCTACTTGTGGTATACCATAAAAATCTTCTGGATCAGTACGTATAAAGTAGTTTGGCTGTACAGCTTGAGCGTTTTCTATGTTACCAGCTGAATAGAACGTACCATACTTAAGAAAGTCTTTGTATATTTCTTTAAAAAATTGTGCTTCAACATTGCTAGAGATTAGCAATGCTATTGTTAGTAATAGTATTCTCATAGTTAAGTCTTTATTATTTTTATTATCACTTGTTTTTACTCAAAATTAATATCAGCCCCATCAAAATCTATCTCATCAAACTTAATATCTTCAAAAGAAGAATTATCACCCCACGTCCAATCTTTTTTATCCTCAAGGCCTAGTTCCCATTTACTCCAACCCGATAGTAAAGCAACTTTGGCCCACATTTCTATATCTTCGTCAGACGCATCTCTTACGTTTTGTATTTTTCTAAGTAGTCTATCTACAGGCAAGTTACCTACAGCGGATAATACTTGGCCACCAGCCATATATGCTGGGTTATCAATATGAAAACCTTTTGACTTCATGTCATCTAAATCATAATCTAAACTTCTTAATGCCGATCTAACTTTAGTTACCTTTGAAGATATTGGTGGTGAAAAATCTAAAAACTCCCAAGCAGCTTTTTCGTATTTAGGCCTGCCTTTTGAGTGTTGTTCTGATAATTCAAATAAAACATTTTTAACAGTAGATACAGCAGCTCCTCCATAACCAAGACCTCTTAATTGTGAGTCAAGCATGCCATTTAATACGCCACCAGATTTATCCATTATTTGTTTTTGATTATCAGGGTCTTCATCAAAACCTATAGCGAACGCAGCTTGCTGTAGCGTATTAAATAATAAGTTTTGCACAAAACCATAATAAGTTACTTTTGATAAATTAGTTTTAGCATCGCCTCTACCGTTTATTAAATCTTGTATTGCTCTTTTTTGTAACCTAGCATACTGCATAGGTGTGTTAGCAAACGCTAATACAACTCTACCTAAACCAGATGCCTGTTGAGCTGATATTCTGTCAGTTCTACTAGACTGTTGTGACTCTTCAGATATTTCTCTAAAATCTACAAAAGCTTTTTTTTCAGCTTCTTTTACAGACATACCTTCTTTAACATACTTGTTTATTCTGTTTCTATAAAAACTAGCACCACCAGAAGCAATTGCAAAACTATCCGCGTGTCTTGTCATAACAAAACCTTTATTAAGTAAGTATGATATAGCTGCTTTAGCTTTGTTTTTTGATGTTTTAGCCATCTCAGCTATTTCAGCTTCGTTTATGTTTATTTTTAAACCATCTCTTCTTTGTACTAAATACTCTGAGTTAAATAGTTTATTAAAATCCTTCCAATATTGTGGTTGGTTTGAAAAAGCTTTTGCCGCTGCTAAAGGGTTATTATCTCTAAAATTCATATAGTTTACAGCAGATATTGTTTGTAGCACGGCTGATCTAGAATTTAAAAACATAATAGCACCAACAGAGTTATTGGTCCAGTCTAATACTTCGTTTTCTAGTTTTTGAAAATAACCACCAAGCTTTTTTCTATTAGTACCAGATTTCATACGGCTCAATATATTTTCTAAAGCCCCTCTAGCATTAGCACCATATGCAGCTTCATACTTATTTAAATTTTCTTGTGAAAATATTATATCAGCATTTTGTTGCCACTCTTTTAAATGTCTAGCTCTTGTTGTTGTGTTTAAGCCATCAAACAAGTCTGTTGTTATAGTACCAGCGTTCCAGCTAGCTCCAGGTTTAGAATAACCATCACCTTTGTTTATCATTATTAACCTGTCACCAAAGGTTCTTAAGTTTTCGTTTGATTTAACATAGTTAACTAAGTTGTTAAGATCTGTTTTAGACATACCAGGTACTTCCATACCTTGTTTATTCCATATGTAAGTTCTAATTGCTGTTTCTTTGTTGTAACCTTTTAATACACCTTCTTTAAATTCTTTTCTTATATCTTTAGGTACATCACTTATTTCTTTTTTCAAAGCATGAAAATCTTTCATACGTTGATGTCTTTCGTTTGTTATAGAGTTTTCAGCTCTAGCAAATGGATCTAGTAAATTCTTTTTATACCAAGCCATTTGTTTATCACCAAGTTTACCTTTACCTAACGTAGGATATATCAAACCTACAAAGTCTTCAGCAGAAGGTGGAATCCAAAATTTAAACCTACCTTTATTAGCACCTTGCACTTGGCCTTTTGCTTTACTATATATTTTTTCCGCACCTATACCACTAGAGTTTTCTAGTATTTTATTAAAATCAGTATTTAAATCTCTAGAACCTAAAGCTTGTTGTACGTCAGATTTAACATCTATTTGATTTAACACTCGTCTTACAGCTTCTACGTTTTTAATTGCATCATCAGCAAAATAAAAATCATTGTAACCTTCTGCTGCTTTTTTAATCATAAAATCAGCTTTTGCTTGTGGTAAACCGCTTTCTAATCCAGTTATGTTTTCAATTGGAATATTAACACCAATACCTTTCATAAACTTCTGTATAGCCAAAGCAGATCCTTGAGGCCTAGCTGTTAGTATAAATATATCACCGCTACCAAATTTATCTTGTCGTTTTAAAGCTAAATCTGCTAATGGACCTTTATCAGCATTTAAAACATTGTTAAATTCAGTAAAATCAAACTTAGCACCTTTAGACTCTAAAGCTTCAGCTGATCTAGCAAACTCTGCAGCATCTATTCTATTAGTCGTGCCATCAGGCATAGTTACCTTTATTTTTTCTTTTGTATTAGCTAAAGTTTGATCAAAATCAAAAACACTTAAACCTTTTTTAGGCGCATTAGGTCTTCTTGCCATTTCAACCGCCATATCAAATGTTTTATCCATTTGTATTTTTTCTAGCTTTTTAACTTCAGGTAAACCAACTCTATCAACTATTTCTTGATATAATGATTTCTTGAAGTTACTTTCTACAGAGTATATATTTTTTGCTAAATCTAAATTTTCAGCAAACCTAAATATATCAGAGTTATTTACTTTACCAGTAGCTTTATCTATCATGTTAAAATCACCTAACATACCGTATATACCTCTGTATTGTTTTAAACCTTTTTTACCTTTAACGCTATATTGACCATCTAGTATAAGCAGTGCAGATTCTAGCGATTGTTGACTACTAGATTTTAAATGTTCAAATTTAATCGTACCACCAAATGTTTTTCCAGGTAAGTAAACATAACCTGGAGGTGCTAATGTTCTTTCACCAGTAGTACCTATAGCTCCATTAGCTTTTTTAATTTTTAATATATAAGCGGCTTTTTCATTAAATCTTTTAGAACCTGGCTGTTCTTTATATAACCACTCTTGTAAAGTATTGTTCCAAGTGTCGTACAACTCTAATTGAGCCTTACCTTCTTTAGTATTAAAAAGTTCTCTAGCCATTGCCTGTTGTTGAGCCAAGTCACTAGTTTCCATTATTTTCTTATAACCAGTATAAAACTTAGAAGCATAGGAGCTTTTTAATGACGACCAGTCTATGTTTTTCCATTTATTAAGTAGCTCTGGTGATAGTTCTTTACCTTCAAAAGCTTTTTGTAAATTTTTATTTAACGTATTTTTAAAATTACTATCAACTTTAGCGTTTGAAGATCCTACTATATTATAATGACCAGCGAATAAGTCAAGTATCATTTTTTGATTACCACCTTGTTCTAATATTGGTACAAACTTAGATAGATCAAAAGCTTCTTTTTCAAATTTTCTTTGCGCTACAGGATCGTTTTTAAACTTAGCGTCAGATAATAAATGTATAGCATTGCCGCCTAGTATTTCACCCCACTTAGAGTTTTTTATACCAGTCATAAATTGCTCAGCTGATTTACCTTGCTCAGCATAAACTCTAGCCGTAGTTTCTACATAATCTTTTATTATATCATGAGCCTCAACGTTAGTAGAGAGCATGTTTAACCTATTGGTTCTATATTGATTTATTAACTGAGATGTTTCGGTTTCATTATAACCTTTGTCTTTCATTAAAGAAAAAAGGTTCTTAGAAGCTAACGATTGTGATTTACCACCACCTATTTGATCTAACAAAGCACCTACATTTAATTCACTAGAAAGTTTAGGGTTTTTATCATAATTTTTTTCTAAATAAGCTCTTACCGTTTGATTTGTTACAGCTCTACCTGTTTCAGCTATCAAAGCATCTATAGCTCTTAAGTTAGCGCTTTGAGCTTTTATTTTAGTTCTTTTAAAATCAACCTTACCATCTGGCCCTAAAAATATACCAAACTTTTCTAAAAAGGCAACTTGATCTAAATTTTTTATTTTACCTTGAACAGGTAGCCCAGCTGTTTTACCAGTTGCAGCTGCTGATACTCTTGCGCCAGCTTCATATAATAAATTGTTTAGTAATGGGTCTTTTATATTTGTAGATAAACCTTCTATATTTTGATTACCTGTTTTAAGCATAGCTCCTTGAGGTAACAAATCATAAAGTGTCTGCCATTTGTCAGCTATATACTGTACTTTATTTTTTACATTTTTACTAGACTCTCCGGCTTTTACATCTGCTCTACCACCAAACATTTCCATAGTTAAGTCAGGTCTTAAATCTTGTAAGTCTCTATAATTTAACTTATCTATATTATTAAAATCAACTTTTTCTAATATCGCTTGTTCAGTTCCAGGTTTTATACCAAGCTTGTTTCTTAGTATTATACCGCCTGTTTCGGCTATTTTAGGTTTACCTACACTACCACCAGATGATATACCACCTTCAATTTGTAAAAAATTACCATCAGCATCTATACTTGTAGCGTTTTTAATTTCACCTTGTTTAAAACTTTTTAATATATTACCAGTTCTACCAGCTCTAAAAGAACCACCACCAAAAAGAGCTTGTCTTAAATATGCACCAAACTCTGCTTTGCCTTCACCAGGTGTATATGTTTTTAACAATTTAGCAACTTCTTCATACGTAGCACTTTCAAACATGTCTCTAGTACCACCACGATCTTTTCTATAAGTTGTATTGATATATTCTTGTATTAATGGTAGGTTTTTACTAAACAACTGGCCCTCTATGTTTCTTGCAAGCTCTTCTTTACCTTCTTCTCTAGCTTTAATTAGTTTGTCAGACAAATCTTTGTTTGCATCAACTAATTGTTTTGATCCAAATCTCTTTTTTAAATCTTTTTCTTTAACACGAATAAGTTCCATATTTAAAAAATCAATATTTTCTAAATCAGTCATTAATCTTATTTGTTGTGTTATAGAATTACCCCTTGTTGCATCTCTTGATAATCGAGCTATATAACCAACAAAATCTTTTGCGTTATTTATTTTAGGCGTATAAACACCAAACTCTTGGAACACACTTTTAAGTTCGCTAACTATATCTAAAGCCATATTTCTACCCTCTGTAGTGTAGTAGACTTCTGGTTTAGAATAAGCCTCTAGCATATAAGATAAAAACTCTTCAGCTTTTACGTCTTTTGTTTCTCCTTTATAGAACTTGTTTATTGCTTCGGATAGTTTAACGTCAAAACCAGTTACAGCAGCGCCAAGCATGTTATCTTGAGATTTAAATATTTCAGACATTTTTTTGTTAAACTTCATAGCGTAACCTGGGTTAGCTTGAAATATAGATCTCATCGTATGATGACCTAATAGCTCATGTATTTCTTTACCTTTACCATTTGCTTGATAAGCTTCTCTGCTTATAATAACCCTTGGATTTGTTGGTGAATCAAGGTATTCAGCTATATTACCACTTTCTAATTTACGGTCTACAAAATCAACTTTAACTGGTTTATATTTTTCGCCAATTATAGGTTTTAACGCGCCGTTTATTTTATCAGTGTATCGTTTTTTAAAGTTGCTTTCAAATTTAGGATTACTAGCATCTAAGTTCCATGCTTGAGTTTCAACCTGTATCATTTGATCTAAAACCTCTATTTGTTTTTGATAAGCATCATATTTAGATTTTTCTTTTGGACCTAGGTCTTCAGGTTTTAACCTTTTAGCACCAGTTGTTTTACCCTCAACACCTTTTGTTTCTACAAAACCTAACAAATCTTGTTGTTTTTTAGAAACCTCCATCATTGTTTTGTACTTAGCACCAGTACTCATGAAGTCTGTTTTCTTTAAATGTTGAGCACCTATTATATTAAACACAAAAGAGTTTACTAATATTCTCTTACTAACGTCACTCATGTCACCGTACAAAGAATCAAACTCTGTTTTAAAGTCTCTATTATCCATTAAGTCATCATACGCAAGTTCTGCTACTTGAGCAAACTCCATAGACGCAGCACCCACAGGACCAGCTTTTAATACTTTGTTTGTAAAGCTATTTAAATATCTAAATCTCGTTTTAAATACATCGCCACTTGTTAATTGCCCTATTGAGTAAAATGTAGCACCACCAGTTGGTTTGTAGTAATCACCAAATGCAGCAGCCATTTTACCTTCTTCAAGTATTGCACCAGCTCCATGATATAATATTTTGTTAAATATATCGTTACCTTTTTTAGCTTTTTGAAGCCCAGTAGCTACAAATTTAGTAACACCAACAGCTCCTAAACCAGCGTTTAAAAGTCCAAACTTTATAAGAACCGGAACAAAGTTACCAACACCTTCAGACACTTCTTCACTAAAGTTTCTAGCTAAAACCTCTGCTTGTTCATCTGTAAAATCTAATGGTTTTACCTGTCCTAAAGCTATGCTTGCAGAAAATTGTTTATTATAATCAGCTTTTAATTCATTAAGTTGATCTAACATGTATCTAGTTGTGTTCTTTTTACCAGAAACTGATGCAACTTTTTTATCAGCTTCAGCGTCAGATAACCCACCAAAATCTTTTAATATAGCTTTAGCACCAGTATTAAGAAAACTACTTATTACGTTTGGTTTTTTAATTTTACCTGGATCTCTATTAAGCCTATATAATTCAAACATAGCTCTTCTAGCGCCTTCGTTATCATCTAAAGCCTCATCGTGTATACGCATCCAGTTTACTTCATCTTCTTTTATAGCACCTTTAAACGCATCAAAGAAGCCATCAAAATGCCTTGAAGTTAAACCTTGCTTATGTAGCTGAGCGTAGGTAGCTGAACCTATGCCTTTTTCATCTATGTAACCTAAATCCTGTAACTTTCTAACAGTAGGACCAACCAACCTTTTACTAAAGTCTAAGTTTATGTTTTTATTAACAGCTTCAGCTTGTAAATCTATATATCTTTTATATAAACCAGTATAATATTTCTCATGAGCTTGATAATCATTTAAAGTTGGGTCACTCTGCATCAAGGTGTTTATCATTGTAGATGCTGTTTCTTTAGTGCCACTTTCATATTTAGATATGTTTTCTGCAGACTTTTGAGTATAGCCTTTTTCCATATACATACTAACAAGATCTTGATTTGTAAACTCACGAGTTGGCGCTATACCTAGCTTACGATCCATAGGATCACCACTAACCATACGCGTTGTTGTACCTAGTTTTTGTATATCTTTTTCGTAACCTTTTATCTCGGCTTCTAGTTGTACTATTTTATCGCTAGCAGCTGAAGCGTCAGTGTTACCTAGTAATATACTATCATTTAGATCGTCTATTGCTTTTTGATTTTTATTTATTAAACCTACTAAGTTAGCTTTAGACTTCCACTTATCACCAAAACTTTCGTACATAGATTTTTCAAAATCTTGAAAACCTTTGTTTTTAAATACATTTAAGTTTTGATTATTAAATTGAGCTGTTATATAGTTTGAGTATTTTTCTTCTTGACCAAGATCAGCTTTCATAGCATTAAATAAACCACCACCATAACTCTTACCTGTTATAGATAAAAAGTGATCATATGAAAAATTAAGACCAGAGTCTTTTTTTACTTTCTCGTATACTTGTTTGTGGATTTCTGTTTCTTGTTCAGGAGTGAACATAGCTTGTGTATCAAAGCTGTGAGGATTTTTTAAAATATTAAATTGGCCTGGATTTTGTATGTATTGTCTTAAATATTTTTCTGAAAGATTAACTAGATTAGCCTGCTCTTCATCAGACGCTTGTCTTTGCACGTTTCTAGTAATAGTTGGAGATATACCTAACTTACGATCCATTGGATCAGAGCTAACCGACATGTCAATAGTTTCCTGTGTGTCAACCATTGCGTAGTTTTCAGGCGTTATACCTGTTTTATTAAATATGCTTTGTTGTGACTCTGTACCTACGTTTTCATTTAAAAAACTTACAAAACCATCATAGTCATCATAATTAGGTATAGAATTTAACCTACCAACATTGTCTTTTCGCTTATTATATTGTGATGGTAAAACAAACGTTCTGTTTGCTCCATTTGGAGTTTTTACTTTTATAGCATCTCTACCACCTCTAGCTTCGCTAAATCTATAAGATCTTTTACCGTATTTTTTATTTAGTTTTTTAACTAAATCTTCTTCAACGTTATCACCATCATACTGTTCAAAATCTTCTTTTGATATATGTATGTTATTTTGTTTGGTTGGTGGATCACCAACTTCTGTTACGTTGAATTTTTGTTTATACTCATCTAAGCTTAATTGGTTCTGATCAGCCGCAGCTTGAACCTCCTGTAGAGTGAGTTGTTTACCATCTACTTCAAACATTGTTTGTTATTTATTGATTAAAAAAGTCGTATATATTTTCGTACTTTGATTTACTTGCTTCATCATCGCCAATACCACTAAAGTTTCTAAATAAATCTTTTAGTGCAAATTGGTCTTCTAGGTTAATGTATTTAATTTCACCTTTTTTGTTCTTAGCGTCAGTTATAACTGGTATAACTAAGGTTTTAACACCATTTCTTTCTACTACATCAACTTTTTCTTGAACAATTTTATTGCCATCAAACTCTTTGTTTAACGATGTTATTTGTAATAGTTTTTTTGCAGCTTCTGGATCTTGTGGTCTAGCCATTTTACCAAATTTATTAGACCAAACTTCAAATACTTGTTTATCGTATTGATTGGTTAAATTATCTTTTAAACCACCTTCTACTATTTTCTTTAATCTAGCTGGTTTTAAGTCTGACTTAATAAATCCACCTTTATTAAAGGCATCGTTTAGTTCAATGTAACCATCGTCATTTCTATCTTTAGGCAACATATTAGGTGTTACTTGATCCATAGTCTCTACACCAACTGTTTCCATTGGAATATTAACTATAGCTTGTACTCTATCAAATATAGGTTTACTACCACTTGGATTACTACCTAAACCAAATTGTTTCCAGTCATTAGCATCATCTTTATCTTCTAAGTTTTGTTCTGGTCTTAACGAGTTGGGTAATTTGTTTAATATTTTTTCTTGTACATAAGCTTGAACAGCTGCTTTTTCTTCATCGGTTGGTGTATCACTTAAATATCTACCAACACTACCGTTAACCTTACCATCATCACCTTTCATCATGTTAGCATATATATAGCCATAACTACCACCAATACTATTTATAATGTTTTCAGACTCTTCTAGTGATCTTTTTTGTAATTGAGCATATTGATCTTTTCTTGTCATACCATAGGTGTAACCTTTATCAGCTGAGTTATCTTTTAATTCTTTAAAAAGATTATCATATAGATCATTTATATTGTCATCAAAATCAGCTCTTTGTTCTTTTGTTGCTTTAAATAAAGTTTGAGCTTGTTGTAACTCTGCTTGTGTTATTCTAGTTCCATCATTCATAACGAACTCAGGCATAGTATTCTGATTAGCAAATATAGCTTTTTGTTGTTTTTTTGCTTTGTTTTTTCTAAATTTTAAAAATCCAGATTCCATGTTTTGTATATCGTTCCATGACTTACTATGCTTAGGAAAATCTACTTTAAACTCACCGTTACCAGTAGTAACTTCATCTAAAAACTTAGCAACATCTTGATTACCGTTTAAAGCAAACCAATTTATATTTTCATCTGTAAGTTCTTCGCTAGCGCCAAAATCTGTAATCATTTTTTGCGCTGTGTCTCTCATTACACCTAGGTTTTGTATTCTACCGTTAGCTACTTGTTGTTGAGCTTTATCTAAACCATTATACTCTTGGGATCCGTTACCAAAATCTGTAGCCGCATCAACACCTGATTGTATGTTTTCGTTCGACTCACCTTTAACAGCGTTCATACCGTCAACTGTTAGCGATGCTTTTTGTTGGTTTTTTAACTTCATAAAAGTACCAACCTGAACACCTGCTTTTTGCACTGAACTTTGAAAGGCTTCATTTGCTTTTTCAAAATCATATACGTCAGCTACCTTACCACTACGGTATGGTCCCATAGGTGCCACTGGTGGCATTTTTATATTTGGTCTAAAATTTGTTGATGATGTTGTTGTTGCCATAATTTAATTTTTTATTCTAGCCGTTCATTGCATTATAAGTTCCAAGACCAGCTGTAACAGCATTTGGTATAGCTTGACCCATAATAGATCCAGCTTGTCCAAAAAGTTTATTAGCATTACTTCTTTCACCTGCTGATATGCCAGCTTGTCTATCTAAATAAGCTTGATCTCTTCCTTCTTGAACGTTAAACTCATAAGCTCTACCTTCAGCAACCATTGATTGCATTCTTCTACCCTCACCAAGTCTAGCCATCATAGCTCCTTGTTCACCTTGCGCTCTAAGCATTTCGTTTCTAGCCTCTTGCTGCTGTATGTTAGCTGATATGCCTCTTTTACTTTGCAAAGCAGCTTGAGCAAGAGCGGTCGCACCACCACCACCAAACCCAAAAGCTCTTGATTGATCTAATGAATTTGCTAAAGATATATCTGCTTGTTCTGCTTGAAAAGCTGCTGCTTCTGTTGCAACTTGTAGATTAGCCATTGGATTTTTTATTAAGCTTGATAAATCAGTCATTTGATCGTAAGGATTTATTACGTCTTGTAACTGTGCTTCTCTAGCCTCCATACGAGCTTGAGCATCTCTAGCTCTTCCTGCTGCTCTTTTACCTTGTTTATTTGCTGCGCTGGCTGATATAGCACTACCCGCTAATGAAGCCACGCCAACTGCTACTGCTATAAATGTCATAGTTTATTGTTTTTAAATTGTTCAGGTGTCATTGACACTATTTCTTTTTCTAATTCTTTAATATCTTTTGTGTTTGTTGGGTTTTTGTGTACGTTTATAAATATTGAATCTTCAACAGCATATATAACTCTTCTTGATCCAGGTTTTGACACAGTGTAACAAGGTGCAATATGTTCTATTTTATTACCATTGTTGTTTATTAACACACGACCAGTCATTAAAAACCATACATGTAAATGATTATGTATTGCTCCAACAACTATTTGACCTGCTTTCATATCCATTTGCCTTATATATAGTTGATCAGCAAACTTATGAGTTATAGGTATTTCATCTATAACAGGTATGTTTTTACCATCACCGTAAAAACCTTTTTTATCGTTATTTTTTATAACCAAGTTTTGTAATTGCTCTACACTTGGCAACTCTTTTAATTCCATATAATTTTATTTTGATGAAGATATAACTTCAGAACCTATTGCAAATAATTCTTTTTTTGCAGCGTTACTATTTTCTGTTGGATTATAGTACTGCATGGTAACATCTACGTAATAACCCTTTACACCTGACGTATTAAAGTGTGAATTATCTTTAAACACGTCACCATCTTTATTTCTAATTTCAGCAAAGTATTTGTCTTCTTTTTTAATAAACCCTATAGTTTGACCGTCTGCAATAGTTCCTTCTTTAGGTATTTTGTAAGCTTGTTGTAAATTATCACTGTTCATACCTAAACCACTATAATCTTCAGCAACACTACTCATGCTATCCATAGCCCAACCAGTTGATCCTTCATAATTTATTGTTGTAAATGTTTTAGTAACGCTAGGTTGATCGTTAAAAACAAACTTAACATATGAAGGATCAGCAAAAGTACTTCCGTAAAAACTACCTCTTGCTGATTGTACACTATAATGTTTATACATATCTGGACCATTAAACGTATAATATTCGTTATTATTACTTAGCCCAAAAGTAGGTTTATAAGTAAAAAACGATGTCCAGCCCTGTACCCTGTCATCATAACAAAGTGTTCTGTAGTCGTTTTGACCAGTGTTTGATAAAACCGGTAAATTATTAGACGATGTAGCTATAGTATTGTTGCTAGGTAACGTTCCTTGTAAAGATATTACATACTTACCCTTTTGCTCGTCATAAGATCCATATATATTATCACACAAAACTAAGTGATCTTTAAAAAAGTCTTTCATACCAGCGTTAGATATTGGTGTTAAACCTTGTCCACCGCCTTGTCCTCCGGATAATCTTAAAACAACACCTCTATCTTTATCTGCAAAATATTTTCTATTACCAAAAACAGCAAAGCTTTCTGGATTTCTACTTATTCCGTATTTACCCGTGTATGGTGTTATCTGGCTTATAACTCTTTTACCTGCTGTAGTTATACCAACTCCTTCAGCGGTAAATATCATGTCTTTATCTATTAAAGCCCTACTTACTTTGTTTTCTTGAAATATATTTAAATTAGTTTCTTCAGCATAAAGTTTTTGTATACTACCATGCGATATATCAACAGCTCTTGTTATTTCTTCACCAACAGGAAACTGATTTAACTCATTAAAATCTGTTCTAGCATTAAATATACCACTATGTATCATAGCATTTGGTCTTTTATGCTCTTTATATCTTTCATTAACAACATGAGCTCTAGCACCTAAATCCATTTGTTTGCCATTAAACTCACCTTTTATTCTATTTTCTTCAATATGATAAACACCAGGCGTGTGTGTACCAGGACTACCAGCGTTACTATATCCAGTTTGACCACCAGCTAAAACTATTGAGTTAAAATATGTTATTTCTATTGTTACCGCCATTTTTTTATTTTATTTAACAAACAGGACAGACTTGAGTAGCAGTACCTAACACTCCATTACTTATACTCCAAAGCGCGTTAGTGTTACCAAATACAAACTGACCACTAGTGCCAGCAAATAGTCTCGTTGTTTTTTGTTGATCTATATATAGTATATTTCCAGAATATATCTGTAAAGATGAAGGAGGATTAGATCCTGTTCCTTGCTCACCGTAATAAGTTACAGATAATGTGTTACATGTTTGAAGACAAGCATTCGTAGCGTGCGCCCAACCTATAATTGATATTGGTGATATAAGTGATATACTAAAACTAGAACTGTCTGCAAGACCACCATTATCAGTTATATTTAAAGTAATAGTTCTAGACGTACCTGCTCCAAAAAACCCTGACTGTGTATATGTGCTAGATGTTTTTACATTTATTCTTCCATTTGGACTTTGTGATAATTCAATATCACTTATTGTTGTTCCACCTATTGGGTTTGTGGCATTACCAGGCGTTATAAATTGCTTGTTTTTTGATATATTAGCAGCTCCATTTACAGCTGCAACAGCACCTATTAAGTAACCTGTTCCACTACCATTTATTATATGACCACCTCCACCTTGTATAGTAGGTGCTGAGTTTGTAACGTTTACAGCAATATCACCTGTAGCGCTATTACCACCTGTTTGAGTTACTTTTAAAGTTATAGTAAAAGTATCTTTACCAGTTAAATTATTAAATGCAAAAGTACCATTTGTTTTTAGTTCCCAAGTACCACTGTTGTTGTTTGCTAAAAAATTAGAGGTGTAATCATTATTATTTCCATCAACAGCGTTTAAAACTTGTACGTTTATTATACTAGCTGTAGTAGTTACAGCTGTTACATTTCCAATAACAGTACCGCTTGCACTATTTTCAGCAAAGCTAGTTGAGCTTAAACTTATATTTGTTGGAACACCACCGGCAGCAGCTAGCATCGTATTAAGATCTTTCACTAAACCACTTGTTGATGATTCATAAAATATATCTAAATTTGACTCAACTGGTTTTGTTTCAAAAACCATTAAGCCAAGAGATGAAAAAGTAGGTGATTCATTAACACCTATATTTGGGTCATTTGGAAAACCAAATGGAGTGTCTTGCGTTGGTGCTGATGCTGTAGTTAAACTTACATCAATATTATCAATATCTACAGGTTCTTGTTTTAGGTTTGGTAGTTCTACAACAACAGGATCTGTTTCAGGTTTATAAACAAAAGGAAATATTCTTTTTTTAGCCTTCAATTGCCCTGTTGAATTTTGACCTAATTCTATTTCAGAACCAGCAAATAAACCTTGCTCTGTAGCAGTACCCATACTTATAATATCTAAGTACTCTTGATTAACGTTACCCATTATAGAAATACCAGCTGTGTCTTGAGGTATTACTTTTGGATATAGTTTAACATCTGATCCAACTAAACCATCTCTATCAAATTCAAACTCTTCTGTTACGTTTCTAGGTACTTTATTTATGTTATCAGATATAAGTGTTAACCAAGATCTACCAGTTGTTCCCGTGTCAGGTCTTCCTGTTATTATTTGTTTATAAGCAGTTCCACCTTCTGTAACTGATTGTTCAGACTTACCCATATTACTCCACGATTGAGCCGTATATGGTGTATATATGTTGTAGTAGTCTTGTTCTGTTTGTTTTACAACAACAGTATAAGAATACCAGCCGTTTGGATTTGTATCTTTATTATAAACTTTAGACTCTTCAACTATGTGTTGACCTTGAAAAGTAATAGCTAAAGCTTTACCTATTGTTTCTTGGTTGGTGCTCCAGCTGTAACCACTATTAAAACCAGCAGAATGATTTGCAACATCAGGCTGTGTTGTGAACGTATCTGATTGGTCTGAAGACGTATGTGTTGATAATATTACAGGTGATTTTCTACCGTATATATCAGATAAAACAATACCTACTTTATAAGTTCTTCTTTGTTTTAAGTTGTGATACTTGTAAACTTCTTTATTGTGTTGAAAAATACCAGTGTTTGAATTATACTCACTTTCACTTTTAACTTGATCACCTATAGTGTAATCAATACCTTTTCTATTGTTGTCGTCCAACGGTAAATCATACCCTTGTGTTATGTTTCCGTAAACTAATCTATTACCAACTATTTCTTGAGCTTTAGCCCTTACAGGTGTTTTGTCACTTACTCTTAACAGTTGTTTTTCTGGTAAAACCTTATACGGCTTTTCTGAGTTATACTCATATTGAACATGTTGCCTCCAATACACTTGCTTAACTACTAAGGAAGCTCCATCAGCTATACTTATACCTTTGTTCATTGTTAAAACTGGAGAACCTGTGTTATTAACTAGCTTTACATCTGTTATATATAAATAACCTTCTGTTCCTGTTATAGATGTAGCTAAGTTATCAATAATCCAACCTATTTCAACGTTAGGTATAAACTTTAATACGGTATTATCAGCTAGCGCAAAATTATTAGCTGTATTAAATTTTACTGTATTACCACTTATAGATGTTACCTTTACAACAACAGCACCTTGAGTTGTAGACTGATAATTAGATGCCATCATCCTATCGCCTATATTTATTGTTCCTGAAATATTATCAATGGTAAATGTTGTTCCAGTTTGACCAGACCCGTTAATTGTAGCAGTAGCTTTAGTGTCAAAAACTAAATCTTTATTAGTTGTTGAGTTAACATTGCTTAACGCTCCATCAACCGTTATAGTGCTTGCTGCTATAGGTATATAATAAGAGCCAAAAATTACCTCTATATCTTCTACTTGTATTTCGTCAACCATTTTAACAGCTAAGCCATCAGATTCTTTTAGTAATATTTGTACTTTATCAATGTTAAAATCATTAGCATATGTAGTGCCAGGGTTAACACCTCCTAAAAATTCATCAGCTCTGGGAACCGGTATACGCATTATAACTTTGTTATATGCGTTTTGCATTATATCAACTTTTGTTTTAGCCACAACATCTAATGTACTAATAGGTACATCTGGCTCTTTGTTTGTTCCAGTGTTAAAACCTGAACCTTGATCCGCGTTTGTATTATTTCTTTGATCTCTTTGATGTTTTAACTCACCTGAATTTAGTGGTTTAAAAACATTTTGAGTAAATGGTGATATTATAGAAAATTGACCATTTTTAAATTTATATCTATATGCAAACCTCATAAAACGATCTTGCATAAAATCTGATTTAACATCAGCATCTCTTAACAAGGTGGTTCCATCACCAGCTGAACCTGTTGTTGTTCCAGCATTAGTTTGGTTTAATAATGGTGGTGAATAAGGTGCTATTTTAGCAACTGAAATTTTTTCTTCAGAATCATAATAACCAGCAACATATGAAGAGCTATTTGGATCAGCTATGTTTAAATCAATATATCTAGGTTGATTATAGTTGTCTGTCCAATACAAGTAATTATCTATAATATTAACACCTGTAATTAAAAACTTTTTATTAAAATTTAAAAAACTACCAGACACTAACGTTACAGGCTCGTTGTCACCATCTTTCATGTGTATACCTACTCTATCACTAGTAGCTCTTGGCATGTTTATTATACTAGCTTCTGAACTAGACTCAAAGTTTGTTGTAAACCAAAATATTTTATCAGTAGCAGTATCAACTAAAGCACCAATACAAGTATCACCAACATTAGATAAACCTGTTGTGTATGCTAGTTTATTACCTAATACATTTTCAATAGCACCAACATCATCATCTTCACTGTTAGACACTTGAATATTTTGACCTTCTCTATACTCACCTTTTGGCACGAGTCTTTCGTCAAGGTCTTGATTCATCTTACCTTTAATAAAAATATTCTTTAATTGCGGCATTTAATTAGTGTTTTATTTGTTTAGATTTACCTCTCATTACTTGAGAAACTTCACTTATTTTTATTTGCGATAATCTAAGTTTTGCATTACGCATTGCTGCTCTTTTTTCTTTTCTATATCTATTTATAACATATTCAGGCACCATAGCTCTTGATGAAAGCATGTTATAAACTAAAGATTTATACATACCTTCTTCAGCAAATTTATGTATTTTCATTTCTTTATCGGTACCCAAACCATCTGATATATACTTTAATGTTATTATTTTACCATTTATATCTGAACTAAAACCAAATTTACCTTTTAATTCGTCAATTGTAAATACGCCATTTTCTTGAGAAAGCTCAGGATCAAGACCATATCTTAAACCTGGATTAGCTATCCTCTCTGAGTGATAGTTTTGATTATAAAAATAATCATCACTGTTGACTGTTCCAGCTAAATTATTTACTGGAAAATCATTAAATCTATCTATAGTAACAGAGTCAACAGTTATTGTATCTCCTTCTTGAGAAAATATATAGTTATAATCAGAGTCTTGTAGTATAGCTTCACTAGGTCTTGATGTAAATCTAGCTGGGTAAATTATATGCTCAACACCAGCTGTATCTACCCACGATAATCTAACATAGCTTATATAGTCTTGTGGCATTGGAATACTTAAACTAGGTCCAACTTCTATTTCTTGTATTTTTTCTACTCTGCCAATATCGTAATTAAATTCTTGTATACATCTTTTAGCGTAAAATAATACTTCAGATCTTTTTGCGGTATTTATAAGTTTACCATCACCAACATAACCTACCATAAAGTTGTTTACTACATCTTTTAATGATATATATCTATAATCTCCTAAAACTTGAGTTAATAACTCAGCTATTATTATATCTGTAGCTAATAACTCACCAGCACTTGTTAAAGTTGTTGTTACATTACCAGCTGTAATTTTATTAAACTTTACTGTTTTACTATTTGCATCATAAATATAATTATCTCTTGGTTGTTCCTGACCGTTTAATGTTATTATAAAGTCAGCTTCGGTTGCTGGTGTATGAGTAAAATCTGCAGCAAAAGTAAAAAAAGATCTAGGTATACTATTGTTAGTAGCTCCTTCAGAACCTAACCATTGATGGCGTTCATTGTAATATTGAAATGCTGTTGTGCTTCCTAGTAGTCCCATGTTTTATAGTTTTTTAGCTACTGCGTTTGCTTGTATAGCTTGTCCTGAAAGACTTACTATTTCTCTGTCTTTCATACTTATACCAGCTAGCATTAGTATTGATGTTGTTAAAGCAGGTTCTTCTGAAGGATGTAATTCAAAATCAGTTGAACCCTGTGTTGTGTTAGCCATTGAGTTATTGTACACCGTGTCGTCATACGTGTTTGTTCCATAAGTTGCGTTTACCGTGTAACCAAACCTTGGATCACTAGGTACTTTAATGTAATCAATTACAGCTGTACCTATTGAGCTTGGATTTACTTGTATTGATGTTGCTCCAGCAAGAGTTGTTGTTTTGTAATATATTGGATAATCAGTACTTGGAGCTGTTAGTGGAGATGACAATAAATAAGGTAGTTCATGCTTGTCAACTAGCTCGAAAGGTAATGTTCTAGTACCGTTTGTTAAATCTATTATTTTATATATATCAACTGGTAAAGTATATACGCCTGTTGGATTATTATTACTATCTACCGCAGATGTTAACGTTGATGTTTTATAAAATACGTCAATTTTTTCTTTTATTTTTGATGGAATATCAGCATATCCCATGTTTGTTCTCATAGCTGTATCTAAATTAGATACTGATGTGAAATCAGAAAAGGCAATATCTAACAATTGTAATTGAGCGTTTGTTGCGTATTTGTTAAATTCATCTGGCGTAATAAAACCTCTTTGCTCTTTGTTTATTATTGATAATACTTTTTTGTATACTTTATTTACGTTTATTGCCATAATTTATATTTTTATAGTAGTGGTCACCCATAGAGATGACCACTCTATAAATGATTATTATTTTAATTGTTTTTCAACAGACTTGTATACTTCTACACCGTCATCTGTTTTAAACCATTGTGCTAGCGCTGAATATGGATTTTCATCAAAAGGCACATCTAGTAATTTTCTATTATTAGACACCCAAATAAATGATCTGTTGTCTTCTGATAGTTTTATTATGTTAGCTTCTACAGCTTTTATACCTTTATTTCGAATTTGTATATTCTCGTCGTTAGCAAGTTCTAAGAACAATTCAGGTTGTTGCTTAGCAAAGATATATAAATCTCTTTTAAGCTCCTTAGATTTCATCTCTGATACCTTATTACCAAGTTCTGTTCTTAACAACGCTTCAGCTTGCTCTACCTCCATGTTCATAGCAGCTTGCATTGCATCAATTTCTATTTCAAAAATATCTAAATCACTTTCAGCTTCTTTTTCAGCATCAACCTCATAGTATAATTTATTTACACCTGGGTGATATAGCGATAGTAATTTTTGTAATGTAACTTTATTTGCTGGTACACTTAGTATACCATCTCTAAAAATTATTTGACTTAATCTTTGAGGGCCTTTCATTTCGTCTACAAAAGGAGATTTTTGATTTTCACAATATTTCATCTCTCTTTCATACCCTAGCTCTTTGTCAAACCAAAATATGTTTTTAGCTTTCATTATTTTAACGACAGGTTTTCTTTTACCTAATAATCTGTAAATTCTGTCTTTTATTTCCCATCTAGTTTCTTTAACTACAACAGGTTCTTTTTTTGTTTTGTTTTTCATGATATAATATAATATAAGTTGTTAATAAAAATATAAGAGTAATAATTACCCCCGTAGTTTTTACGAGGGTAAATATTACAATAAATATTATCTGAATATACAGAAGTTGTTAGCAGCTTGTACTACTAAACATCTTTCTGATAGATAATGTACTTCCATCTTATCAATAGCAGAAGTAGCAGCTCCAACAGATCCTGTAATCCAAGATTTCATTTTTCTGTCATCAGCTTCGCTAGCTCTATATCTAACATGTAAGAATGGTCTGTTGATGTTTTTACCAAGTCCTTGGTCGTAAACTGTGCTTGTTCCAGCAGGAACTAATACACCTTCTACTTTACCAACAGTAGCACCTTCGTTGACTAATCCTCTTGAAGATTTGCTATTTAAGTATTTCCAGTCAGTTTTGTAGAAGTCATAAGAACCTCTTCTGAAACCATTGAAACCTAAATTTAACGCCATATCTTCTGAGTTATTAAATACACCGTAGTTAGTACCAGCTGAGTGATAGTTGTTAGCACCAGCTAACATATTATCAAAAGCTAAATTAGCAGATCTATCTAAGAAAAGCATGTTTTCTTCAATAGCACCTTGCTTATCTAATTCTTTTAATAATGTATCAAAATCAGCTAAGTCATCAGAAGCTCCATCAAACATACCAGCGTCAGAAACTAATCCTCTGTCTTCGATAGCTTGAAATAAACCTTCTGTACCTGTACCAGTTGCACCAGAGACAGATCCTGAAGTTGATTTAGAAACACCTTCAATAACGGACATTTCTAAGTAATCTTCAAATCTTTTTCTTGTGTCACCAGCAGCTTTTAAGTACCATAAGTAACCGTTTTGACCGTCTTCACCAGAGATTTCAACCCAACCAATTTGAGAAACATCAGATCCTGATACTTCATATTTATCTTTAATGATAATTGGTTTGTTGTTGAAAGATTTAAATTCTGGTTGTACAGCGTCAGTCATACCATTTGTACCTTTACCAAAATCAGAACCAGTAACAAAAAGCTTAATTACAGCTGTTGAAGCAGTTGCAATAGAAGCGTGATCGTCTAGGTTTTCATATTCGTAAGGTTTAAGTGTCGCAGTACCGTTAGCAGCAGCGTTACTTGAAGGAGCGCCAACAACTTGACATGGAAGAACCACTACGTCAGAACCAGTTGTTACCTGAGCTAAAACGTTTTGACCTTCTCTTAAGATGTGATCTATTGAAGCACCAGCTTGGTTATCAATATCCTTAAATGAACCAGCTGTAATAACGCCAGTTCCTGTGTTTACTGTAGCTTTATAAGCTATATGTAATCTACCTTGCTCTGACCAAACTACTTGATCAGCTTGCATAGGCATTTCAGCACCTACCATTCTTAAGAAGCTACCGATAGTTCTGTCTCCATATCTTTCGATTTCTGCTTCGTATAATTCTGGTAAATATTGCTGTGCCCAACCTTGTCCAGCTGTACTAGCTAAATCTAAATAAGATCCAGTAGTAACTTGCTTGATAGCGTTAGGGCTTACTAGACCGGATGTACCGATCGAAAAGTTTGCACTTGCCATATTTGTAAGTTTAAAATGTTAATTAATAATTTTTAAGTTTAAATTTAAGCTTAGAACTATCGTCACCGCTTACTAATCTTACATTGGATTTTTTATCAACGTTGCCAGTATCAGTCTTTCTATCCATATTTATATTTTTGGCTTTAGAAGTCATATCTTTGACAGCGTCTGCTTTTCCTTGTTCGTAAAAATGATTAGCGATAGCGTCAGCGTTTGATGCAGTGAAAATTGTTTTGTGATAACCCTTTGCGTCTTTAATTCTTTTATCTTCACCAATAAATGGTTTAAATAAATTATTAATCTCTGCTTGGTTTTCTTTTACACTTTGTACATCTTTAACGTTGTAACGATATTTTTTGTCCCCAACTTGAAAGTCAAAACCTTTGAAATTCTCATTAAAAACTTTATCAGTTTCGTTGTTAAAATGTCGCCTTATATTATCGGCTAGTTCGTTAGCTTGTCCTTGCTCTTTATTATAACGATTAAAAAAGTCTACAGCTTTTTGTTGCTCAGGAAGTAACTTTGAACCTAACTTAAGTTCATCGAAATATGTCTTCTTGTTTGTTTCTAAAGCTGTTCTAGCTTCTGCAACCGCTTCTTTATAAGCAAGCTTTTTACGTTTAACATCCCTTGGGTCATCTATACCTTCGTCAAAACTATAATTATCTTCTAAAAGAAAATCTATTTCTTCGTTTGTTAAATGTCCTTTGGTTTGTTGATAATAGTTTCTTAATAAGTCGCTATCATCTAGTTTAGAATAATCCGTATTGAGTTTAACGTAATCGTCAATCGTTCCACCAGTCTCATTCATAAACTTTACAAGTTTCTCAATGTTTTCTGGTAGTTCCATCTCTGGAGTTTTTTCTTTTGTTTCTTCTACAACAGGTTGTTCCTGTTTTTCAACAACAGGTTTTTCAACATCTGTTTCAGTAATTTCTTCAAGAGTTTGCGAGTCTACTTTTTCTTCTTTTTCGACTTGCTTTTCTTCTTCATTACTTTTTTCGTTAGTTTGCTTTTCTTTCCGTAAGGCATCGTTTTCAGTTTTATTGGTTGAACTTTGTTTTAAATCAACCTTGTAAGATCCATCTTCTTGCATAGCCGATGGTTTACTAGGTTTTTCTTGTGTTTCAGTTTCAGATACTTTCATATCTCCACCTTCACTTAATACTTCGGTGTTTTCCACCTCTTGTGTTTTGTTATCTTCCATAATATAATATAATTAAATAGTTAAAAATTATCTTGGCTCAAATTGTTCTAAACCAAACCCATCTAAATTATCAAATCCTTTTGATTCAAAATTTTCAGATGGTAAATCCTTTTTTCTTTGCTCGATCATTTTAGACTGTTGAGTAGCTTGTATTCTAGTACGCTCGTCTTTACGATCTTCTTTGCTACTCTCTTTATCTTTAATCACTTGTAATTCTTTATCTTTAATCTGCATGTTAAGATTAAACTCAAATTGCATTAATTCTTTTTTAATAGCAGCTTCTCTTTCAAGTTTAGCAATATCAAATTGCGTTTGAGCTTCTGCTATTTGAACTTTACTTTGAGCAAGACCTTGTTGTTTTTGCATATCAGCAGCAGCAGCAGCTTGAGCAGCTTCAGAGTTAGATTTAGTTTGAGCTTGTATATTCTGCATTTGCACTTGTCTATCTCTTTCAAGTTTTTTACGCCTACGTAGTTTTAACAATTGATTAGCAAGTTTTAAGTTTCTTATTTCACGTATATCAATAGCGTCATCTAATTGAATTAATTCTTTTTGCAACGCCATTTGTATATTGTTTTCAAGTATTTGTTTTTCTTCTTCATCTGGTGAAAGCTCAATAAATATACCAAAATCATGCAAATGAAGACCTTGAACTTCTTTTAATGTTGCTACGTTAAATCTACCTAATGAGTTTACAAATTGATTTTTAGTGTTAGAGTATTCTAATACATCAGATATTCTTAGGGATATACACTCAGCTGTTTTTAAAGTTAAATATAAACCACCTTGCATTATATGTCTAGTTGCTGTGTTACTGTTAGCGGCAGCTATTTTCTGTATACCAACTAAAGCGTTACTGTCTGGTGTGCTACCATCTCTAGCTTCATTTAATCCAGTTACGTCTCTTATCATTTGTAAATAATAATTATAACTATTTATTAAACTACTTAATTTTTGATTACCACTACTTGACTGTATTTCTTGTATTGGAGCTTTACCGTTATTAAAATCACCGTCTTGTGTCATTGATCTACCAATAACAGAACCGGTTTGGAAATACATATTTAGTGCTTCTTGCGGGTTATAATTAGTTCCATTTCCTAAATCTATTTCAGCTAAACCATCGGCATCCATATAAATACCATCTGGAACCATCCTACTAAGCACTTGTTGTATTTTTAAATGTGTAAGCTGAATCATATCAGCAAAACTCATCATACGACCAACTAATGACTCTGGTCTACCTTTATATATTCTTGGGGCTACTATTTGATACGACATATGACACTTAGTTATATCTGATTTAGGTCTAGTCATATTCTCAGACATGCCCCAGTCTAACAACTTGTCAAAACCTATAATTTTAGCGCCACAATATAAAACCTCAATAGCTCTATCAACTTTTTCAAACCTTGCTCTTGAGTCTTTTGGTGGATTAAATGTGTCATCTTTTTCTAAAGCTTTATCAGCTCCACTAGATGTTTGTTTTATTTTATATGTTTGATTTTTAAAGGTTTTATATTCAAAATTAAGTATATGCGCAAAACCAGGTTCTTTATGTATTTGACTCATAGTTTCACCACCTGTACTTTTGTCTTCTATTTCTTTTATATCCTCTTTTGTTAAACTTGGAAAACGTTTAGCTAATTCAGGTATAGATATTTTAGTTATTTCACCAACGTAATAAAGATCTTCAAAATAAGGTGAATCAGTGTATGAGTAAACTATTTCTACTGGATCAACATATTTTATTTTTATACCTTCAGCTGTATTAAATTCATTTTTAACACAAGATATACCTAAAACTGTAATATCGTAATCTAACCTTTTTTTAATTAAATCATAATCATTTAAATCAAAAACATTATTTAAAGCTTCTTCTTCAGCTATCTCAATGCTTTGCTTGTAATCTAACTGCATATGTAGTGATAACTCTTCGTCGTTTATAGGTAAATCATTGGGATTCATGTTGCTGTTAAATTGATTACCTAAACCACTATCTTGAACAAGACTATAAAAATTCTTGTTTCTCATATCTTTAGCAACGTTTTCAACGTATTTTGTTCTTTTTTCTTTAGAACTTGGATCTTGTGAAAAAGCTTTTAAATCATAAGTTCTTTCAGTAATACCGTTTACAACTATATCAACGAATTTAGGTATAATGGGTACTGGTTTCCAGTCTAAATTTAAATAGCTTAAGTCACCATTAATTGATAACTCGTCTTTATATTTTTGCACGGATTGTTCTCCTCTTGCATACAGTCTTAAATTGTTGTATCTTTGTCTAGAGTTATAGTATTTAGTAGAACCACTATCTTTTTTAAACCACTCATTTTCTATAGCATTTGCAACTTGCAAGCCATAATCTTCACCAGCTTTTTCTGAATCAGAAACAGCGTGACTTGGAAAAGATGTTTTTGTTGTGTTTAATAATGCCATTTATTCTATTATTTTCGATGTTATTCCTTTATTGTTATATTTAGTAAACCCAAAGTTTACTTTAGTCAATGTTTTGTCTGGTTTTGGTTTATATAAGTTTTTGTTACAAGCCATTATAGCTAAACCACTACTTATTGTAGCATCAAATTTTGTTCTATTATTTATATCAAATCTAGACCAATCATTTAATGTTTCATTAAAGTACATATCTCCAAAACTTAAATCTTCTTTTTGACCAACATATTGTTGTATGTAACTTTCAATAGCAGCCGCGTGAGCCTGTTTAATATCTTCACTCGAATTAGGTATACCACCTATTTCTTTTTCTGCTACAGATAATTTGTTCCATGTTTTATCAGGTCTATTCATGCTAAAACCTCTGTAACCTCTTCTTTTTAAATAATACAGTAATCTAGGTTTATTATTTTCACATAATAAAGGCATACCGTAAAATACCAAAGCCATTAATACATCTTCAAAAAACATTTCTGAAGTTTGTGGTCTAGCTATATATTCTAAAAAAAAGTGGTTTGGTGGTGCGTCTTCCATACTAAATTTAGTAAGTCCATGCAAAGAACCTTTAGAACCTTTTTTATCAACAGTTCCTGATATATCATAACTATCGCAACCAAAAGCACCCATGTGTTCATTAACTGGGTATTTTACACCATTTTTTATAGCAACTCTATTTTGTTGCTCTGAGTTAGGTATCCAACTAATTAAAAACCTACCCTGTAAATCAGGATAAAAATTTACCTTAGTATCTTTTACTCCGTTTCTCCAAGAAAAATTACCTCTTGTAACTAAAGTTGATTTATTTATATCGCTATTAAAATCTATTTGTTCGTATATCCTTGTTAAATTAAATATACTTCCTTTAGTTTCGTCCCTAAAAGCATGGTCTTCTGTTCTTGGAAACTGACGGTAAAACTCATTTAAACCATCTTGATCATTTTTTAAACCATCAACTTCGTTTTGCCAATGTTCTAAAATACCTATATCTATAAAGTCGCCATAAGGTCCTTCAACCTCTGTTTCTGGCGTGTCGAATACAGGTAATCCATAAGAATCAATGAATCCTTCGTAGTTCCATTCCATAGGTATGAACAAAGAATAGAGACCTGAGCTTGTTTGTCCATTTCTGTTTCTTTTAGTAACATCAGAGTTTGTGTATAGTTTTTTAAAATTATTACCACCTTTATCTAAAGCGTTAGATGTTGATCCCATCATACATTTACCAACAACTTTACTACCTAATCTTAATGTTGTTTTTGTTACCCTCCAGTTATTAAGAATATTATTAGGTTTTTCCCACTTACCACTTTCATCATGAACTAATAATTTCAACTTTTCACCATCATAACTATTGTCACCAGTGTTTTTCCAGTCAATAGTTGTATCTAGTCCCGCAAGTTCTTCTGGTCTTTCACTAGTGCTTATAATATTTCGTCTAGTAAGTTTAGATGCGGGTACTCTGTAGGCTAGTTCGGTTTTAGGACGATCCATACCGTCTTGTATTGGTTTAAAGAAAAATGGATAATTTACTGATATTGGAACTACTTTGTCAGTAAACATTTTTTTAGCATCAGGTCCAGACTTTGATAATATACCAAATCTTGCGTCACTTGATATTGTTGCCATGTTTACTGTTTCACCAGACGCCATAAATGAAAAACCAGATCGTCTATTTTTAAGGTAGCACATACCGTAGCATCTAGTATCTGCCTTACAAGCTTCCCAAAATATATAGAATAATCTATTTGCTTCTCTAAACTCTGGTTTTCCAACATCAATCTTTGACCATTGCAAGTACATATAATGAGTTCCTGTAATATAAGTAGGTTTACCTTTATTGTAAAACCAAAAACCTTCATCTCTTTTTGTAAACTCAGTTTCTATATAATCTATGTACTTATTTTTAAACTCTTGAGGATAATCTCTCCAGTCAAATATTGTTTTAATATTTCTTAATGCTTTCGGCTGTTCAGATACTTGCCACTTGTTAGCATCAAACTTATGAATATTCTTAGGCGTTTTTGGTAATGCTATTTTTAAATTTTGTATGCTATATATATCACCTATTTGACCATTTTTAGATATAACAACAACGTCGTGCTCTTTGTTATATCCGTATTTCCATTTTTTAGACTTATTAAGTCTATTAATAGTATTTATTTTTATAGGTTTTATAACCTCATATAAACTTTGTTGATACATTACTTAGATCTTCTTTCTGCAAAACCAGAAAAAGATTTTTGCGTTTCATCTTCTTTAACAACACCCTCAATAGCATCTTGCTCTGCTTGTATTCTATTTAATATTTCAAAAGCATCGAATATAGCTAATTTCTTTGTAGCTGCTGCGTTTTTTAATCTATCAGCACTTATATCATCATCACTATCAACAATAGCCTCTTTAGCTACTTTAATTAATTCCTCAACTGCTTTATGCCCAGCTTGGATTATACGTTTCTTCGTTTCCTTGGTACTCATATAAAATTTCAATGTTTTCGTTAGGTATTTTATATAACAACTCATCATCTATAATAAACTCATGATTAACACGTGGGTTGAATCCTACAAGTTTATTCACTTCAAAAGTTCCATCAGTGTATTTAACTATACCTTTACTACTATGTTCTATATTTAAATTAAATTTATCTTTATTTTTAATTGGTTTTATAAAAGCATAACCTTTGTATGCCTGCCAAATATCACTTTGCTTGTGTAAATATATTTGATCTTCTGTTATATGGTATAAGTTTTCATTTATATAACTAAAAGAAGATCTTTGTTTACCATTTTGGTCGTACCATCTTCTAAAAACATTGTGATGTATTATTATCTCATCACCAACTTTTATATTAGTTTTTAACATTTTTGGTGTAGCAACAACTATAGCGTTTCTATTTATGTATTTAAATTCTGATAAACTATTATTTAATATTAGATTAACATCATCTATTTTCTTAGTGTTGTTATACGTATTACCTTTTGGTTTTACTATAAAATTATATAAACCTCGCACTAGTACTCTAAATTATACTCAACAGCTATAGCCATGTTTTTATTAAAGTCTTTCCATGGTATAACATCGTCTCCTTTTTGAATAAAAATACTAAACTTATCATCACGCTCTATTATATCTACGATAGTATGCCCTCCGTAAACCTCTTGGCCTACGGAGTAATGCATAGCTTCATTTTTATAATCTTTACCTATACTAATCTTTCGTATCAGCTTCATCTTCTTCAGGTATTTCAGTAATAGCTCCTGTTTGTAAGTTTACAGTTACTTTACCATACTTTTCTTCGAGTTCTTGTTGAATTGCTTGTAGATCCATTTGAGAAACTTTAATAGCCTCTAAAGCCGAAGCTTTTTGAACCTCTAAGCCACCAACTTGTAATTGAACTCGGTTAATTGAGTTTACCTTTTCTTGTACCGACTTTAATTCTTCATCAGTAATCTTTTTTACATCTTGAGCGATGTCTTCTACTTTTACGTCTTCCATTTTATTTAAATTTAATTATTAGTTATTAACTACACGTCTGTGTAGTCTTTCCATTTATCTTCAGCTTTCATAGCTGTGTATGCTTGAATTACAGGATTTTTAGCTGTAGCGCCTACCCCCATAACAAAACTTCCACTAACTGAAGCAAAGTCGTCATCGTACTTACCCACGGTGTCTCTATGTGCTTTGTCTTTCCAGATTTTAGCCGTATAATTACCTTGAGTATTTTTTACTACTACGTCTTCGTAAACAGCCTCCGTCTTTATAGACCCATCAGAGTTGTACACGGCAGCTGTTTTTAATTGATTGTTAGTATGCTCACTTGTTGAGTAACTAACATTTGTAACTTTTACATAAGCATCACTAAGTGTGATTCCTTTGTAAACGTAAGATCCTTTTAATGCCATTGTTTTAATTTTTAAATTGTTATTATTCTATGTTTATATTATCACGCTATTTTCACGTTTTTTACTTTATAATTTCTTTTCTAGTATTGGTATTATTATTTTACCATTATTTTCTAGGTGAGAATTATAGTTGTTTTTAATATTATCTTGTATTTCTTGAGTTACATCTACCTCTTCCCACCATAAATCAATTAATATTAGATCGTATTTTTTACTAGGTGTATATAATAACGCATCACCTTTTATTATATTTATTGGTGATTCTAAGTAATCAACATAATCTATTAATTCTTGGTTGTTTTCTATAACATCTATTACGCTACAGTTTTTAACTGATCTAGCATATTCTGGTAGCAAACCTAAACCTAAACCACCTATTAATATTTTATCAAAAGTAAAACCATCATACAAAGCTTTTATTTTTGTACAAGGGTCACAATCACCTAAAAATACTTTACTGTAATACTCTTTATTTTCTATCCATTTGTTATTTCCAAAATCTATTTTAGAAACACCATTAGTTTTAGTTATATTAAAACTGTCACCTGAATATTCTTTGATTTTGCTTTCTTCTATTTTCATATTAACAAGAATTTACTGCTGTTACAACACCACTGCTATTTACTGTAAATCTAGCCGTTGTATCATCACCAACGTCACATATAACACAGTTTCCATAATGACCAGCACTAGGTGTAGAGGTTGAATTACTATTTGTGTATACTTGATCACCAACAGAAATTGAAACGCTTGGGAAATACCAATTTGTATCTGTAGGTTGGCCACAAGCAAACACTGGTTTAGGTACAGCTGTACTGTATACTGGTATTGCAACTGTACTAGATAAAGTTGTAACTACTTGATTAGTACCATACGATGTCCCTGCTTGATTAGTAGCATAAGCTCTATACGTATACGAGGAATTAGAAACTAAAGAACCTACAGCTTTATTAAAAGTTCCCGTAGAATTATTAGTATCAGCTTCCTGCACTGTAACACCACTTTGACCAGCGATAAACTGATCTGTTGTGTTACCAGCTTTTAAAACAAAACCTCTTGATGATATTGTTGCTGTTGTAGTAAAGTTCCCTGTTGTTCCTTTGCTAGTAACGTTGCCATTCATTGTAAAACCGCTTGAACCAATACCACCTGCTCCATTTGTAAACACAGTTGGAGCTATACCGTTTAAAATACCAATAACTTGTTGACCAGGACAACTAACGCTAAACCACCAAGCTGTACCACTTAATGGTGCTGAAACAGTCATAACACTATTTGGGTTTTGATGATTTTTATTAAAGGTAATAGTACCTCTACCACCGTTTTGACCATTTTGGCTACCCGTACCGTAACTAGTGGTTAAAGTTGTTATTGTTGCGTTTGAGTTACCAGGCGTTGCTTGTAGATTTGTTAATTGACTAGCTGCCCCAACAAATCCATCGCCAGTGCCATTTCCACTACCACTTGTGTATGTATTACCATTCCATGTAAATACAAATTTATCTGGTACTCCAAAAGCTTGGTACTCTATAGTAACAATACCTTGAGAATTACCTAGATTTATAGGGTAAGTATAATTTCCTTGTCCACCATCTTTATATGCTAAGTTACAACCAGGTGCTGATGCATCGTGATCATAACTATAAAATTCACTCATTTTAAAAGGCGCAACATTATTTGGATGAGATGGGCTAAAACCATTTGTTAAATCAGCTACAAAAGAATTACCATTAGCATTACCACCAATAGTTATATCTTTTAAACTTAACACATCATCATAATCAACATCAGTGTAGTCGTCTACATCTTTCTCTGCTGCTAAACCACCTAGACTTATACTATTACCATTTGCAGGAACCGCCATTACTTTATTTGTTTTTTAAGTTCTTCTATTTCAGCTTTTAATTCTTTTATAGCTTCAAGCAATATTGGTGTTACACCTTGGTGTCTCATTGATAACATTCCATCTTCATTTTCTCTAACAAGTTCTGGTACAACTTCTTTTACATCTTGCGCTATAAAACCTATATCTTCTTTTATATCTAATATACTATCTGATTTTTTCCAATCAAACGTTACACCTTGTAATTTAGTAACCTTGTCTAAAGCTGATTCAATAGGTTTAATATTTTCTTTTAATCTTTTATCAGATGGCGAACCAAAAGCAACAACATCATTGGCTACAGTTAACGCACCTGCTGAACTTATACTAGCTCTTGCACTACCGTTGTTAAACTCCCATGTAGAACTTGAATTAGCATGACCAAAGTAAGTTTTATTACTGTACGATATTATTTGAGTTCTTAAAGTACTTCCGGCGTAATAAGCCAGTACCGGATAATCCGCAGCTTGTATGTTTAATGATCTAACACCAGTACCACCATATGCATTACTTCCGCCAACAGTGAAGTTTCCTGCAGAATTTACTCTAATACCTTCTGCACCCGCTGTTGATACAGCCCATGTGTCTGAAGTTGGGTACCATATACCTGTGTTTTTATCTGTACCTGGTGTTATCATTGGCAGCGCAGCGCTTCCACCACTACCTGTATATAACCTACTTGAACCAGCTAAACGCATGTTTAATGCATTGTCCCAATAACAAGCTACTAAACTATTTGCTCCATCACCATCTCCAGATTCTCCAATAGATCCATTTGTTCCTATTTGTGGTGAAACATTTTGAGCATTACCTAGTATAATAGCCATTTTATTTCCACCAGCACCACTATCTTGACCGCCTATATCATATCCACTAGTTATAGCCCATGTTCTTTGGCTTCCTGTCCAACCAGAAGTACTAGCAAACTCTAAAAACCCACAAGTTGTCAGCCTAGAATTTGTTTGTCCACTATATGGAATACTATAACCAGTAATCAGTGTTTTGTTAATTGGACTTGAAGATGCGTTGTTAGCTGTACCTCCCGCGCTTGTTGTGCTTCCTAATGTGACGGTGTATTGAGGCGACCCATTGTCACTACCTTTAAAATTTGTGTTTTTAGAATTTATTTTTATTGTTCCACTGTTCTGAGACCTTATTTCAAATACTCTACCACTTTCTGTGGTTCTAAACGTAGCTGCATTATCTCCGTCAGAACATCTTAAATGTTGAACAATACTTTCAGTTGCATCTGGTGCTTTAAAAATACTAGTACCAAAAGCATGACCGTTATTTACAGCGCTTATATTACCTGCAAAAGATGCTACAGTTGGTGATAACGTAAATTGTGCTGAAGCTGCGTTTCCAGAAGGGTACATCTTCATGGTTGTACCATTAGCCGCTAAAGTAGGTTTACTAGAACTAAATCCACCGTCCCATCCAATATCATGACCATCAGGAAGCGCTAAATTATTAACCGCTACGTTTCCTGTAAAATCTGCTGCACCACCTTGAGCAATAGTGAATTTAGGGCTCCAACCTGGATCAGCTATAGTTCCAGCTGTACTAGTTGATGTATAAATTTTTAAACCACCACCAGCTATACCTTCTATTAACGCGCTGGCTTCTGGATCAGTTGCCGCACCACCTAAAGCTAGAGCAGCTGTACCCGATCCTTTTTTAAGCAGCAAAGTGTTTCCACCACCACCATTTACTTCTATATTCCCTGTTACTTTAGCACCTCCATCTATTGTTTCAAATCTTTTAGTTCCATCATAATAAAGCTCACAAGCTCCACCAAGAAGGAATCTAGCAATAGATGCGCTGAAATCTGAATTGGCTATACTAACTCCATTTTGACTAATAGGCATATTTAACCAACCAGTTAAACTTTTTATATAATTATTACTACCATCGTGATAAATTTGAAGATCTTTACTATTACCTAAGGCTACTCTTGATTTATCTTTCCATATGGTATACATTTCTGTTGTACTACTACCATCATGCACTGCACTACCACCATCTAAGTAGAAATAATCAGCTGTTGTGCTATTATTTTCACCGTTATCAGCTTGGAATACTAAATTACCATCTTGTTTATTTTGAGAAATTTCAAAAGAACCTTCTCTATTTGCAATATAACCAACTGATCCAGTATGATATAATTGTAGATCTTGACCTGAACCTAGGTTTATTTTTTTACCATCAGGTATATATAAAGGTTGCGTAAATGATACAGATCCAGATGCGTTTATAGTAAGTGAATTTGTTAGTGAGCCACCTACTTCTCTTGTAAAAAATTGTAATTTAGTTCCTACATTATCAGTATCAGCAGCTGCTCTAATGTTAGCAACTGTAGATACGTCAGAATTATACCAAGCAAGATCACCTCTATTTCCACTTGTGAGTGCGCTTGAAGCTGATAAAGCAAATGTAGCACCGCTTGCTCTTTCAACTTGAAGATGCGCGGCTGGTTCTTGCGTTCCAGCTCCTATTTTTCCATCAGCTTTAATTGTAAACCATGTTCCAAAACCATTAGAACCATTTTGTGTTTGAAAAACTAAAGAACCTTTGTTATCTGCACCATCTCTAAATCCTGCAACTGTTGCTACACTGTCGCTGTTGTTAGAGAATATTAGTTCTCCAAATGGACCATTACTACCATCAGTTCTTTTACCATTCATAAACTGAGTAGCAATCGAAGTAGTAGTGTCATGGTTTTTAACAGTGAAAGTATCATCAACTGTAACAGCACCTGAAAAAGTACCACCACCTGAAGGAACAAAAGCACCAACTCCAGTTAAGGAACCGTCTATTTGTACATCACCTGCAAAAGTTGCTTTTTGATTTTGGTCAAGTGTCATTACACTATTGCCATTTATAGAAAATACAGACCCATTTGGTGAACCTCCAGGTGCATTAATAGTTAAAAGTGCCGCTGCATTTGCCGACCTTCTTAATTGAAAATCTGTGCTTACTCCAGCTCCGTCTACAATAAAATTACCATTTACCTCAACGGCCCCTGCAAAAGTTGCAGTAGCATCTTCATTTAATGTAAAGGCCAACGTGCCACGATCTGTGTATGTCGTGCCTGTTAAATCATTATCATGATGGTCTACATAAAACTTATGATCTCTTGGTGCTATATATTTCAAACAACTATTACCTGCACCCTGCATGTATATATAACCAGATTTTGTGCTAGAACCTGTTGTTCCATCACCTGTTTTAAATCTTATACCAGCACCTAAAGCAGCAGCAGTACTAACATCTGTATGATCTACGGATATTAATGCTAAACCATCTGTACCACTACCATCAAACTCAGCAACTATTAATGGTTGACTACTTAAAGCAACACCTGGCACATCAACTCTTAATTTTCCTGCAAAAGTTGCGCTACCAGTTGTTGATATAGTTGCGCTATTTAATTGACCACTAAAATAAGCATCTCGCCACTTATTTGAAGATGATCCAATATCATTAACAGTATTAGCATCCGCACCATTTGAATATGTACTTACAAAAGCAACACCATCTTGTTTAAATCCTCTACCACCATCACTTGTAAAAAAAGGTGCTTTTGCATATTCTCCAAAAACCCCTTTTGTTCTAAATGTTGCACCGGTAGTTTCATTTAACTGTAATTCTAAATGACTTGCTGAAGAAGATCCACCTGTGTAAAACTCCATCTTATCACCATTGTGCTTGTATGTTATTTGACCTGATTGAGTTCCATTATCTTCGAAATTTATAACAGCATTTCTATTAGAAGCTTTACTATTGAATATTATAGTTGGATCTCCACCTGATGTAGTTACAAGTTTTAATCTAGCATCACCAGCGGCTTGTTTAGTTATATTTAATCTACCATCACCTAGATGATAACCTACAACTTCTTTAACAGAAATATTGTCAAAGTTAGCGGTTCCAGCAGCATTAGTTGATGCTCTAAAATATATAAGTGTTGATGTAGCTGCTGCTGTAAAGTAAAAGTCTACACCATCAGCCGTTGAGTGATTAATAGCTCCTTCTGCTGTGGTATCAACGTGAATACCATTAATACCTAAATTACCTGAAGTATCTGCTGTAACGTGATATACTTGACCAATAACTGTTGTTACAGTTAATACAGCACCTTGATTAGCACCTGTTGTTACTAATACTAATTGTTCACCTACAACATTTCTAGAAGTAACACTTCCATAAGCAGCCCAACCTGTTAAACTAGCAACATCAGTATTGTCTGAAACACCAGAGAAAGAACCGTTAGTAACTAAATCTGTTCCATCTTGCCCAGCTATTTGCCCTGCAAACGTAGAGGTTTTTCCTTTTATTTTTAAAGGTGTAAACGTACCACCAGATTGTGTTGAAGTTTTAAACGTTATCTTAGATTCACTTCCTGTGTTTGCTGGGTAAGCGTTAGCAGCTACAGTTATATTTCCAAAGGAATCACCAAATATATTAGCAAATGTAAATGCAGCACCACCAAAAGCTATACCATCTGCTGCTTGTATGTTATAATTAGTGTTGGCTGAATCAACAAAAATTGTGTTGTTATGTCCAAACACACTACCATCACCTGTAAAAAACGCCCCAGTTCCATTACCTTTTATTCTAGCTGTTACAGCGTTGTTACCATCATATATTCTTAAATCTTGACTTGTTGATACTAATTTAATATCTAAATCAGCAGAGTTTGGTTTAATTGTATTACCTATTATCTCTCCTTCAAAAGTTGCATTTTGATCTGATCCTAATGTTAGTGCAGTTGATAACGTGTTAGCGTTTCTTGTTACAAATATAAGTTTTGCCGAAGCCGAAGTCGTAGTCCAAGTATCTGTGGCTATTGCATGAATCTTAGCACCAACATTATCAGCAGCACCACCAGAGTCAACACCTTCAAAATAAAGGTTACCTATATAATCGCCATTTGTTATAGCAGTGTCTGTACTTCTAAGATGTAGTTTACCACCAACACCACTTGTAATTTTAACATCACCTGAAAAAGTTGACTTACCATCAGCTCCTATAGTTAATCTTTTTGTAGGAGCTGCGCCGGAGGAATTTGAATTAGTAAAAAATTCCAATCTTCCAGGCATAACTCCTGCTGAAGGTGTTCCATCAACATCAGCGCGAATATCAGCTATTCTTTTATAATTAGAACCATCATGACCATAATAACCAATTATACCTACAGTTTCCTCTGCTTGTACAATTGTTGGGCTAGCACCTGTTCCACTAGATTTTCCAATACCTAAAAATGAGAAGTTTCCTGCAGTGTTATTATGAGACATAATCTGAGCAGAAGCAAACGTGTCATTTTCAACATTTAAATCACCTGATCCGTAATTATTATTCGAAGATGGCGATGTTGTTCCAACGTTAACAGTTGCTGAAAAAGCTGCATCACCAGTTGCTCTTGCTATAGAAAAAGAACCTTTTTGTACGTTATTTTCTTCTTGTATTATCTCAAAAAGATTTGTGGCTTCAGTATATTGTATTTTAGTACCATAGTGATCATTTCCACTATCCATAAAGTAAATACCTTTAGTAGTTCCACTAGGTACGTTAATATTTAAAGCGTGTGTTAGCACTGTAGGATTACCGATACCAACTTTACCTGCAAAAGTTGCATTTTTACTTCCGTCTAAAGTGAGGACGTCTACTACAGCATTTTCTGTACCACCATGAAGACTAAATTTTAAATAATTTGAGGCTACAGTTGAAGATACATAAGATTTTATATCATGATACCTACTTGTATTAGTGTCGTATCTACCTAGTCTAAGAACACCTTCTGATTGATGCCCAGCCATAACATCCATATTTATTCTCGCGCCAGATGTTAAACGCATTCGTTCCAAAGGAACTGAACCACTCGCGTCTGGAGAAGTATAAAACGCTAAAAATCCACTTGCGTTGCTTGCTTCTCTCGCCCCTACAATTCTAGAACCCACTAAAGAAGCACCTGTGTTTGTGCTTGAAGAATTAAAATCAATAGATGTTCCTGAACCAACAGTCGCGTCGTCAGGATCTAACTTTAATGCAGTAACAATGTTTGCACCACCAGCTGCTTTTAGTATGTGTAAAGGAGCATCAGGGGTACCAGTTCCTATACCAACTTTTCCATCATCATCTAAAGTAAAACGAACAGTTCTAGTACCTCCCTCTGTAGCTCTAGTACCCCATTGTAGTCTACCACTGGAATCAATTGCTTGATCCCATATTACTGTCCCTGTTCTTGATTGTCTGATTGCTGATTTGGTTGAATTATCGCCACTTAAGTGAAGTCTAGCTTTGGGATCGTTGTGTCCTATCCCGACGGCTCCTGTGGTTATTAACGAGGTGTTTACAGTACCACCTGACTTTGCACCTATTGACATCACTGTAGTACTTGATGTGGCTGCAGAAGTATCATTAGGATTATTTATACCAACCGCGTCTCTAAAAGTATAGTTATAATTTGAAAGATATGTAGAATCAGTAGTTACTTGTAAATCACCACCACCTAATTTCGTGCCCCCTGTACTTTCAATAGATCCTCCAAAAGTTACTTTACCAGTATTATCTATTTTTATATCTTCATTGTATGCTGAATTATAAGAATTACCAATATACAAATAATCTTGTGTACTATTCCATTTTATAAATCCACCATCTGTGCCAGATAAACTATCTCCTATCCATATTTCTGCTGATGCGTTTATAACTTGTAAATATCCATCTGTTCTTAGCGTATTTGAAAAAGTTGCAGACTTGTCACTTGAATCTAATTTTAAAATTATATTACCACTTTGTATATCTGTGTGTGAAAAGTATAGTCTAGCTGAATCGGAACT